>ERZ772953.512-NODE-512-length-12369-cov-2.659574_pt1 | contig 12369 bp, 10 predicted proteins | sample MGYA00580685_ERZ772953 | MGnify/ENA primary metagenome ERZ772953 (study PRJEB29015, sample SAMEA2738080) | human oral metagenome | biome: human oral; feature: human-associated habitat; material: saliva | place: China | collected 2209 ...
GAGCTGCTATATTAATAGCTGCTATCTACTTGCTCATCAATGGCGGTGCCTTGGTAGAGCAACATAAAATGGCGCAATACCTTAAGGAAAAATACGGGAAAGAGTTTGTAGTAGAAAATTATCGCATTGAGGGTGGCGGCATTGGAGTTGAAGGCGATCCGTATGTGGATGCTTATCCGGTTGATGATAGTAGTCTTAGGTTTGAAGTGTGGAATAGAGCTGACTACAGAAAAGGCGAGAGTGCTTACTCTGATACCTATCCAGATCGTATTTGGGAAAGAGAGTCTAGGAATGATATAGCTAACCTAGTTAGCAAGCAGTTTGGCGGTAGAGTTAGACTCAAATCAATAAGGATAAGCAGCAATATAGAGGTTGGCAGAGCTATTACGAAAAACATACCCTCCTATAAAGATGCATTTAATAAATTTGGCAGAAAAATATATATGACAATATCTTTAGAGAATGACGTTAATTTTGATGATTTGTCAGAGCATATATATAGAGTGACCTCTGAAATAAGAAAGCAAATGGGCGTAATGCTGGCTATAGACTATCATGATTCACTACATGAGCTATGGCTGGAGGATCAGGACATTAGCAATATAGAATCTTCGAGTGACGTAGATAAATATATAAAGAGGAGGCGGAGTGAACATAACTAATGAGCAATATTTGGCCTTAAGCGCGCAGATCGGCCTTATCTTGTTGGCTTGCCGCGCCGTTCCAAAACCGTTTGCACTCGGTCAAATAACTGTTTTGAGATAATGTCTTTGTGCTTGCCCTCGTGTATTTCGCTTAAGTAGCGAAAGTGTTCATAGTAAAACGGATTTGTCAGCGTGTGCGCCACGCGGGTGTGCGGCACGGCTAAAATCATTTGGCTTTTGTCTCAAAACAGGTTCGAGATTGGGCGTAAAATCGCACCATAAAGATTGTTTGGAATAGCTCGCTTATTGTGGCGAGCTTTTTTTCATTGTCGCTTCGTAGTTTCTTTGGCGGCGGACTCATCGTCAGTCTGAGATATCATTTCAGAATAGGCTTCAAGTATATCGCTCTCCTTATATTTCGGTTTATGTGAGCGCTCGATTGCATACCAGATTGTTACGGGTATCAGCAGGACAGTGTTTATGCAATATATCGTAATTGCAGCTTCTATGGACCCAACGATATTTATAAATACTCCAGTATAGAATAAAAAGAAAATAATTACAGTAGTTGATCCGAAAATAAAGAACAAAATTTTTGAAATAATATATTTATCTATTTCTGGCATAATATTTTATATTCTAGCATTAAGGAAATGGGTAAGCTAGTTTATGTGGTTATGTTGACCGTACGGATAGCTATCGGCTATAATAATGCTAACGGTAATTTTATATGGAATGTAATAATACAGGTGTTCTAGTTGCGCAGGCTGATAAGATTGATGACCTTGATCCCAGACCGATCGCCATCAGGGCTACGAATGTAATCAAGAAGTATAAAGTTGGCAAGCAAATAATTAGAGCTATCGATGATGTTTCAGTAGACATTCACGAAGGTGAATTTGTGGCTCTTGTTGGTCCAAGCGGCAGTGGTAAAAGCACTTTACTGCATTTACTTGGTGGACTAGATAAGCCTACGTCTGGTGAGATTGTTGTAGGAGGGAAAAACGTTTCCAGTATGAATGATCGTCAACTGTCTAAGTTTCGCAACCAGACAATTGGATTTGTTTTTCAATCGTTTTATCTGCAGCCTTTTTTGACGTTGCGCCGTAATATTGAAGTCGCTTCAATGCCTCAGCGCATGGGGCGGGCGGAGCGCAAGCTACGTATTGAATCATTAGCTCGACAAGTTGGTCTGTATGATCGACTAAGCCACCACCCTCACGAACTTTCCGGTGGGCAGATTCAGCGCGCTGCTATTGCTAGAGCCTTACTCAATAGGCCGGCTATTATTCTGGCAGATGAACCAACTGGCAATCTGGATTCTACCAATAGTCGCGATATTATTAGTTTATTCCAGCAAATTCGAGAGCAATATCATGCAACGATTATTATTGCTACGCACGATAATGAAATTGCCGCCCAGGCTGATCGTGTCATTGCCCTAAAAGATGGGAGATTGTGTGATTAGGCTAGCCGATATAGTACTGTTGACCTATACGAAATTACGTGCTCGTAAAATACGTACATTTATTACGGTATTGTTGGCGAGTATGTTGTTCGGCGTCCTTATTTCAGCTTCCCTGATTGCTAATGGTCTCTTTCGTGGTATTGATTCGTTTCGTAAAGAGGGGTTGACTAGTCGCTATATCGTAAGTGTCACTAACGCACCATCAAATGTCGATGGGTTTTATAAGACTATTCGTGACCCTAATCTTATTGCCGAGGCGAAAAAACGCTATGAATTACTTGTTTCACAAAAAGCTACCGAGTCAAAGCGACTTAATCTGGAATATTCCTATATCAATGATCGGCCGCCGTATTTACAGTCTGCTGACGGTACTGTGCAGCTATCTATTAATGACCAAAACGGTATTACCGCTCAATTACTAAAAGAGAAATATAGCGCCATGCCGGCTTTTGACGATGCAAAACTCTCTCGTTTAGCTAAGGGATATGGTGCTATTAAATTTTTTACTGAAGAATTTTATAGTGTCAAAAAAGGCTCAGCACTAGTACCTCTTATTGATGGTAAAGAGTTGTTCTTTGACACTTCGGATGAAGCGGAGGTGAATGCTAATTATGAAAATCCTCCTGTAAATAGCTCAAGTATTGTTATTGCACCACCTGAAATTACAGATAATATTATGCTTCCTAACAATGCTGGCTGGAAGCCTGACGGGTCGAGTTTACCTATAATCTTGCCGCAAAATGTTATTGAGCGTTTACTGAAGCTGGAAAAGTTGCCGGCAAGTGCGAGTGCTGAGGCTAAATTTGAGCGCCTTAAAAATATTCGTGACAATATAACTAACTTGAGTTTTAAAATGTGTTACCGAAATAGCGCCTCGCTGGAGTTGATACAGCAGACCTTGCAGCAAAATAAAGAGATCGCAGCAAATCAAAATAACAAGGACTATAAAAAGCCAAGCCTTTTGTATGGACTACCCAATCCTACAACATGTGAAAATACTCCTGTAATAAGCGACAAACGTACGGCAGAGGAGAAGAAGCAGGCGGCAAACCAAGAGCTGTTTGATGCAAGATTTGGTAAAGAAACAACTGCTGTAAGCAAATTTATTACTTTTAAAGTGGTTGGTATGTCTCCTGGCGACAGTGAAGTACTAAATCCAGAACAGAAACAGCAGCGCGAGAAGGCTCGCACTGCTAACGATATGATTTCTGGGGTATTACGCACGGAAGGTGTTGGGCAGGTTATACCGCGCTCACTATACGATAAGCTACCTAATAAAGCCGATTATGCTGATTTATTTACATATGAGCCACTTTATATTATGGGCAATGAGGATAATAAACATCGTTTTGTCGAGTTTGCAAATGCCAGTGATGCGCAAAAGTTTATAGATGAGCAGGGCTGTACTGTCCAGTATGATAATTCTTGTAAGCCGATTGGTCGTTTATATCAAGCTAATTTGGCATTTAGTAATAGCGTTGCTTTGGATGATATACAGAATATATTTAAGCAGTGGTCGGTCTATGCTATGCTGATAGTTATAGTATTGGCTGCGCTTATTATGTGGATTACTATCAGTCGTACAATTGTGGATGATAGACATGAGACGGCGGTATTTCGTGCTATTGGCTTTAATCGTATTGATATCGTGTCGATATATATACTATATACGATAATTATATCTATATTAGTAGCTATGTTCGCTCTTGCTATCGGCTTTATCGGTGCGTATCTCCTGGATAAGCAATTTGCACCACAGCTTACGGCACAGGCGCAATATAGCTTCGGTTCTATTAATTCAAATAAGGTGATACGACTTATAGCCGTGGATATGCGACAGATAATCTTTATTGTAAGTACGTGTATTCTCACTGGATTGTTTAGTGCTATGTTGCCATTAATACGCAACATGCGTCGCAGTCCAATTCGAGACATACGAGAGTTTTAGTAGCTCTTTTTTCCTGTCGAGATACTATGTTGTTGAGCTGCATTTTGCAATGGTGTATGTTAGAGGTCGGTTGTTTTTTGTTTCTTCTGAATTTGCTATAGTTGATTTTATTAAACGTATTCTCGATATTGAACAAGTATTATAAGGTTCTCTGCCGCCATTTTTCATCACTGTTATTTCGTGGTATAATTTTAAAAATGAGTGATAATATATTTAAACGAACAAAAATATTAGCAACAATTGGGCCAGCAACGTTCAGCCAAGAAAAGGTTTACCAATTGTTGGAGGCCGGCGTTAACGGCATCCGTATGAACTTTAGCCACGGCGCTAATGAGGAGAGAATTGAGCAGATCAATTGGGTGCGCACAGCTAGTAAACAGTTGGGCAAGCCTGTCGCAATCCTACAAGATTTGCAAGGTCCGAAGATTCGCCTGGGCGTTTTGAAAGATAACATGCTGAATGTTAAGGTTGGCGATATGTTGGTCTTGGATTCAGAAATTACTGATCATGACGGCAGCTTCAATTTGCCAGTGCAGTACAATTTGGCGGAGAAGATGAAAGTCGGCGAGCCACTTTACATGTTTGATGGCAAGATCAGGACGGTTGTGCGAGAAATTGTTAGCCCAACTGCAATTCGCGTAGAAGTTCAGAACGACGGTTTTTTGATGAGCCGCAAGGGTTTGAATTTGCCAGACACAGATTTTGGTGGCGACATTCTTACTCAGAAAGATATTAACGATTTGGAATGGGGTGCAAACCAAGATTTTGATTACGTTGCGTTGAGTTTTATTCAAAAGGCTGATGACATTATTGATTTGCGTCGTCGATTGACGGACCTGGGCTCGACAGCCAATATTATTGCCAAGATTGAGACTAAGTCTGCCGTTGATCCAGAGAATTTGGAGGAAATCGTTAAGGCTAGTGACGGTATTATGGTCGCTCGCGGAGACTTGGCAGTGGAAGCTGGTGCGGAAATTGTCCCAGTTGTACAGCGTCGAATTATTGCCTTGTGTCGTAAATATTGCAAGCTAGTAATCGTTGCAACACAAATGATGGGTAGCATGGTTGATAATCCAGAGCCAAGTCGCGCTGAAGTAAGCGACGTTGCCAATGCTGTAATCCAAGGTGCTGACGTGGTTATGCTGTCTGACGAGACTGCTAATGGTAAATATCCTGTTGAAACCGTTCGCGCGATGCGCAAGACTATTATCTACACTCAAGAACACAGTGAAGTAATGTTGGTAGAAAAGGCTGAAATGCGTGAAAAAACTGACGCGATTTTAAGCTACACGGCAGCTCAATTGGCAAGGAGAATTAAGGCTCGAGCTATTATTGCGGGAACACGCACTGGCGCTACTGCAATTAACGTTGCTGCATATCGTCCGAACCTACCAATTGTTTGTGTAACCGAAGACGTGAAGACTGCGCAAAAATTGGCGCTAAGGTACGCTTCTCGTCCATATGTTCGACCAAACGACCCAAATGCAGCAACTAAGCTAGCTGATGAGTTGAAACAAGAAGGCTATTTCGACGCAGACCCAGTTACTGTTGTGCTTGTTAGCGGCCACAATCCAGAGCCAGGAAAAACTGACAATATCCAAGTCAAGACATTGTCATAAGGAGAATTTGGGTGGGCAGAAAATTTCCGAAGCAAACAATTCGCGATGTTGATCTACGTGGAAAAACTATTCTTCTGCGAGCAGATTATAATGTGCCACTAACAAAGCGTGGTCAGATTTCTGATGATCTAAGAATTCGCGCTTCGCTGCCCACGCTCCGATATTTGCTGGAGCAGAATTGCAAGATTGTTATCATGTCTCATCTGGGGCGACCAAAAGGTAAGGATCTTAAGTTTAGCCTGAAAGTCGTCGCAGATCACTTATCCAAGTTACTGAGCCGTCCGGTAGAATTGCTGGATGATTGCGTGGGCGAAGCTGTTCATCAAGCTGTTCGCCGCGCGCCACGAGGCAGTATTCTTATGTTGGAGAATTTACGCTTTTATGACGAGGAGGAGGCTGATGATTTAACATTTGCCAAGTCAATTCAACGCGCTGTCCGAGCGGATTATTTTGTGCAAGACGGATTTGCGGTCGCACACAGGGCGCACGCCAGCACTCATGCGATTACGTTGTGTGTTCCAGGGCTAGCGGGATTACTATTAGAAAAAGAATATGTAACTATCACTGAGGCGATGAATAAGCCAAAACGTCCGTTGGTTGCGGTTATTGGCGGCGCGAAAGTTAGCGATAAAATATTACTGATTAAACGTCTAATTAAAAAGGCAGATCGGATTTTAATTGGTGGCGCCATGTCAAATACGTTTTTACATTGCCGTGGATTTAATGTCGGCAAGAGTGTGTTTGAGCCAGGAATGGAAAAGGTTGTCGCGGAAATTTATGATTTGGCAGCGGCTAAGGTTGGCGTAGAGAATGTTGACGATTTTTTGGTATTGCCGATTGATGTGGCGGTTGCGCCAGAGATTTCTAAAGATTTTCCTCGTCAAGAAGTTAATATTGATAAAATAAAGAACTCAGATATGGCGCTGGATATTGGAAGCCAGACGATTGAGAAATTTACGAAAATACTGGCTGGCGCGAAGATGGTTATTTGGAACGGTCCGCTGGGCTATGCTGAAATTGATAATTTTGCAATCGGTTCAGCGCGAGTGGCGCTAGCTATTGCCCAGAATAAAGGAGTAGTTTCAATAGTCGGCGGCGGAGATACAGCTGATTTTATATTGAAATGGGACGGGCATGACGGCGCCAATTTTACCCATGTTTCCACTGGTGGCGGAGCTAGCATGGCCTTGATGGCTGGTAAAAAATTGCCTGGAATTGAAAGTTTACTAGACGCATACGGTTTGAGGTGATAAACTAAGCATAAGGATTATCTCATGAGAAAAAAGTTAATCATTGGTAACTGGAAAATGAACTTCAATATGCAGGAGGCTAGCTTATATTTGCATAAGCTGATGAACACACTGCCCTCGCATAGAGATGTTGAAGTGGTGCTGGCGCCTACTATTTTGACGCTGCAGAGTTTGAGTTTACAAATTAATCGTCGAATCGCTAAGTTGGCGGCTCAGAATTGCTATTGGCGAGATTCGGGGGCGTACACGGGAGAAATTCCAGCGGCGCATCTTCGTGGAATTGCTGATTATGTGATAATTGGGCATTCGGAACGTCGCTACATTTTCATTGAAAGCGAAAAAGACATTCGGCTGAAAGTTCAGGCGGCAATTCGAAATCGTATTCATCCGATTCTGTGTGTTGGTGAAACGATTCAAGAGAAGACTCTTGGCGAAACGAAGGATGTTTTGGCTGATCAATTGACTAGCGGTCTGGCTAACGTGACAGCGGACGAGCTGGATGAAGTAGTTATTGCATATGAGCCAGTTTGGGCGATCGGCACTGGCGACAGCGCTAAAGCGTCTGATGTAAAAAAAGCTACACAGATGATTCGACGACATATTTCTCATTTGTACGGTAAAAAAGCGGCGGAATCAGTTCGAGTTGTCTATGGTGGAAGTATTACGTCAATAAACGCCGCAGATTATTTAGCAATTGATGAACTTGATGGTTTATTGGTTGGGGCAGCCAGTTTGGATGCATATCAATTTAAGGAGATAATCTCAAAAGCACATAAAGGTTAAAAAATAGGGGGCATATGACAGATATTGATTTTGATGAGTTGGATAGAGCGGTAAGCTCTCTTATGGATAAGCAGCGAGAAAAGGAAGCTCCAGCGGTGGCTAATGAAAATAATAGCGAGGTTTCTGCGCCTGTGCCCGTAGAGGAAAAGTCTGCACCGGAGAACTCTATTGATACTAGCTTTGCGCCTCCGGTAACTCCATTTACACCTTCGTCTGTTGCTTCTACTCCTTTATCATCGATCTCTCAGCCTGAAGCAAAAAAAGAGCCTTCTAGCGACAATACGATTCCTAAAGAGGTTGATAGTCCTACGAGCGAAAAAGTTGCTAACGACTCAGTAGCTAATAGAGCTCCTGGTGTGGCTGCTAGCGAAGTCAAAGCTGCGCCGTTAGTTGCTAAACGCTCGACTGGTCGTTTCATGGATGTTGTTAGACCTTCATCTGTCAGCACTATCCAAAAACCTGCTGCTCCCGCTCCATCCCGAACTGGCACGACGATTCAGCCTTCACCTGATTTGGTGGACGTGATTAGCATAAATAATAGGCATTCTGCGGCAAGGAAAGAAATGTCTGATATAGTTGCTCAATCAGATAATCTTAGTGACGCCCCTGATCTTAAAGACGTGCATAATGAATCTACTTTCGCGGAGATTGAAGATACGCCCGCTGAGGAGTTGTCATTGACTGATAAGATAGCTCAATCATTAGCCGTAAGTAATAGCGAAGCTCCTGCTGCACCGATGACTACGCCGCTGGAGTCTCCGTTTATTGCTAATGTTGAGGTAGAGAAGCGACCGCTTGGTTCTGTTAACCAAACTATGACTAGTCCTGAGATGAATAGTGATGAAGATGCGTCTATGTCTGCTGATTCTGAGGATATAAAATTGGAACATCAATACAATACCAATTTGTCTAATTACAGCATGAGTGAAAATTCTTTGGGCGACGTACCTGACTCGCCAATGGATTTGAGTCCAGAAATTATAGCAATTGAGGAGGCTGGCGTTCCTGAAGATTCAGACGATAAAATGTCCACTGACATTGACAGTTCTTTGATTGAGTCTTCCGAATTATCCGAAAAAGAAACTATGGATTCTGAGCCGGCGCCGATGTTTGCCGCCGTATCTACAGAGGTCAAACCTTCAGCCGACAAAGAAAAGAAAAAATCTGGATTATTAATAGCGTTGCTTATTGTTCTATTTTTGGCAATTGGTATGGCTGGTGGCGCTGTTTCGTACTTTTTGCTGATAAAATAGATATATGTCTAATTTTACTGACGGATTAAATAGCGAGCAGGCTCGAGCGGTGACGCACGTTGATGGGCCGTTGTTGATTTTGGCTGGAGCCGGATCTGGAAAGACCAAAACTCTGACTCATAGAATTGCCTATTTGATTGGCGAGTTGAAAATATTTCCTAGTCGAATATTGGCGGTTACATTTACTAATAAAGCCGCGAAGGAAATGCGTCAGAGGCTAGCACAAATATTGGGTGAAGATTCTGAAAATCGGCAATTTATGCCGTGGATGGGAACTTTTCATAGTATTTGCGTGCGAATGTTGCGGATGGATGGTGAAAATATTGGCCTGAATAAGCGATTCTTAATTTACGATACCGATGATCAAATAAGCTTGATGAAGCAAATTATGAAGTCTCGCGGTTTGACGGATAAAGATATTAAACCTCGAGCTGTACTTTCGGTTATTTCAAACGCTAAAAATGAAATGCGAAATGCTGAGGATTTTTCCGCTTCGACTCGCGGCCCAAGAGAGCAGAAAATAGCCGAGCTGTTTTTTGCTTATGAAAAAGCTCTGAAAGATGCTTCGGCGTTGGATTTTGACGATTTATTGATAAAAACCGTGGAATTATTGAGAAATAAGCCAGACATTCGTCATAAATGGCAGCAGCAATTCGAGCATATTCTGATTGACGAGTACCAGGACACGAATGCGGTGCAATATGCGCTAATTAAGCTGTTGGTTAATTCGCGCCGCAATTTATGCGTGGTTGGTGATGACGCTCAGTCGATTTATAGTTTTCGCGGGGCTGATTATACTAATATTCTCAATTTTGAGCGTGATTTTCCGGGCACGACGGTGGTTAAGTTGGAGCAAAATTATCGTTCGACTGGCGCGATTTTGAATATGGCAAATGCGCTGATTAGTCATAATATTCATAGAACTGATAAAAATTTATGGACGGCGAATGGCGACGGTGTTGAGCCAAAATTATGGCAATTATACAATGAGTCTGAGGAGGCTTTGGCGATTGCGAATGAGATTCAGGCGCAAATTGTGAACGGGCGTCAATATAGCGACGTGGCGGTGCTATATCGAACGAATGCGCAAAGTTACGCAATTGAGCGAGCCTTGCGTCAGAGCTATATCCCGTATAAAATCGTCGGCGGTTTGCGATTTTTGGATCGAGCGGTCGTTAAGGACCTATTGGCATATCTGCGATTGTTATATCAGCCGAGTGATCGAGTTAGTTTTTTGCGAATTGTGAATACGCCAAAACGCGGTGTTGGAGCAGTAAGTATTTCTAAGTTTCTGGATTGGAATGACGCGTCAGGGAAAGACATAATTAGCGGGTTGCTGGCGGTTGAGGAGGCGAATATTTTGACGGCGCGCGCAAAACGTCCGTTGCTAGAGTTTGGTCAAAAATTGCACGATTTGCAGCAGGAAATTGACGGATCTCCAGCCGAATTGATTGAAAAAATCATGAAAAGTACTGGCTATGAAGATTTTATAAACGACGGAACGCCGCAAGCTGAGGAACGAATGGAAAATATCGGCGTGCTTTTGTCGGAGGCGAAGGCTTACGTTGACGTGGCGACGTTTTTGGAAGAGATGGCTTTGATGTCTTCGACGGATACAGCTGCCGATCAACAAGTAACGCTCATGACGCTTCATGCGGCTAAAGGTTTGGAGTTTCCGGTGGTTTTTTTGGCGGGACTGGAAGAGGGGATTTTGCCGCACGCGAGGGTGTTTGATAGCGGCAACGCTGATGACGTCGAAGAGGAGCGTAGGTTGTGCTACGTTGGTGTAACTCGGGCGAGGGAAGAATTGTTCGTTAGTTGTGCTAGTTCTCGGACGCAATTTGGTCAGATTGGCTATAATATGCCATCGAGGTTTTTGGACGAGATGGGTTTGATGGCTGGTGGGGTTGATAGACCAGCTCAGCCGATGATAGAACCTGATTTTTACTCGGAAGATATTGGTTTGGAGGTTGGTGATCGAGTTCGCAGCCCGAGTTTTGGTTCGGGGAAAATTATTGATAGCGAAGGGTTGAGTGTTACTGTTCAGTTTGACAATGGAAATATTAAGAAATTGAACGTCGAGTTCGCGCGCTTGGAGAAAATTTGATATAATAAGAATACCTGCGTTGTGGGTGTGAACTTATGGGTATAAGATTACAAGCAAAACACTATTCTAAGAAAATTACGTTCGTTTCTGGCGCGATATTGATGCTGGTTGGCGGTTTATTTTTTGTCAATCAAGCATTGGCTGACGCCGCTAAGCCAGCGGCTAAGGCTGGTGAAAAGTTGGTGACGATTTACGACAGGGGCGCAGAAAAGACGATTGTTACAAAAGCGAGGACGATTCGCGAGGCTTTGAAATTGGCTAAGTTTTCTATTGATGAACGCCAAGACGTAGTCGAGCCGAGTCTTGATTCGGAGATGGTGGCAGAGAAGTACAACATTAATATTTTCCGCGCTCGTCCAATAACAATTGTCGATGGAAATAAGCGCCTAAAGGTAACTACCGCCGAGCAGACGCCAGCTTTGATCGCGAAGGCTGCTGGAATCGAAGTTTTTGAAGAGGATAAAACTACTCTATCCAATTCTGATAATATGGCGGTTGATGGTGCAAACATGGTGATGAAAATTGACAGAGCCTCGATGGTTAATTTTGTACTTTACGGCAAAGAATCTGTCATTCGCACACATGCTAAGACGGTTGGCGAGCTATTGAAAGAGAAGAATATCAACCCAAAGAAAGATGATACGCTATCTGTGGATCGTTCGGTGAAAATTATTCCTGGAATGAAAATTGAGCTTTGGCGTAATGGAAAGCAAACCATAACAGCAGAAGAAGATGTGAAATTTGAGGTTGAAAAAGTTCAAGACGCGAATCGAGATTCGGGATATCGCGAAGTAAAGCAAGCGGGCGAGAACGGTAAGAAAAATGTCACTTATGAAGTTGAAATGAAGAACGGTGTGGAGGTGAGCCGCAAGGAAGTCGCTAGTGTTGTGACAAAAGAACCAAAGAAGCAGATTGAGATTGTGGGGACGAAAGTTAGCCTACCTTCTGGATCTCATTCAGATTGGATGTCTGCGGCTGGCATTAGTCCTGATGATTATGGCTATGTGAACTTCATTTTTACGAGAGAGTCAACTTGGCGAACAACGGCTAGGAATGGGCAATATGCTGGGCTCGGTCAGACGAATATAGATAAGCTTTCTCAGGCTTGCCCAAATTGGCAAAGTGATCCAGTTTGTCAGATTAGAGTTTTCAATAATTATGCCGTAAGTACATATGGTAGTTGGGCTGGGGCTTACAATGCATGGAATCGCCAAAAATGGTGGTAGACTAACACTCGCGACGCAAGTTGGCTTCAATCTATAGATAATAGTTCCAAAATCTGATATAATCTTTCTAA
>ERZ772953.514-NODE-514-length-12358-cov-4.495408_pt1 | contig 12358 bp, 9 predicted proteins | sample MGYA00580685_ERZ772953 | MGnify/ENA primary metagenome ERZ772953 (study PRJEB29015, sample SAMEA2738080) | human oral metagenome | biome: human oral; feature: human-associated habitat; material: saliva | place: China | collected 2209 ...
CGGCGCCGTGGCCCGCCCCGCGGCCGTCGCCGGACGGCGCGGGCTTCCCGCCGGGGGCGTGCGTCATGCCGGGGACGACGCGCCCGCCGACGGGGCGCGGGCGCTGCGGGGATCTCGGGTGTCTCATGAGTCGCGCTCCCAGAAGATGCGGTCGACGACGTTCGAGGCCCTGCGGGAGGTGCGCTCCCAGTCCTCGATGAGCTCGGAGGCGTTGGCCATGTCGCGGTGCAGCTGCACGGCGATGGCGGCCAGGTCGCGCGGGTCGGAGGGCAGCAGGTCGCTGGAGCGGCCGCTCACGAGCATCGTGTGGTCGCGCAGGGCGCTCGCCAGCCGCCACGCCCGGCCGAGGGCCCGGGCGTCGGGCTCGTCCACGAGACCGGCCTCGCGCAGGGCCGTGAGGGCCGTCATCGTCGTGGGCGTGCGCAGCCCGGGCATCCGGCCCGCGTGCTGCATCTGGAGCAGCTGCACGGTCCACTCGACGTCGGACAGCCCGCCCGGGCCGAGCTTGAGGTTGCGGTGCGGGTCGGTGCCGCGACGGATGCGCTCGCGCTCCATGCGGGCCTTGAGCCTGCGGATCTCGGCGACCTGCTCGGGCCTCAGCCCGTCGGCGGGCCAGCGCAGGTGGTCGACGCCCGCCAGCAGGGCCTCGACGAGGCGGCGGTCCCCCGCCCCGTGGTCGGCGCGCACGAGGGCCTGGTGCTCCCAGGTGCTCGACCAGCGCTCGTAGTAGCTCAGGAAGCCCGACAGGGTGCGCACCATGGCGCCGTCCCTGCCCTCGGGGCGCAGGCCGGCGTCGATCTCGAGGGCCGGGCCGCGGCCCGGCGCCTTGAGCAGGGCGCGCAGGCGGGCGACGACCCGGGTGGCGACGGTGATCCCCTCGGGGTCCGTGCCGTCGGGGACGACGAACATGGCGTCGGCGTCCGAGCCGTAGCTGAGCTCCGCGCCGCCCCAGCGGCCCATCGCGACGACGCCGATCGGCGGCACCGGCCCGTCCTGCTCGCGCGCGGCGATGGCCAGGGCCACGTCGATGGTGGCGCCCATGACGGACGACAGGCCCGCGCCGACGTCCTGGGTGCCGATGAGGCCGAGCGCGTCGCCGAGGGCCAGGCGGGTGAGCTCGCGGCAGCGAACGGTGCGCAGCGCCTCGACGGCCCCGTCGGTGTCGTCGTGGCGGCGGGCGGCGGCGCTCATCGTCTCGACCAGGGCCTCGCGGGGCCTGGCGGCCAGCTGGGAGGCGTCGGCGAGCATCTGGACCGCGCCGGGAACGTAGCCGATCATCCGGATGACGTAGCGGCTGCTCGACAGGATCGAGGCGAGCAGCTCGGCCATCTGGCCCTCGTCGCGCAGGGCCCTCATGTACCAGCTCGTGCCGCCCATCTCCTCGGAGAGCTGGCGGAAGCTGAGCAGGCCGAGGTCGGGGTTGGGGCCCTCGGCGAACCAGCCGAGCATGGCGGGCATGAGCTGACGCTGGATCTCGGCGGTGCGGCTGGCCCCCGTCGTGAGGGCCCTGATGTGGGACAGCGCCGAGCGCGGGTCGGCGAAGCCGAGGGCCTTGAGGCGGTCCTGGGCGGCCTGCGGCGACATGCGCAGCTCCTCGTCGGACAGGTGCGAGACGGCCTCGAGCAGCGGCGAGTAGAAGATGCGGCGCTGGCGGTGCTCGACGTCGCGTGCGGTGCGCCGCCAGGCCTCCCACAGCTCCTCGCCCTCGTGCATGCCGAGGGAGCGGGCGATGCGGCGCCGGTCGTCGTCGCCGGACGGCATGAGGTGGCTCCGGCGCAGGGAGAACAGCTGAATGCGGTGCTCGACGGTGCGTTCGAAGCGGTAGGCGCGGTCGAGCTCGGAGGCGTCGCCGCGGCCGATGTACCCGTGGGCGGCCAGGGCGTGCAGGGCGGGGAGGGTGCCGCGCAGGCGCAGGCGCTCGTCGACGCGCCCGTGGACGAGCTGGAGGAGCTGGACGCTGAACTCGACGTCGCGCAGGCCGCCGGAGCCGAGCTTGATCTCGGTCCGGGCGTCCTTGGCCGGGATGAGGCCGACGACCCGCCGGCGCATCGCCTGGGCCTCGCTCATGAAGTCGTCGCGCCCGCCGACCTGCCAGACGAGGGGCTCGACGACCCGGCAGAAGCCCTCCGCCAGCTCCGGGTCGCCGGCCATCGGGCGGGCCTTGAGCATGGCCTGGAACTCCCAATTCCTGGCCCATCGCTCGTAGTAGGCGCGGTGGGCCGAGAGAGTGCGGGTGAGCGGGCCCTTCTTGCCCTCGGGGCGCAGCGCCGCGTCGACCTGCCAGATGGTGCCGCAGGTCGAATGGGCCGAGCAGATGCGCGTGGTGGCGGCGGCGATGAGGTTGCCGATGGCGGTGGCCTCCGCCGTGGTGACCGTCTCGTCGGCGGGCTCGGCGACGAAGAGCACGTCGATGTCGGACAGGTAGTTGAGCTCCTGGGCCCCGCACTTGCCGAGCGCGATGACGCCGAGCCTCGCCCGGGCCTGGTCGACGACCTCGCTGCGGGCGATGGTGAGGGCGCAGACCATGACGGCGTCGGCCAGGTCGGCCAGCTCGGCGGCGACCGAGCCGACGGCCAGCGCCGGGTCGGGGGACGGCAGGTCGCGGCCGGCGATCCGCACCAGGTGGCGCCTGTTGGCCAGGCGCAGCCGGTCGGCGGCGTCCGGGGCGCCGGCGACGGCACGGGCGAGCTCGCCCGGCTCGGCCCCGGTCAGGTCCGGCAGGCCGATGTCGGCCAGCAGGTCGTCGAGGATCTCCCGGGCCGACCAGCGGAGGGGCCGCGAGCACCCGGGCGTCCTGCGGGTGGGCCCCCAGGTGGTGGCCGAGCGCCTGGCTGAAGCCGATGACGGCGACGAGGCGGCGGCGCCATCCCTGGTCGGCCATGATCTCGCCGATCAGCTCGGGGGCCTGCTCGAAGAGTTCGGCGAACGCCGCCAGGCCGAGGTCGGGGTCGGCCGCCGTGGACAGCTCGTCGATGAGTCCTGCGGGGTCGACGGGAAGGGAGCCGAGCACCTCCGCGGCATGGGCGACGCCGGTGAACCCGCGCCGCGCCAGGACACCCGTCAGTGTCATCCTGCGTGCTGCCATGGCCCCTCCCGGTCGCCGCGCGCCCGTGCCGCGGTGGTCAGCACCGAGCCTAGTGGAGGGAGGTGCCGGGGCGGGTGGCGACCTCGGACGGAGGCACGGCCCCGGATCACTGGCACGAATCCGTCGTGCCCGCCGTGATGCCAATGGCCTCTCCCGGTTGGACCATCGGCCACCGCTGGATCCGCGCGGCCGTCCGGCCGGTATGTTCTCTCCGCCCATCACCTTGTCGGTGGCCACGGGGACGGTCCAGCGATCGAAGTGCCACCTGCGCGAGACCGCCAAGGACGAATGATCACCGATCGGGGTCGGACGGACCGCCGGAGACACTCGTTCCTCATGCCCAAGAACGGCCCAACGACAGAAAGGAATCTGGTCAGTTCCCGGTGAACGAGTCTCGACGGATCCTGTGGAGACGGCCGGCGAATCAGCAGGATCGTACCGTCATCCCGTTCCTCCGTCGACCGGATCATGACTCCTGGATTGCGATCTGAGCAGCATGGCAGCGAACGCCAGTGCAACAAGGATCGAAATTTCCTGGAAGAAGAGCGCTTCGACGTAGTCGGAGGGAGTGGCCCCAAGCGTGCCGGCGTTCGACATCATGGATCCAGTGATGGCGACACCGACCGCCCCGAACAGCTGCTGGGCGGTGGTGAGGATCGCCGAGCCCGCCCCCGCGTCCCGCACCGGAAGATGACGCAGCACGACTCCGGTCACGATGGGAAGAATGGAGCCGTTCCCGAATCCGAACACGAACAGCGGTGCGAGAAACGCCCAGCCACGGGCAGCACCGAGGGACACCAGGACCATGACGATTCCGAGTCCCGCAGCACTGGTTGCGGAGCCGGCAACGAGCACCAGAGGAGCACTGATCGCACGCATGATCCCGGGACCGAGCACCGAAGCCACGACGAACCCGATGCCGATCGGGACGAAGAACAACCCGGACTGCCAAGAGGTGAGATGCACGATGGACTGGAAGTAAAGCCCCAGAAGGAAGAAGAAAGGAATTATTCCTATGTACAGGGCAGCGTTCAGGAAAACACCGAGCACGAACCCGGACGACTTGAAGAGCCGGTAGGGTATGAGCGGCACAGATCCTCTCACGGCTGCAGCATGTTCGTGATATATGAACAGCCCGATGAACGTTCCCCCCGCCGCAAGCAGCACGACCCCCGCAGGAAACCGTTCCAGCCGGGTCGGGTCGAGCAGGGGGACGAAGAGCAGCACAACCGAAGCCGCGAAAAGTATCACACCGAGTGTGTCCATCCTCACCGCGGGCGCTCCTTGGTCGTGGACCAGCCAGCGCCCACACCCCAGCCAAGCGAGCAAGCACACCGGAACATTGATCAGGAAAATCGGACGCCAGCCCAGACCCAGGACATCGAGACTCGGGATCATGCCACCGAAGACCTGTCCCATGACCTGACCGAGACCCAACGAGATCCCGAACCAGGACAGCGCCCGTGTGCGTTCCTCCCCAAGATAATTCACCCTGATCAGGGCCAGGACCTGCGGGACCATGACTGCCCCCGACAGCCCCTGGCCAAGGCGCGCCGCAACCATTTGGGTCGCGGTCCCCGCCAGGCCACAGCACAGAGAGGTCATCGCAAACATCATCAGCCCAGTCCGGTACACTCTGCGTCGGCCGAACCTGTCACCGATCCTGCCTCCCGTGATCAGCCCCAGCCCGTACACGAAGGCATAACCACTGATCACCGCCTCCAACTGCACTGACGATGCGCCAAGATCCCGACCTATCTGATAGGCAGACACGTTTATCACGAACTGATCAAAAATGGACAGGAAGGCACCAACGAGCACAAAAAGAAGTCCTGTCATCTTTCCTCTACTCTCTGACAGAAGAATCCGCTCCCATGGAAAACGCCAAGAAATCACCGATTTTATTTTACGTCATTTCCATTTCAGTCAAAGCTCTGAAAACTTGTCTCCGTCATCGACGGATGGGCTCCACATCCCTTGCGGACACACTCCTGGAAGATTGTTCACAACAACAGTAGACCTGGCTACCACTGGGGACCATGTTTTTTCGCCGAGCCTCCATGAATAGATCCTCGAGCGACACGGAAGCGCACCAATTCTGTGGTGAGCCCCTGAACCTCTTCCCCCCTTGATTATTTCATGATGACAGCCCAAGAAGAGGGTCAGATCCAGAAAGATTGGCCATCGACTCCCTCGCATAGAGAAGAATAATTCTTCTTGCAAGCCACACGGCCATGACTCGACCACAAATGAAGATACAGGCTGACCGCAGTGAGATCAGCCGCTCCCCCCGGACTGATCCGCAATCGAGTAAACTCACCATTTGCACGTCGGATGAGTCGTTTCCCTCGCTTCGTGAAAATACTTCCATTGGCCAAAATGTCATTTGCACGATCCTGCACGAGAGCTAGCCTCTTAGGATCATTGACACGGTTGAGAACCGTCGAATCCTGTACCACGGCCATGAGAGAAATCAACGTATGCGTCAAAGCCGCCCCGATGCGCACACCACGATTCAATGATAGCTCAAGAGCAGGAATTCCATTGTTCAACACACTGGAGAAACCCGAGATCACTTCTCCGCGGATCCCCTGCACACCGAACATCCTCCAAGCTCTCAACCCACCCGATAGATGATCAACGGAGTCACTGTCATCATCGGAGAAGATCATGTCAGAAAGCAGAGCAGGAAACGCCAATTGCCGCGCCACAAGACATACTTGCGACGGATTGAGGAAAGGCTCACGATCCACAACAATCCGCGCAGCAGCCGCCAAGAGAACTCCGAGAAAAATTCCTCCTTTGTGGGTATTGACTCCACCAGTGACCCTGAACATCACCTGTTCGCCATGTCTCCCAATGCTACGTAGTTCTGCGAACAAGCTTGAGCAAGAACTTATAGCCTGCCCCACATCAAGGTTTGCGCACAGCAAAGCCGCATCGCGAAAAGTATCTCGAAGACTGCACGCGCTACGCAGAAGCGTGAAGACATCCATATCCGTGTGGCTGGCCGTTTGTGACGCTGTGACAAGTCCTGGCTTTGACTCTGCAGCGGCTTCCGCGGCAAGCGCATAAACAATATCCTCAGCGAGGAACTCAGCCGACTCATCGGTGACCATTGATGTTGACAGGCTCATAAGCAGAGCAAACCACCATCAACATGAAGGGCTGTCCCAGTCACGTAACTGCTCAACGGGGATGCGAGAAAACAAACAGCATCGATGATATCAAAAATATCAACTGCTCTCCCCAGCGGTATGCCAGAAAGAACATCATGATTCCCCGCAACGAACAGATCCTCAGTCATCGGCGTACGGATGAGTCCAGGGCAAACGGCATTCACTCGTATACCGCTGGAAGCCAAATGACGAGCCGCCGAACGCGTTAAGGGCAACAGTGCCCCCTTGCTGGTCTCATACGCCACTCCCGTATAAGGGCGACTGATTTTCCCGAACACTGATGAAACATTCACGATCGATGAATGCATCCCCATGTATGGCGCAGCAGCACGAATTCCATAGAAGGCGGCCGATGTATTGACAGCAAAACTGAGCTGCCAATCGTGCCGGTCAACCTCATCAAGCTGCCTTGACTCAAAATACCCTGCGTTATTTATAAGTAGATCCAATCCCCCCCACTTTTTCAGAACATGTTTCACGGCATCATCCCACTGCACAGGATCCGTCGCATCCAGCACACGGAACTCCACATCGAAGTCTTGAGCAATCAGTTCCTCTGCCACTGATTCTCCGGTTTCGCTCTTGTCCGTGACCAATGTGCGCACGCCTGACTGAGCAAGAACGCGTACAAGCTCAGAACCACGTCCACGCGCAGCCCCAGTGACCAGCGCCGTCATTCCAGCAAGAGTCGGGTGCCAAGTTGCAACGCTCTGCTGCCGACGCTTGAGCCTTGTTTTGTAGTCTTTCGTTCGGTCAACCAGATCCGGAAGGTGTTTCCGCACATCCGTCAGCGCGATCCGACCGGCCCTGACAAGCAGTGGGGTTCGTCCAGTGAGGTCGACAATGGTATTACCAGAATCAGAAACCGCAGGGCCTCCGTCAACCATCAGAAAAACCTTATCCCCTAGCTGATCAGCCGCCTGACGGAACGTGACCAACTGCTCACCCTGACCTGACAGATTCGCTGAAGTACAAACACCCCAGCCGCCGATTTTTTGCAACAATTCTGCAAATACTGGATTTCGATGACAGGCAACGGCCACGGTAGGCAATCCCGCCGTGATGTAATCAGGAACTTTCGAACGACGCTTGGGAAGAATAAGCGTAAGCCCTCCAGGCCACAGATCTTCCGCCAGAGCTTTTACGCGATCATCCACGAGCGCAACTTGATCCAACAAACCCGGGCCGGACAAGAAGATCGTCAACGGAAAATCTGAGTCCCGTTTCTTGATCTCATATATTCGGGCGGACCCAGCTTCCTGCGCAGGAGAAGCAAGCAACGTGTAGTGCGTATCCGTCGGGGATATCACTACTTCACCGCGCACAAGGGCCTCAGCCGCCAGACTGATGTCCTGCTGACTTGTTCCAACCACACGCCTAGGACTCACTACTGTTCTCTCCTCGCATCTTCCCATTCGGACGCACCCTATGAAGAATCGCTCTTCCAATCAGGGAGATCCATATTTTGACTATTGTTCTCGGACGAGAGTGCCTGCTCTTCACCACGCACTCTTTTGACGGTGACCCACACACATAGCAGGAACGAGGAGGAAGACCAAGAGAATGCCTGGTGACAGGAATGACACCATCATAAACATCCACATCGACCAAGAAACCATACCATAGGTCCTGCTCCAAACGCACTGCCATCCGTTTCGTCTCCAACGGTCCAGGCGAAAACTGCAAGATGTACGTGCCACAGACCCGGTGAACAGCCCCACATTCACCATCGAGTCGACAGCGCATGGCTCTCACGACACGAAGGCAAAAAGAGTCGATGATTGGCGACGGAAGCGCGCCGTGAGGCACTCGCCGGCCAACAACCAGAACACCCGCTCCTGGTTGCCTCCCCATATCGCGAATCTTCCGCGAGACGCAGTCACGTCGTTTCAACTCGTGATCATATGCCCACTTCACCGGTCACCAGTTCTGATTTCATTCGTAACAGCCATCAATAAAACGCCTTCTCGTGGGTGTCATTGCTTGTAGGTCAAGACACCCGCAGCCCCTTGCCCGAGGTATCCATTGACACACCCGTGAGTGCTTCTGGGAAACCAAATACTCCACGACCCGCCTGAGAGGAGCCCCGCCACAAATCACCCGGACCGGTGAAGGGCCGACCACGAGGACTCTGTGGAGTTCGATAGGTTCTTCTGGTCCATGACGGTAAAACCATCGCCCCCACCCCACAGAATGTCCTCACTTGGTCTTACCCTCGCGCCCTGCATCGCCTCAAGTGGAGAGAATGCCCCCTCTTGGACGGGACACGCATGAAGCCGGTCCTTGCGCAGCGTCTACGACGAACAGGCGTCGGAAAATGCCTCGCGCGTAACAGGAATCTGCGCAGGGTGGATAACACTCTTCCCATGAAAACCAAGACTCGCGGCTCTCAATGCGTCACCGAACACGAGATCTCGCGAATGATAATCGGAGAATACAGTGTCATATGCGGGCAGTCCACATTCACGGGCAACAGCGACCAACTGACGTTTCGCCTCCCACAAGGACTCAAGGGACTCACTTTTGATGTCAGCCAGATAGTCTCCACCACCAAATGTCAGTGCCTTCACCTGCGGAAAAGTTTCGACAATCCTTGTGATATCACTAAAAATCTCCCTGTTCTCGATCATCAATTCTAGTCGGACAGAACTTTGATCCACGAATTCCTTTGTCCACGAAAAGAATCGCGATACATCCTCAAATCTCCGCGCCCCCGGAAGACGGATCGCACGCAAACCGAGCGGAACAAGTGCACTCAGGTCATCATACAGAGCAGTACCACGAGGTTGATTCACCCGAATTATGAGATCCTCGACGCCTGGATGAGCCCGCAGGAACTCTCTGGCAACATCTCGTGCGCTATCTTTTTCGTCACTTGGCACAGAGTCTTCCAAATCGACAACAACTTCGTCGACAGATACTGTCAGTGCATGCTCAATGTACCCCGGCTTCGTGGCTGAGACATATAAAGAGATGACGTGGTCAGTCATGAGGAGCCCCCCTGCTCCCTCCAACGCCTGAAGGCTGTGGCAAGCCGTGCTCTCACAGCCCATTCCGACGCTGCGTTATCAAGGATCTTGATCCGAACATTATCAATGCCCCGCTGAGTCAAAGTCTCGTTGACCAGTTCACGAATCAGTCGCTCGGCCTGGTCACCGAGCGGGCTGATGACCCTCACTGAGACGGACGAGCTTGATCGAATCTCGACAAGAACGTCTCCAGACAGCTGGCTTCCTGCATTCACAGTATTCATCGTCAGCGGGCTCCTTCCAGCACAGCGCGCAATCCGTGCGGCCAGCGTGCAGGATTCGTGCCGTGCTGCATGACAGCCGCCCATGCCCATCGCTCCAGTCCGAAAGCCGTACAACCTGTCCATGCGGTTCCACCATCACTCAACATGATGTTCGAAGTCGAACCGAAGAAAGTCCCGCTGATGTTGAACGATGCACAGGCTGAATCTGCATCCCGATAGGGCAGATCAAGGCGAAGCTCAAACTTCGCGTCCGGGTCGAGCTCGCACTCAGGACGCTCACCGCGGAGGAAGAAGGGATCATGGCCAGCTTCGACGACCCCGCTCAAGCCCCACTGTTCGACTAGTCGGAGAACACGTTCCTGTGTCTCGTCTCGACAGTCACGAACGAACTGACGCGAACCCAAGTAAACAATTTCCCGCATTTGAAAGTCCCAGAGACGCTCCAACGTCGACGCATTACGCCCCTCGTACCGATAGCAGGTACCACGCGTGGTCACAAGAGTGTTGCCCTCCAAAGTTTTTTCTTCATTCGCCATGTAAACATGGAAACACGCCGCTGGCGCGAGGACATGCGTACGTTCCTGAAAACCAGAATAATCACGCGGCGGCCGACCACGATGATTCACCGTGTAGTCGCTGAATTTTTCAGCAGCATCCACATCCGTCTGCATCATCGTCGGATACATGATGTTCTGCGGAAAAGCGTCGAAGTAATGACACTTCTCGAAAAACTCGATGGGCAGCAACGTCGAGTATTCACGTTCACAGGCCCCCATACTTGTTCCAAGACGGCGAAACTCATCATCGAATCCTCTTGCGAGTGCCGTCATCAATTCTCCGATCTCCGTGTCCGCGAGGCCGAGTCGTCGTACTAACCCTGCATCCGCCGCACCCGCCGGGTCAGCCCCCTTCACATCTTCACCTGACGACTCGATCCCAACACGTCGTGGCACCGCATCAATGACATTTGTCGACTGAGCGAACCGTGCCAGCGTCATCCTCACCTTTCGATCGATCTCGGATTCCTCATCCTCTGCGAGGCTCCAGACATGCACACGCCGACGCTCGACCGGATCAATGTAGAAGCGAGCGATGTTAGGACTCGCGAAGTAGAGCCAGTAGGCGGCCTCTGAGAGGCAGTCGGCAGCGAGCGGTGCATCCAGCACCACGTCCATCTCGAACACCATGTCCCCCATACTGTGACAGATCAGATAAAATCTGATACAATACAATCCGTGTTCGCCCTTGACAGTACCAGCATCCGTTCCGCTCGACAATTGGTCCATCTCATCGAGGACGCGATCGCCACTGGCCAGTGCCAGCCGGGCGAGCGGCTCCCCGCCGTGCGTGAGCTCGCATCGCTCGCGGACCTGAGCCCTGTGACGGTCTCAGCAGCCATCCGCGACCTGCGCCAGCGCGGTCTCCTCGTCACGGAGGGCCGGCGCGGAACTTTCGTGTCCATGGCCCGGGCCCATCCGCCCAGCCGTCTGACGATCGACCGACCCGCAGAGTCAGTGGACCTGTCCAGCGGCCATCCCGATTACACCCTCCTGCCTGCGCTCCATGACACGCCCGTGTCCCTTCCTGCCCGCCCGGACAGCGCAACTCGGCTGACCGAACTGGAAGAGCTCTTCAGACAGGGATTCGCCGCTGATGATGTGACCGCCGAGCACATCGTCTTCACCCACGGAGCCATGGAAGCGGTCGGAGGGCTCCTGAGATCGGCCCTCTCCCAAGGCGATGCCGTCGCAGTGGAGGATCCGGGATACCCGCACGCGCATCTCCTCGTGGATCTTCTCGGCATGAGGAAGACCCCCATCGCGCTCGACGATGAGGGGATCTCCCCGGAATCGCTCCGTCAGGCGATCCGAGCAGGCGCGAAGGCCGTCATCATCACCGCACGCTCGCAGAACCCCACAGGGGTCGGGACGACACCGCAGCGCCATGCGGCGCTGCACGCCATCATCTCCGAGCATCCGGACCTGCTGGTCATCGAGGACGACTACCTCGCGTATCTGACCAGTGCACCGCTGAGGACACTGACCGGCATCACGACCCGGTGGGCCTGCATCCGGTCGTTGTCCAAGAGTCACGGTCCGGATCTGAGGTTCGCGGCCCTGTCGGCTGATCCTGTGACCGCCGACCGCTTGGACAGAACGCTGCTCATCACGTCGGGCTGGATTCCTCGGACCATGCAGGAACTCGTCCTCTCCCTCATGACGGGCCAGCACACGCTCCACGCCCTCAGGAATGCCGCACGCACCTATGACAGAAGACGACACATCTTTCTTCAGACGCTCCGCAGACACGGGATCCCGGTCACCGGGACGAACACCACGGGGCTCCATGTGTGGATACCGACCGATGACGAGGCGCGCCTGTGCACGGACCTGCTCGCCAAGCACTGGAGCGTCGCACCAGGTTCACTGTTCAGAATCAACAGCGAACCCGCCATCCGAGTGACCACGACTTGCCTGCTGTCCGATCAGGCGGAGGCTCTCGCCGCAGATCTCGCCGCGATCCGCGCGCACAGCGCCATGGACATCGGCTGCAAGGCCCCATGACCATCCCGCATGGCCGACGGCGGATGGAGCAGCGGGTAGCCTCAATGCCGTCAGCAGGCCCCGATGGGCACCATCGACACGGGCAGCGGAAGGAGGACACCATGACGGCTCGCTCCGAGACCGCCGCACGGAGGGCGGCCGGCACCTGCGTGGCGCTGCTGCGGGCGCTGCGGGCCGCGGTCTGCGACGACCCGCGTGCCCTCGCCGAGCTGACGCTGGCCGCCGACGAACTGGCGGCGGCCGCCGCCAGCCCCCTGCGGGCCACCGCGATGCCGCT
>ERZ772953.518-NODE-518-length-12316-cov-3.523856_pt1 | contig 12316 bp, 10 predicted proteins | sample MGYA00580685_ERZ772953 | MGnify/ENA primary metagenome ERZ772953 (study PRJEB29015, sample SAMEA2738080) | human oral metagenome | biome: human oral; feature: human-associated habitat; material: saliva | place: China | collected 2209 ...
AATAGGAGAAAGATTAAAGCGACTAAGGATTCAAAAAAATCTTACTCAAGAAGAACTTGGAGAAAGAACAGACTTAAGTAAAGGGTATATTTCACAAGTGGAACGTGATTTAGCATCACCATCTATGGAAACATTTTTTAATATTCTAGAAGTTTTGGGGTGTGCTCCAAAAGATTTTTTTGATAAAGAAAGTACAAGTCAAAAGGTATACTATTCATTGGAAGATCAAACTAGTTATGAAGAAACTGATGAAGGATATATATTGACATGGCTTGTTCCAGAATCTAATGAGAAAGAAATGGAATCTTTAATACTTAGATTAGAAGAACATAGCAATTATAAAACATTTAACCCATCAGAATCAGAAACACTGTGTTATGTTTTAAAAGGTAAATGTAAATTAAAACTAGGTGATGAAGAGTATATTGCATCATCGAATGAAAGTTTTTATTTTTTAGCTACATCAGAGCATAGGTTATCAAATCCTTTTGACGAAGTCTGTGAATTATTGATAGTAGCTACAAATTCGTATTTATAACAAAGAGAGTAAAGGTGACTTAATTAAAGATTAAATAATCCTCAAGACCGCTTAATTATTTTAAATATATTATTTTAAGGAGAATAAAATGGCAAATATTGTTGAATTTAAAGATGTATCAATGTCATTTGGTAATAATAAAGTTTTAAAAAATATTGATTTAGAAATTGAAAAAGGTAAATTTTATACTTTACTTGGGCCTAGTGGTTGTGGTAAAAGTACTATTCTGAAATTGATTGGTGGATTTTTAAGTCCAACGTCTGGGGATGTTTTATTAGATGAAAAAGTGGTAAATGAATTACCAGCAAATAAACGTCAGGTTAATACAGTGTTTCAGGATTATGCACTATTTCCTCATATGAATGTGTTTGAAAATGTTGCTTTTGGTTTGAAAATTAAAAATGAGAAAAAAGAAATTATTAAGAAAAAGGTAAAAAAAGCACTAAAGCAAGTAAATTTAACTGATTTTGAAAAACGTGATATAAGTGAGATGAGTGGTGGTCAAAAGCAACGTGTTGCGATTGCACGTGCTATAGTTAACGAGCCAGAAATTATTCTTCTTGATGAATCTTTGTCTGCTCTTGATTTAAAACTTCGTCAAGAGATGCAATATGAACTTCGTGAACTTCAACAGCAAACTGGAATTACTTTTATTTATGTTACGCACGATCAAGAAGAAGCTCTTGCTATGAGTGATTATATCTTTGTTATGAATGATGGAGAAATTGAACAAAGCGGAACACCACTTGATATTTATGATGAGCCAGTTAACCGTTTTGTTGCTGATTTTATTGGGGAATCTAATATAGTTAATGCGGTTATGCTTGATGACTATTTAGTAGAAATCTATGGAAAACAATATGAATGTGTTGATGCTGGACTTGATAAAAATAGACGGGTTGAAGTCGTTATTCGTCCAGAAGATTTAGAAATTACAACACCTGAAAAAGGTAAAATTAGTGTTGTAGTAGATACACAATTATTCCGTGGAGTACATTATGAGATTTGCTGTTTAGATGATCAATATAATGAGTGGATAGTACATTCTACAAAAGCGGCTAAACCAGGAGCAGCTATTGGTTTAAATTTTGATCCAGAGGCAATTCATATCATGGTTCCTGGGGAAACAGAGGAAGAGTTCGATGCTCGTTTAGAGTCATATGAAGAGGAGGAGTAAAGATGTTTAATAAAAAAACAAGATCAGTCTTTATGATTCCTTATGTACTGTGGATGTTGCTCTTTGTAGTATTTCCATTGTTACTAATTGTATATTATTCATTCCGTGATTTAGATGGTAATTTTACTTTTGAAAATTATAGAATATTCTTTAGTAGTACGTATGTAGTTATGACATTGTATAGTTTCTGGTATGCATTTTTGATAACTCTTATTTGTTTAGTTATTAGTTATCCACTTGCATTTGTAATTAGTAAAAGCAAATATAAAGAAATAATATTACTACTGATAATATTACCAACATGGATTAATATTCTATTAAAAACATATGCATTTTTAGGATTATTTGGTGAATATGGTACTGTTAATAATGTTTTGGAGTATTTAGGAATTGGAACACAGAGTTTACTGTTTAACTCATTTAGTTTTGTGTTTGTTTCAAGTTATATATTTTTACCATTTATGTTATTACCTATTTATAACTCAGTTGTTGGTATAAATAAAAACTTAATTGAAGCGTCATATGACTTGGGGGCCGATTTTAAAACAACATTTAGAAAAATTATCTTACCTCTTAGCATCAACGGAGTTAAAACAGGTATTCAGGTAACGTTTATACCAGCACTTTCACTATTTATGATTACACGTTTAGTAGCTGGAAATAAAATTATTAACTTAGGAACAGCGATTGAAGAGCACTTTATTGTTACTCAAAATTGGGGATTAGGATCTACTATTGCAGTATTCTTAACAGTTGTTATGGGAATCATTATGATAGTTACAAATACAAAAGATAAAGTATCAATAGGAGGTAGAAAATAATGAAATTAGCATCAAAATTTTATTTAGTGGTTATTTTTGCTATTTTATATATACCGCTTATTTACTTAGGATATTACTCGTTTAATTCTGGAAAAACAATGATTGATTTTGAAGGATTTTCTTGGCAACATTATGTAGATCTTTTTGAAAATTCTCGAATGCTAGTTATTGTTATCAATACAATAGTTGTTGCTTTATTATGTGGATTGTTTTCTGCAGTATTTGGAACTTTAGGAGCATTAGGTATATATTCATTAAAATCTAACAGGCAAAAAAATAGTTATCTAGTAGGGAATAATATTCTTATTGTTAGTCCAGATGTTATAATAGGATGTTCATTTTTATTAATGTTTACTTTTATAGGTAAACAATTTGGTATTGATAATATTCAAGGATTTTGGTCAGTACTCTTATCACATATTGCATTTAGTATTCCTATTGTAGTGCTTATGGTTCTTCCAAAATTATATGAAATGCCAAAAAGTATTATTGATGCAGCAGTTGATCTTGGTGCAACATATCCGCAAGTTTTAAGCAAAATTGTTATTCCTTATATAACTCCAGGTATCTGGGCAGGTTTCTTTATGGGGCTTACTTATTCTCTTGATGATTTTGCAGTAACATTTTTTGTGACTGGTAATGGATTCCAAACATTGTCGGTAGAAATTTATTCAATGGCACGCCAAGGAATTAACCTGCAAATTAATGCACTATCAACAGTATTATCTATTTTTGTTATAGTGGCGGTACTAATATATTATGTAATTAATACAAGTAAATTGAAAAGGGAGGTAGAATAAGATGAAAAAATTATTGATGTCAGCCTTATCGATTTTAGTAATATGCCTGGGATTACTTTATAGCCGTAATTTTATTGATAGCTCAAATAGTGAAGATAAACAAACATTAACTATTTTCAACTGGGGGGAATATATTGATCCAGAGCTTATTAAAAAATTTGAACAAGAAACAGGAATTTCAGTAATATACGAAACGTTCGATTCTAATGAAGCATTACTTACAAAAGTTCAGTCCGGATCAACTCCTTATGATATAATAATTCCATCTGACTACATGATTAATAAAATGAGAAAGCTAAATTTAATCAAAAAATTAGATCATAGCAAGTTAGAAGGGCTTGATAATATTGATCCACAATTCTTAGATAAAGTTTTTGATCCTGGAAATGAATATTCAATTCCATATTTTTGGGGAACTTTAGGTATTTTGTATAATAAAACCAAAGTACCTGAAGATTTAAAATTTGATAAATGGAATGATCTTTGGGATAGTCGTCTGCAAAATAATATTTTAGCTATAGATGGTGCTCGTGAAATGTTAGGACTTGCTCTTCAATCTGAGGGGAGATCTGTAAATGAAAAGAATGAAGTTAGTTTAAATTTAGCAGAAAAAAAATTAGAATTACTTCATCCTAATATTAAAGCTATAAATTCTGATGAGAAAAAAATGCTTATGATTAATAATGAAGCATGGGTATCGGTTGTTTTTTCAGGTGATGCCTCAGCAATTATGGAAGAAAACAAAGATATGGTCTATGCAATTCCGAAAGAAGGGACTAACTTATGGTTTGATAATATGGTTATTCCTAATACTGTGAAAAATGAAGAAGCAGCATATAAATTTATTAACTTTATGTTGCGACCAGAAAATGCAGCACAAAACTCAGAATACATAGGCTATGCGACTCCTAATAGAAAAGCTAAAGAGTTACTTCCTGAGGAAACGATAAATGATAAACAGTTTTATCCTGATTTAGATAGTTTAGGTAAGGCGGAAGTTTACGAAGCATTAGAACCGAAACTTCATCAAATTTATAATGATTTGTTTTTAAAATTTAAAATTAATACTAGAAAATAAGAAAAAAGAGATTACCATTAAGAAGGTAATCTCTTTTTTTACAGAAAACTTTTTGACAATACTTAAATTGATGTTGTATAATGAGATTGTATTATGAAGTTTAATAAAAAAGGGAGAAATATTTATGAAGACAAGTACTTTACTATTAATTACAATATTACCAATAGAATTAATGACATTATTGTTATTTTTTTTACCTGAAAGATATCTTGGAACTGGAACTATGGTGTTAGTACTATATTTTGGAATAATAATGTTGGTTTTAGGAAAATATATAAAAAGAGGTGATAATGCACATTTAATTAGTGGTGTTGATATTAGTTATGAAGAGGCAAAATTACCAGAAAATATTGAAAAGTATTCTAAAGATAGTAAGATTGTAGGAAATATATGTTTAGGAGTAGGTAGTATATGTTTCCTTATAGTTATAGTATACTTTATTGTAATTAATATTTAGTAATAAGTATAGTGAATAATTTTTCACTATGCTTTTTTTACTATAAGTAATATATAAAATGTGGTATAATTATATAGTTAAGTTTATATAGGAGGATTGTATGTTTCAGGCTTTATATAGAAAATATCGACCACAAACATTTAATGATATTGTAGGTCAAAATCATATAGTTTCAGTACTAAAAAATGCAATTGAAAAGAATCAAATTAGCCATGCGTACTTGTTTTATGGTCCTAGAGGGACTGGTAAAACTTCGATTGCTAAAATATTTGCTAATGAAGTGAATAAAAATGAAGTCTATCAAAAAGAAAATGTAGATATAATAGAAATTGATGCTGCAAGTAACAATGGTGTTGATGAAGTTCGTGATATAAAAGAAGCAATCAAATTTTTACCAAGTGAAGGGAAGTATAAAGTTTATATAATTGATGAAGTTCATATGTTGACAACAGCGGCTTTTAATGCACTATTAAAAACATTAGAGGAACCACCAGCGCATGTTATTTTTATTTTGGCAACTACAGAGATTCATAAAATACCATCAACTATTCTTTCTCGTTGTCAACGATTTGAATTTAAAAACTTATCTCAACAACAACTTGTAGAAAGATTAAAATATATTTCGAAAACAGAAAATATAGATATTGAAGCTAAGGCGATAGAGAAAATTGCTACCCTTGCTAAAGGTGGTCTAAGGGATGCAATCAGTATATTAGATCAAGTATCAAATTATTCAGAGAAAATTACATTAAATAATATTTTAGAAGTAACATCGTCCATTGGAGAAAATGAGATATTAGAGTTTTATAAGAAACTTATTTTAGGAGATATAAATGGTTCTTTATTAATGTATAATAATTTTGTAGAACAGGCAAAGGATACAAAGTTATTGCTTAACGATTTAATAAATATTACTCGTGATGTTATAGTCTATAAAAACTTAAAAGATAGAGCATATACTGGTTATAACATTGAACAGCTTGATGATGCTATAGGAACTATATCATTTGATTACTTCTATGAAATTATAGAATACTTGTCTCAGACGGAGCAATATATTCGTTTTTCAACAGAGTATATGAGTTATATGCAAATTTGTATTGTGAAAATTTGTTCAAAAGAAAAAAATATACAACCAGAACGTCAAGAAGTATTTACAAGAGAAAGTTCTGTTTATAATACCCGAGTTCTTGAATTAGAAGAGAGAATTAAAATATTAGAAAATAAACTTGAACAATTTAACTCTAATATTAAAACTGATAAAACTAGCGAATCAAAATTAATAAGTCAAGGCCATATTGAAAACGAAAATGATAGTAAAAATATAACTTGGGATAATGATACTAAAGAAAATATTAAAGATGTAGTAATAAAAGATAAAAATAGAATTTTAGATTTATTATCTACTTCTAATGATACTTTTACTAATTATGCAGCAGGTGTTTTTAATAAGATAATAAGAGAAAGTTTAGGTGCTAACAATAGTGAAGTTACAGCTATGAGAGAGTTATTCAAAACTTGTACTTTAGTCGCCTCATCAAAAGTGGGAGGATTATTAATCTCTACTGAAGCAGAAAGTATGATAAAAATGACACCAAACTCGAAATATAAACAATATTTAGAGACGTTATTTGCACGTTATATAGGGGTAGAATATAAGATATACGTACTTCAAGAACATCAGTATAAACTATTATTACAGGAAATAGAAGATATTGAAGATGCAGTTGAAGAAAAATTGTTAACTGAGGAGATATCAGAAGAATCAAAACTAGAACAACTTTTTAAAGATATAATAATTGAGAATTGATAGCAAGTTAACTAAAGAAGTTACTATAGTTGCTATAAAAACAAGATATAAAATAAAGTATATAAATTATTTTAGTAAAAAATTTTTCATACAATCATAGTAAAAGATTTAAACATTATGACTAGGATGGAAATTATTGACAATAAACATAAATTTAAATAGAATTATAATATAAAGATATTAGGAGGATAATTAAATGCGTGGAATGGGAAATATGCAGCAAATGATGAAAAAAATGCAAAAAATGCAAAAAGATATGATGGCTGCACAAGAAAGTCTTAAAGATCAAACTGTAGAAGGAACTGTATCTGGTGGTATGGTAACTGCGGTGGCTAACGGAGATGGAAAAATTTTAGATATTAAAATTAAAGAAGAAGTAGTCGATCCAGATGATATCGAAATGTTACAAGATATGGTCTTAACAGCAGTAAATGATGCGTTAGAAAAATCAAATAAACTTAAAGAAGATACAATGGGAAGATTTACTAACGGACTAAATATTCCAGGTTTGTAAGATGAACTATCCTAAACCAATTTTAGATTTAATAGATAGTTATTCATTACTACCAGGTATTGGGAGAAAAACTGCAGTTCGTCTTGCTTTTCATACATTAAAAATGCACGATGATGACATTAAAAATTTTGCAGATTCTCTACAAGGTTTAAAAGAAAAACTTACTAACTGCGAAATTTGTCATCGTCTTAGTGAAACACATGTTTGTGATATTTGCTCTGATAACAGTAGAGATAAGTCTACTATATGTGTGGTAGCCAATGATAATGACCTAGTTGCTATGGAGAATATGCAACAATATAGAGGACTTTATCATGTTTTAGATGGTCTTATATCGCCTATGGATGGTATCGGGCCGATGGATATAAATATCAAATCATTATTTGAAAGAGCACAAGATGCGACAGTTAAAGAAATAATTTTGGCAACAAATTCTTCGCCGGAAGGAGAAGGAACAGCAAGTTTTATTTCAAGATATTTAAAAAATACGGATATAAAAGTTACCAGAATTGCTCAAGGTATTTCATTTGGAAGTGATATTGAGTATGTAGATGAAGTTACATTATCGCGAGCGATATCGGGTAGAATAGAATTATAATTTAGGAGGGCATTAATATGTCACAACAATCAGTAAACGCTATTAAGGTATTAGGTGTTGATGCTATAAACAAAGCAAAATCAGGGCATCCTGGGGTTGTTATGGGAGCTGCGCCAATGGCTTATTCATTATTTGCTAAACACCTTAGAGTAAATCCTAAAAAAACAGATTGGATAAATAGAGATAGGTTTGTTCTTTCTGCAGGTCATGGTTCGATGTTGCTTTATTCTTTATTACATCTATCAGGATTTGAGGATGTATCTTTAGAAGAAGTTAAAAACTTTAGACAATGGGGTTCTAAAACTCCTGGGCACCCAGAATTTGGACATACAAAAGGTGTTGATGCAACTACTGGACCATTAGGGCAAGGAATTTCTACAGCAGTAGGAATGGCTCTTGCGGAAAGATATTTAGCGGCTAAATATAATAAAGAAGGATATGAATTATTCGATCACTATACTTATGTAATTTGTGGTGATGGAGATATTATGGAAGGTGTTGCTTCTGAAGCAGCAAGTTTTGCAGCAGTACAAAAACTAAATAAACTTGTGGTTCTATATGATTCTAATGATATTTGTTTAGATGGTGAAACAAGAGACGCTTTTAGTGAGAATGTTCGCAATAGATATGAAGCATATGGTTGGAACACTATATTGGTAGAAGATGGTGCTGATGTTGAAGCGGTAAATGTTGCTATAGAAAAAGCTAAACAATCTGATCAACCTACATTAATTGAAGTTAAAACAATTATTGGAGCAGGGTCTCCAAATAAACAAGGAACTAATGGTGTACACGGTGCACCGTTAGGAGAAGAAGAAACAGCTTTATTCAGAAAAGAAATTGGTTGGAATTATGAACCATTTGAAATACCAGAAGAAGTATATGCAGACTTTAAAGTTAATGTTGCAGATCGTGGGGAAACTGCGAATAATGAATGGGAAAAATTATATAATGAATATAAAGAAAAATTCCCAGAGTTAGCTGCTGAATTAGAAGAAGTATTATCAAGAGAAGATATTAAACATCTTTCTAAAGAAAGCTTCAGTTTTAAAAATGTCGGAGAAGCTCAAGCTACTCGTAATTCATCTCAAGATGCAATTAACAGTATTGCTAAAGTTTTACCAACATTCTTTGGAGGTTCAGCAGACCTTTCTCACTCTAACATGACATTCATTAAAGGTGAAGGTCTTCAAGATGATGCTCATCGTACTGAACGTAATATCCAATTTGGAGTTCGTGAATTTGCAATGGCGACAGTGCTTAACGGAATGATGTTACATGGAGGAGTACGTGTATTTGGTGGAACATTCTTTGTATTTTCTGACTATTTAAAAGCTGCATTAAGATTATCAGCTTTACAAAACTTACCAGTAACATATGTATTTACACATGATAGTATTGCTGTTGGTGAAGATGGTCCAACACACGAACCAATAGAACACCTTGCATCATTACGTACTATTCCAAATACTTATGTATTTAGACCAGCAGATGCTACAGAAACTCAAGCAGCTTGGTATTTAGCACAAAATGTTAACGATAAACCAACATCGATAGTTCTTACACGTCAAAATTTACCAGTTTTAGAAAATTCATCATTTGAAAAAGTAGCAAAAGGAGCTTATGTTATTTATGAAACTTCAAGTGATTTTGATACAATTTTAATCGCAACTGGTTCAGAAGTAGCATTGGCGATAAGTGTTGCTGAAGAATTAGAAAGAGAAGGCATGAAAGTTCGTGTTGTTAGTATGCCTTCTATTGAATTATTTGAAGAACAATCTAACGAATATAAGGAAGCTTTACTACCACGTAACATACGTCGTCGTGTGTCACTAGAAATGGGTAATACTGCTCTTTGGTACAAATATGTGGGACTTGATGGTTTAGCAATTGGTATTGATAAGTTTGGAGCGTCAGCACCAGCAAATAAAGTTATCGAAGAATATGGATTTAGTGTTGAAAAAGTAGTAGCGAGAATAAAAAATGAGCTATAAAGAAATACAACCTGGTGATATAATTAAAGTTAAAATAACAGCAGTTAAACCGTATGGTGCATTTTTTGAAACACGAGACCGTCAAGTAGGATTGATACATATTTCAGAGATAACAAATTGCTTTATTTTTGATATAGGAAGTTACATTAAACAAGATGAAGTATTAGAAGTAAAGGTATTATCGATAAAAGATAATAAAATAAATGCGACTCTTAACTTTAATCATAAAAAGACAACTAAGAAAGAAATTAACAGTTTAGACACGTTGAATTTTGAATATGGTTTTGATACTTTAAAACAAAATATGAAACTTTGGCAAAAGAAAGCGTTGTTAGAAATGAGAAATTCTAAGTAAAATCTATTGACATTTGTTTTAGAACTGTATATAATGTATCTAAATAATTAATGAAGTTTAGGAATTAGAAGTTAGTAATATTATTTTTAGAGAGAATCTAGTGGTGAAAAAGATTCATAATATAACTTTTATGCTACCTATATAGTGCTTCATCGGCATTTAAGCCGTTATAAAAACTAATGAGGAGCATAGCTCAAATTAGGGTGGTAACACGATTATAGTCGTCCCTTGTGTAAATATATTACACAAGGGATTTTTTTGTTAGATTGAAAGGAGAACAAAATGAAACAATTAACATCAACACAAATAAGAAGAATGTATTTAGATTTTTTTGTAGAAAAAGGTCATAAAATAGAGCCAAGCGCTTCGCTAGTTCCTGTAGATGATCCATCTTTGTTATGGATTAACTCGGGGGTAGCAACATTAAAAAAATATTTTGATGGACGTGAAATTCCAGAAAATCCTAGAATTACTAACTCACAAAAATCAATTCGTACAAATGATATAGAAAATGTTGGTAAGACTGCGCGTCACCATACATTTTTTGAAATGTTAGGAAATTTCTCTATTGGTGATTATTTTAAACCAGAAGCTATTGCATGGGCATGGGAATTTTTAACTTCTGAAAAATGGCTAGCTTTAGAAAAAGAAAAATTATCAGTAACTATTCACCCAGAAGATACAGAAGCATATGATATTTGGAAAAATGTCATCGGGCTTCCAGAAGACAGAATTATTCGTATTGAAGGAAACTTTTGGGATATAGGAGAAGGACCATCAGGACCAAATACTGAAATTTTCTATGATCGCGGGCCAGAAGCTGATACTTGGTCTCCAAAAGAAGAAATGTATCCTGGTGGAGAAAACGATCGTTATCTTGAAGTTTGGAACGTTGTATTTAGTCAATATAATCATAATGCAGATGGAACATATACAGAACTTCCTGCAAAAAATATAGATACAGGAATGGGGCTTGAGCGTATAGTTTCAGTTCTTCAAGATGTGCCTACTAATTTTGATACAGATTTATTTATTCCAATTATTCGAGAAATTGAAAAATTATCTGGAGCAAAATATGGTGTTAGCAAAGAACAAGATGTAGCGTTTAAAGTTATCGCAGACCATATACGAACAGTGGCATTTGCAATTGCAGACGGAGCTCTTCCGTCTAACGAAGGTCGTGGTTATATACTTCGTCGTTTATTACGTCGTGCAGTACGATTTGCAAAAGTTTTAGGGTTGAACAGTTCATTTATGTATAAACTTACTGACATAGTAGCTGAAATTATGATTGATTACTACCCAAATGTTAAGGAAAGTGTAAACTTTGTTAAAGATGTGATTCTTAAAGAAGAGGACAGATTCCATGAAACACTTCATGAAGGAGAAGCAATCTTAACTAATATTGCGAACGAAGTAAAAGATACAACAAAAGTTATCTCTGGGGAAGATGCATTCAAACTGTATGATACATTTGGATTCCCAATTGAATTGACAGAAGAGTATGCTGAAGAATTGGGGTTAACAGTTGATATTGATGGTTTCAATGAAGAAATGGAAAAACAAAAAGAACGTGCTCGTGCATCTCGTCATGATGATTCATCAATGCAAGTTCAGTCAGATTTATACAATAGAATTATAGGAGACAGCGAATTTGTTGGTTATACACAATTAATAGAAAAATCATCAAAACTACTTGCAATTGTAGATAAAGAGGATAATCTATTAGATAAGTATACAGGAGCAGATGTAGTGAAAGTTGTCTTTGAAAGAACACCATTTTATGCTGAAAGTGGTGGGCAAGTAGCGGACCGCGGAGAGATTATAGCACTAGGCTTCAAAGGAGAAGTTCTAGATGTTAAAAAACTTCCTGATAAACGCCATATTCACTTTGTAAAAGTCGTTGAAGGAGAACTTCTTGTAGGAAATGAATATGAACTTGTAGTTAATAGAAATTATAGATTAAATATTGAGAAAAATCATACTGCAACTCACTTATTAAACGAGGCTCTTCGTCAACAAGTAGGAACGCATATTAAACAAGCAGGATCATTAGTAACTGATGATAAGTTGCGTTTTGATATTACACACTTTGCACCATTAACTAAAGAAGAAATCGAAAGAGTTGAACAAGAAGTTAATGAACAAATTTGGAATGCTTTAGAAATTAAAAC
>ERZ772953.523-NODE-523-length-12270-cov-4.017929_pt1 | contig 12270 bp, 8 predicted proteins | sample MGYA00580685_ERZ772953 | MGnify/ENA primary metagenome ERZ772953 (study PRJEB29015, sample SAMEA2738080) | human oral metagenome | biome: human oral; feature: human-associated habitat; material: saliva | place: China | collected 2209 ...
AGACGATGAGACTCGCCTGCAACCAGTATCCGGCGACCTTGTCCGACACCCCCAGGGCATCTGTGACGTAGTGCAGGGTGTAGGTCCAGATGCAGGTCTGGGCGGAGACGTTGAAGTACTGCGCCACCACCCCGAAGCTGTAGCGCTTGTTGCGCAGCAGGCGCATGAGCCTGCCTGGCCCGCCGCTGCCGCCCGCCGTGGAGTCCACCGGCCGCTCCACGACCTTGACCCGGCCGATCATGACGGCCAGCAGGATGTAGAGGAGCCCGAGGGCGACATAGGGGCCCATGACCGCCTTGAGCTCTGCGCTCTGGGTGGCCAGCAGCACCTCGTGGCTCATGGCCTTGCGCTGCTCGGCGGTGGCCGGGTTCACCTTGGGCAGGATCAGCAGGGCGGCCAGCAGTACCCCGAGGTTGGAGCCGATGGGGTTGAAGGCCTGCGCGAAGTTGAGGCGCCGAGTGGCATTGCGCTCCGGCCCCATGGACATGACGAAGGGGTTGGCGCTGGTCTCCAGAATGGACAGGCCGGCAGCCAGGGTGAACAGGGCGGTCAGGAACACCGAGTAGGTCATGACGTAGGCCGCGGGGATGAACAGGAGCCCGCCGGTTCCCGCCAGCACCAGCCCGATGAGGACGCCGCCCTTGTAGCCCAGGCGGCTGTTGATGAAGGCCGCCGGGATCGCCAGGCAGAAGTAGGCCCCGTAGTAGGCGGACTGCACCAAGGAGGACTGGAAGTTGTTCATGGAGAACACTGAGCGGAAGACCTTGACCAGAGGATCAGTCATGTTTCCGGCCAGGCCCCAGGCGGCGAAGCAGGAGACCAGCAGACAGAAGGGCAGCACCATGCCGGGATACAAGAACCCCCGTTTGGCCGTCCCCTCCCGGACAGGGGCCTCCTCAGCCACGGACTCACGGATCGCAGTCATCACAGCACGCCCTTCTTGAGAATGAGATTGCCGTACAGGGCAGTCTCCCCGGTGAGGACAACGGCGTAGACGCTGGGGGTGTAGTCGTAGAAGGCCATGCGCTCAATCGTCTTGACGCTCACCGGTCCGGCATCCTTCTCGGCCTCGTTCCAGATCTGCTCGTAGACGTCCCACACCGGAGGCCGAGGGTCATCGCCCACCGTCTCCATGAGGGCCACCTGGTAGCTGCTGTAGCGGTCCAGGGGCATGAGCGTGAGGATGGACCGCAGCAGGTCGGGAATCCCCAAGCCGTCGGCCCGCACCGTGGTGGGGTGGAGGTGGTGCCCGGGGAAGTTCGCATCGGCCAGGAGAATCTCATCCCCATGGCCCATCTCGAGCAGGATCTTGACGAGTTCGGGTGACAGGTTGGCGGGAATGTTGCGGAGCATCGTTGCTCCTTTCGTGTGGTGGGTGTTCAGTTCAATGTGTGGTTGCGCTCGACGTGCCAGGTGGTCAGTCGGCGGTGGCGTTGCCCAGCCGTTCCCGCATGGCGTCGAAGGCGCCGGGATCGGCGATGGTCCCGGAGGCCTCGACCTCCACGGAGCCGATGCTGCGGCGCAGCACCTCACCGCGAGCACTCGGGCCGAGGACCTCGGCGGCCTCGAGCTGGGCGAGGATGTTGCCCAGGGCACTGGCCTCCGGCGTGCCCACGATGACCCGACGGTGGCAGGCCGCCGCCGTCATGGCCGGCAGGAGGCTGTTGCGAGCCCCGCCTCCCACCAGGTGGATCGGTGCCGCCGGATCCAGCTGGTCGCCGACGACGTCCTGCAGCCCCTGGGCGTAGGCGGCGTGGGCGCAGGCGAGCGACTCGAGGATGAGCCGGACCGTCTGCGCCGGCCCCTCGGGAGCCACCTTGTAGTGACTGCGGCACCACTGGGCGATCTTGTCCGGCATGTCGCCGGGACTGGCGAAGAGCTCGTCGTCGGGGTCGATGACGACGCCGAGGGAGGCGCACTGCCCCGCCGCCTCGACCAGCGCACCGGTGTCGGGCTCGTTCCAGGCTCGCTGGCACTCCTGGAGCAGCCAGAAGCCGGTGAGGTTGCGCAGCAGCCGGATGCCTCCGTCAGTGCGCACCTCGTTGGTCAGTCCGGCCCGCAGCGCCGCTTCATCCAGGACGGGGCTGGGAACCGCGGCTCCGATGAGGCTCCAGGATCCTGAGGAGATGAACAGGCGCACCTCGTCACCGGCCAGACCGAGCGCATGGACGGCGCAGGCGGTGTCGTGCCCGCCGGGACGCACGATGGTGATCCCCTCCGGGGTCGTCCCGGCCACCGTGGCGTCGTCGACGAGCGGGGGCATCCACTCCTCGGGAATCCCGGTGGCCTGGAGCACGCGAGCGGACCACTCTCGCGCCCCGGGTGAGGCGAGCCCGGTGGTCGAGGCGATCGCCCGCCCCGCCTGCGCGGGGGCTCCGAGCAGGTGGGCCACGAGGTCGGGCAGGGGCAGGAAGCGATCCACGCGATCGATGAGGTCGGGCTCCTGCCTCAGGTCCGCGTAGAGCTGGTAGACCGTGTTGATCTGCTGGGGCAGGATGCCGGTCTCCCGCCAGGCGGCCTCCACAGGGAGGGCCCGGTCCAGGTCCGCGGCCCAGCGGGCCATGCGCCGGTCCCGGTAGGCACGCGGGGCGCGCAGCAGCTCTCCGTGGGCGTCGAGCAGGCCGTAGTCGACCCCCCAGGTGTCGATGCCGATGGAGTCGGGGGCCCGCCCCAGGCGCTGCGTCGCCATGGCGATGCTCCGACGAACACCATCCATGATGCGCTCGAGGTCCCAGGTGAGGGTGCCGTGGTCGTCCACCGCCTGGTGGTGGAGGCGGAAGACCTCCTCGGTGCTGATGACCCCCTGCCGGTAGGTCCCCAGGACCGCTCGCACAGAGCTGGAGCCGAGGTCGAGGGCAAGGGCGTGGTGCTCGCCGGTGCTCGTCATGGCGGCACTCCGTCAGCGGTAGAGAGGACCGAAGGTGGCGCAGGCCCGGAAGTCGGCGCTCTCGGGCTCGGCGGTACCGAAGGGCACCCAGGCCTTGGGGCGCAGGATCCTCTCGCGCTCGACGTTGTGCATGTAGACGGGGATGCGCAGCATCGAGGCCAGGGTGATGAGGTCGGCGCCGAAGTGTCCGTAGCCGGTGGCCGTGTGGTTGGCGCCCCAGTTGGCCATCCAGTCGTAGACGGAGGTGAAGGCGCCCTGGCCGGTCAGGCGCGGGACGAAGAAGGTCGTCGGCCAGGTCGGGTCGGTGCGGTTAACGATCTGGTCGCGCACGTCGTCGGGCAGCTCCACGGTCCAGCCCTCGGAGATCTGGAGGACCGGCCCCTGGCCGGCCACGAAGTTCAGGCGGGTCGCGGTGACGGGCATGCCGCCGGCGGTGGTGAAGTGCGTGGAGAAGCCACCTCCCGGGAAGTACTCGCGGGTGGCGGCATGGAAGGTGGAGGCCTTCAGATCCGCCTCGATGTCCGCCTCGGTGATCTCCCACCAGTGCTTGATGATGGGGTTGCCCTCGGCGTCCTTCTCCTGGCCGGTGGCGTTGAGGGTGGTGGCCCCGGAGTTGCGCAGGTCGATGAAGCCGTTCTCGGCGCGCCCCTCGAGCTTGTAGCCGGTGACCCGCTCAACGGCCTCGGGGCTCCAGTAGGTGCGCACGTCGCTGAAGAGCTGGGGACGGTGGGTCAGGACGGAGTTGAAGAGCATGGCCACGGCGTTGCCGGCGTCGCCCTCCGTGGCGAAGACCTTCTCGGGCCGCTTGCCGTTCCAGTCGAAGGTGGTGTTGAGGAAGGTCTCGAGGATGTCGCCGTTGGGCTTGTAGTCCGTCCACTGACGCTGCCCCTGGAAGCCCGCCGCGATGGCGTCGTGGCCCTCGGCCTCCTCGACGAAGCCCAGCTCGGCCAGGGCGGGGTTGCCCTCCATGAGGTCGCGTCCGATGAGGAGCATCTTGATGCAGTAGTCGAACTGCTCGTCGTACTCCTCCTGGGTGAAGCGGTTGGCCTCCGGGTTGCGGTTCTCCCCGATGGTGAGGTGCTCCCGGGCCCAGGCCAGGGCGGTCTCGTACTCCTGGTGGTCGTAGATGCCGTGGGCGATACGGCGGTCGATCTCGATCATGTCGATGTACTCGGCGCGCATGCCCAGGTAGTCGACGAAGAACTGCTCGGGGACGCGGCAGCCGGCGATCCCCATGGAGACGGTCCCGATCGAGAGGTAGCTGCGCCCCTTCATGAGGCCGACCCCCAGGGCGGCGCGCACGTAGCGCAGGATGTTCTCGACGACGTCCTCGGTCAGGCCCGAGTCGTCGGCGTCCTGCACGTCGTGGCCGTAGATGCCGAAGCAGGGGATGCCCAGCATGTTGTAGGCGGCGGCCGCGGCGGCCAGGGTCACGGCCCCGGGGCGCTCAGTGCCGTTGAAGCCCCAGATGGCGTGCGGGATGGAGGGGTCGAGGTCGAGGACCTCGGTGATGTAGTTCCAGGAGGCGGTGACGGTCAGGTCGGCGCACACGTTCTCGGTGCGGAACTGCTCCTTGCAGCGGTTGGCCTCGGCCACGCCCCCGATCGCGGTCTCGGAGACGACGCAGCGCACCGGGCTGCCGTCGGGGTAGGTCAGGCGCGAGGAGATGAGCTCGGCGACATCCTTGGCCAGCTGAGCGGTCTTGTCCTCGAGGGACTCCCTCACGCCACGACGACGTCCGTCAATGAGGGGACGGATTCCGATGGCGGGGTAGGACGCAGCGGACATGGCAAGTTTCCTTTCACTGGGCGACGATGACCAGGACCCACATCGATGTGAGCGCAAACATAGGATGCCCCTGACCGAACGGTCATGTCAAGCATGAAAGCAGAAACGCGAAATCGTAGACATGAGAGCGCCAACATGAGACGATGCCTCGGTACCACTTCTGACGCAACGGGGCGCGCAGCGGTACGCCCCGGGGAAAGAGCCCATCATGCTTCTCAACGACGCTCGACAGCAGATCGCCGATGCCTGCTCCCACTTGTCCGACGACGGCCTGGTCGTCGGCACCGCCGGCAACTTGTCCGTTCGGGAGGGGGACCTGGTCGCCATCACCCCCTCGGGGCTGCCCTACCAGGAGATGCGCCCCGACCTGGTCGCCGTGGTCGAGTACGCCACCGGCAAGCAGGTCGAGGGGCCGCTCAAGCCCGCCAGCGAGCTGGACCTGCACCTGACCGCGCTGCGGGCGACCGGACAGATGTCGGTCGTGCACACCCACTCCTATGCGGCCACTACCGTGGCCAGCCTCGAGGGCGTGAGCGCGCTCCCGGCCGTGCACTACTACATCTGCATGTTCGGCGGCAGCGACGTGCGGGTGGCCGACTACGCCATCTACGGCTCCCCCGAGCTGGCTGCCAATGTCGCCAAGGCCCTTGAGGGACGCACCGCGGCCCTCATGAGCAACCACGGCTCCGTGGTGACCGGCCCGGACCTGGCCTCCACCTATGTCCTGGCCCAGGAGCTGGAGTGGGTCTGCGAGCTCTATCTGCGCACGCTCGCCGTCGGCACCCCCAAGATCCTCACCGACGAGCAGATCGAGGCGGTCGCGTGCAAGATCCGGGACACCGGCTACGGTCAGCACGCCCCGGCCGAGGAGGGCTGAGCGCCGTGGCCACAGGGGACCGTGGCCTGCCGGCCGGGTAGGGTCTTCCCCATGACGAGGATCGTGGCCGGAACCGTGGGCGGACGCAGGATCGAGGTGCCCCGGTCCGGGACGCGCCCCACCTCCGAGCGCGTCCGCGAGGCTCTTTTCGCCCGCCTGGACCACTACGGGGTGCTCGACGGCGCCCGGGTACTGGACCTGTGCGCAGGCTCGGGGGCCCTGGGCCTGGAGGCCGCGAGCCGGGGAGCCGGCGAGGTCACGCTCGTGGACTCCTCGCGCGGTGCGTCGCAGACCTGCCAACGCAACATCCGCTCACTGGGCCTGAGTGGGGTATCGGCGGTGACCGCGAAGGCGGCCGCCTTCCTGGCCGGCCCGGCGGGCGCTCCGGCGGACCTGGTGCTGATCGATCCTCCCTACGAGCTGAGCGAGGAGGAGCTCACGGCGATCCTCACTGCCCTGGTCCGCAGCGAGGATCCGTGGCTGGCGCCGCGCGCCGTCGTCGTCGTCGAGCGTTCGACACGCTCACCGGAACCAACCTGGCCGGCAGGGCTGGAGCGCTTCGCGGACAAGCGGTACGGCGAGACCACGGTCTGGTTCGCCGAGCCGGCCTGAGCCGGGGACGCTCCTCGGCCCGCACCCTGGTGCCTCAGGCTCTTTCGAGGAAGGCCTGGGACTCCTCATCGAGGCGCTCGACGATCGCCGCGGCCAGGGCCCGGTGCTCGCTCAGCTGAGGATCGGCGGCCACGATCCGCTCGGCCTGACGCCTCGCGGTGGCGATGAGGCGGGCATCGCGGGTCACGCGCAGCAGGTCCAGCCCGGAGGTGCGCCCCGACTGCGAGGCCCCCAGGACGTCACCCTCGCTGCGCAGCTCGAGGTCGGCCTCGGCCAGCGCGAATCCGTCCGTGGTGGAGGCGAAGGCCTTGAGCCGGTGGAAGGCGGTGGAGCCGACCTGTGCACCGGTGACCGCCACGCACAGGGACGGCCTGCTGCCACGCCCGACCCGCCCGCGCAGCTGGTGGAGCTGGGACAGTCCGAAGCGCTCGGCGTCCAGGATGACCATCATGGAGGCCTCGGGCACGTCCACCCCCACCTCGATGACGGTGGTGGACACCAGGACCGGGGTGTTGCCCGAGGCGAAGTCGGCCATGGCGGCCGCCTTGTCCTCACCACTCATGCGTCCAGTGAGGACCCCGACGCCGATACCCCCCAGAGCGGGCTCGCCGGCCAGTCGCTGCCTCCAGTCCTCGACGGCGGCCAGCGGGCGGTCGGGATGCGAGCCGTCTCCCTCCTCCGCGAGCGCCTCCTGCCCCGGCCCGTCGTCGGTATCGACAGCCGCCGCGCCGTCCATCGGCGTCTGCCGGGGCTCGTCGTCGACCTCGATCCGTGGGCACACGACGTAGACCCGCCCCCCGGAGGCGACCTCTTTGGCGGCACGCCGCCAGATGCCCTCCACCCAGGAGGTGCGCGACCACGGGACGAGGTGGGTGGGTACGGCGCTGCGCCCGGCGGGCAGCTCGTCCAGGACGGAGGTGGCCAGGTCCCCGAAGACCGTCATGGCGATGGTGCGCGGGATCGGGGTGGCGGTCATGACCAGGAGGTGGGGCGTGTGGGTCTGTCCAGTGGCCGGGTCAGTCAGACCGCCGCGCTCGCGCAGGGCGTCGCGCTGGGCGACGCCGAAGCGGTGCTGCTCGTCGACGACGACCAGGCCGAGGAAGGGGATCTGCACCGTGTCGGACAGCAGGGCGTGGGTCCCCACGACGATCGCCGGCTCACCGGCGGCCAGCTCAGCGAGGATCCGACGGCGCTGAGCGGCGGGGGTGGAGCCGGTCAGCAGGTGGACGCGGGTGGCGCGTTCGGCGCCGCCGAGCATCCCGAGGCGGGCCATGGGCCCCAGGACCACCTCCAGTGAGGAGTGGTGCTGGGCGGCGAGGACCTCGGTGGGGGCCAGGAGGGCGGCCTGCCCGCCGCCTCCGACCACCTGGAGCATGGCGCGCAGGGCCACGAGGGTCTTACCACTTCCCACGTCGCCCTGAAGAAGGCGCTGCATGGGAACGGTGCGGGCCAGGTCGGCGGAGATCTCCTCACCGACCCGCTTCTGCCCGGCGGTCAGGTCGTAGGGCAGGCGGGCGTCGAGGTCCGCTCTCAGGGAGCCCTCCGCCTCCGGTACGGGCCAGGCGACCGCGGTGCATGTCGCCTCATGATGGGCTCGACGCTGGGCCAGGGCGACCTGCAGGATGAGGGCCTCCTCGTGGCGCAGCCGTTTCCGGGCGGCTTTCCACTGCCCGGAGTCCTCGGGCCGGTGCACCCAGCGGTAGGCGGTGTAGGCGTCGACCAGCTCCGCCTCGCGCCGCAGCTCCTCGGGGAGGGGGTCGGCGACGTCGCCCGGCTCCAGCTGGTCCAGGACGCTGCGCACCGCCTTGGCCACCAGCCAGGAGGGGAGGGCCTCCGTGCCGGGGTAGATGGGCATGGGGCGGGCCAGCAGGGCCTCGCGCTCGTCCTCATCGAGCTCGTCGAGGACGTACAGGCGCGGGTTGGACAGCTGCTTGCGTCCGCGGTGGAGTCCCACCTTGCCGCTGAGCAGGACGGTGGTTCCGGGGGCCAGCTGGGCGGCTCGGGCGCGCATCTGGCCGGCCGCACCGAACTGGACGAGGTCCATGGTGGAGGCGCCGTCGGTGACGGTGGCCTCCATGAGGGCCGGGACCCGTCCGGAGCGGGTGCGCCGGGAGGAGGCGCGCACGACCTGGGCCTGGATGGTGGCTTGCTCGCCCTCGACGAGGGTGCGCATGTCGGTCAGCTCCCCCCAGGTGTCGTAGCGCCGGGGCAGCAGGCGCAGCAAATCCGCCCCGGTCTCCACCCCCTGCTTGGCGAGCTGTGCGGCCGTGCGCTTGCCCACGAGCCGGGTCACGGGACGCTCGAGCAGGCCGACGCTGCCGGGACGGGGCGTGCGGGTTGAGCGATCAGACGAGCCGGACACGGCCCCACCCTATGACGAAGGAGCCTGGGAGCCCTTCATGACCCGAGGCGCTTGCATATGCGGGCGACCTCGGGGCATGGCAGCACGCAGGGAGGGCTACTCGATGGCGATGAGGACGTCGGGGTGCTCCTGGCCGCCGGCATGGACAGCGACCTCCACGTCCTCGCCGACCACGTGCCCCCGGGCCCCCACCGCCGCGCTGGCGGCCAGGGCACCGACGTCCCGGCCGGCATTGCGACCGGTGATGACGGTGAGCAGCTCATCGGAGGGCCGCAGCGCCGAGGCCACGGCGCGAGCCACGGCCTCGCCGTCGGCCTGGGCTCCGTTGAGGGCGATGGTGCGCAGCCCCGCGGCGGCGCTCCAGGCGCGGCGGGCCAGCTCGGCCAGCTCTGCCTCCTCGCCCCTGCCGGCCAGGGCCACCGCGGCGGCCAGGACCCGGGCCTCGTCGTCGGTGTCGCACACGAGGAGCTGAATGCCCTCGGCCTCATAGCGCTCCGAGGACACCCCGGCGCGGGCGGTCTCTCGAGCGGCACCCATCTTGCGGGTGGTACCCACCGGAGGGCGGACGGTGGAGACGGCGGAGCGGGCCGCCAGGAAGCGGGCGGCGTCGTGGGCCGCCTCGGTGCAGGCGGCGTCACAGGGCAGCACGATGACCTGGGAGGACCCCAGGTCCGCGGCAGCGCGGGCGATCCCCTCCCGATCCGGGTTGAGGACGACGGCGGCGTCGGAGCGGGCGAGCTGCTCGATGAGCCCGGGAGCCCGGGTGCAGGCGATGACGCCGACGCCGGACTGCCGTGAGCGCACGGCCAGATGCGGGGCCTGCGCCGGTGCGGGACGGGGGGCGGCCGCCTGGGAGGGGTGCATGCGCACCGACTGCGCCTTGCGCTCGGCCCGGCGCGCGGCCAGTCGCTCGAAGGAGACCACGTGCCCCGTGGGGTCGGAGTCGAACGCCTCCCACGGGGAGGGCGGCTCGTCCGTGGGGCTTACCAGGGCTGTGGGGTGGAGGTGGTGGATGCAGATCTGCCGGGCGCGGCCCGCGTGCGGCAGTGCGGCACGCGGGGTGTCGGTGTGGACGTGGACCTGGTAGAGGCCCACCCCCAGGGCGTCCGGGGTGCCGACGACGCCCACGGAGTCGCCGATGCGCTCCAGGTCCCGACGCAGCTGACCGGCCTGGACCGCGGTCGCCTCCAGCAGGTACATCACCTCGAACTCGCCGGTGGACATGCCCAGGGGCTCGGGACCGACGCTGTGCGGCACCCCGCCGGCGGCCAGGTCGGTGAGCATCTGGCGGGCGACGGCGGTGTAGGGGGCGTGCTCGTCGGCGTCCTCGTGGCCCTGGCGCAGCTCTGGGGCCTCGGTCGCCCCACGGCCGTCGTCCTGCATCGCGTCGATGGTGTCCGACAGGCAGGTCAGCAGCAGCATGAAGGCCGCTCCCCCGGCATCCACCGGGCCGTGCCCGAGGCCGGAGGTCTCCACAACGGACTCCTGGGCGCCGAAGGCGGCGGCGGAGGCGATGAGGCTCAGGGTGGCGGGCGAGCTCGCCGTCGCCTCCTCCAGGGCGGAGCGGGCCGCCGTGGCCGCGTCCCGGGCGACTGACAGCAGGGTCCCAGAGACCGGGCGGGAGACCGCGGCCCAGGTGGTGTCCGCCATGGCCTCGTAGACGTGGACGAGCTCGACGGGACGCAGGCCGGTGGGGTCGGGGGCCTCGGCGCAGACGTCTGCGAAGGCGGCCAGGGCCTGGGAGATCAGAAGACCCGAGTTCCCTCGGGCTCCCCGGACGGCGCCGTCGGCTGCGGCCCGGGCCACCTGGGCGGCATCCGCGGCCCGGCCCAGGCGATGGAGGGCGTCGGAGGCCGAGCGCAGGGTGAGCAGGACGTTGGTTCCGGTATCCGCGTCCGGCACGGGGAAGACATTGAGGACATCGACGAGGTCCCGGGTCTGATCGGCAACGATCTCCGCCAGCGCGATCCAGCGCCGCACTGCGGCCCCCTGCAGCACATGGGTCCCTGAGACAGGGGTAACGGGGCGGTGTCCTTGAGACTGCGCCATCTTCGCCTCCCCTGGGTCCCGGCTACGACCAGCACACCATGTGTGTCACGCTGTGAACACCTTCTGTTCCATTGCATGATCTGCATATGTGCAGGCGTTCAGCGAGCCTGGTTCATGGCTGGGCCGAGCCTTTGGTTTGATATGTGGTTTTAGAGTACCGTCCCAGGCACATTCCTCCCACCGGAGCGAGGCGCACGGACAAGGACCGTGCTCTCAGCGACGCAGAGCCGAAAGGGCACTCAGGCCACCGGCACGCTGGTCAGGCCGCTACCACCACACCCACCTGAGACACACGTCCTTCAATCAGTGAGATACAGCACACTATCGACTCACTCTACCCTTACTCCTCGGGTTCCATACAGAGCAGCATGTGCCCGAACGCACGCCAAGGCGGCTTGGGGCGCCGCACACGGGTCCGCTATTGTGTTCGGGTTGCCCGGCGCCCCGCGCCTGGGCGGTAAGACCTGGCGCCAGGCATCAGCCTGAGCGTTGAAGCATTGAAGATCAGGAGTGAGACCGTGGCTGCTGTGTGCGACGTTTGCGGCAAGGGCCCCATCTTCGGCAAGAGCGTCTCGCACTCCCACGTGCGGACCAACCGCCGGTGGAACCCCAACATCCAGCGTGTGCGTGCTCTCGTCAACGGCGCCCCCAAGCGCCTCAACGTGTGCACGTCCTGCCTCAAGGCCGGGAAGGTGACGCGCAACATCTGAGCGCATCATCTCGAGTCCTTCGAGCACGAGGCCGCCGCTGCGCAAGCAGTCGGCGGCCTTTGTCGTGCCCCATGTCCTTCAACGGGTGACGCCCCGTCAGGCGTGAGAGAAGTGGTCCCATCCACTGTGCTCCTGCGCGGGTTCTCCTGCCAGCAGGACACCCGGTCGGTGCCCCAGCACCCGGGCCGGTGAGGACTGCGGGCTCAGGACCCGGCCGATCACCCGGGCTCCGGCAGGTAGCCGATCGAGACCGTCCGCCGGGACGGTGGCGAGCAGTCCGTGGTCCTCTCCCCCGGTGAGCAGCCAGCTGCGGGCCAGGGCGTGAGTGGCCGATCCGTCACAGCCGCTCACGAGCGCAGCCACCGGCTCGAGGAAGGACGCGTCCGGCAGGTCGCCGGGATCATCGAGGTCGATGACGACGCCGCTGGCGCGGGCGATCCGACCGGCATCCCGCAGCAGCCCGTCGGAGACGTCCAGCATGGAGGTGGCGCCGGCCAGTGCCAGGTCGCGGCCCGCAGCCAGGGGCGGGGCGGGGGCGCGGAAGGCCTCGATGCAGGCCCACGCCTGTGGGTGCTCCTGACCTGAATGAACCACGGCTCCCGAACCTGATGCGCAGTCAGAGCCCGCACTGAGCAGGGCGAGTCCCGCCGCGCTGCGCCCCAGGGTTCCAACGTGCACAACGGCATCGCCGGGCCGGGCTCCGCTTCGCAGAACCGGGGCCCTGCCCTCGAGGTCGCCCAGGACCGTGACGGACACGATCAGCGAGTCACCGGAACTGAGGTCACCGCCCACGACGCCCGCCCCGCAGGGCTCACAGCCCTGGGCCAGTCCTCGGGCGAAGTCCCGTACCCAGCCGACCGGGGTGGACGCAGGCATGACCAGGCCGACGACGAGCGCGACGGGCCTGGCCCCCATGGCGGCGGCGTCGGCCAGGTTCTGGGCCGCGGCCCTGGCCCCGACGTCGCGGCCCGTGGACCAGTCGGTG
>ERZ772953.532-NODE-532-length-12166-cov-8.958880_pt1 | contig 12166 bp, 8 predicted proteins | sample MGYA00580685_ERZ772953 | MGnify/ENA primary metagenome ERZ772953 (study PRJEB29015, sample SAMEA2738080) | human oral metagenome | biome: human oral; feature: human-associated habitat; material: saliva | place: China | collected 2209 ...
AGCTGCAGGTTGTTGGAGGCGCCGGTTACGTGGCTGAGTCCCCGACTGCTCGTCGCCTGCGTGAGGCGTCGTTCCTGCCGGTTCAGTCGCCGACCGAGGGTCACCTGCGTTACGAGCTGGCACGTTACGATCACCTGGATAACCTGCGTGACGCTCTCTAAGCTCATGAGCTGTGTGTAGCGAGTGTTTTTATTCGCTCTTTGCATCAATACCCCGTATATGCTTTAAACCGCATATACGGGGTATTGATGCATTTTGGGCTATATACGGGATAGCGCGCCCACAATAAAAAATATATGCCCCAATTAACGTATCCCTGCTCATATTTACAGTCGTTTAGCTGTGACCTACGCCTGTATACGCGTAGAATTATGTGGAATTTTATACACCACCACATTCACCTCAGGAGCTCCCTTTGAGCATCTCTAAACTTCTCGGCTTTGACTGGTCGGTTCACGGCGACGGCCGAAGCATTAAGCCCGGTTCCTTCGTCGCCCCGAACGAGCGCCTCGCCTGGCCGATTACCATCGGCATCGGCGCGCAGCACGTGGTCGCAATGTTCGGTGCAACCTTCCTCGTGCCGATTATTACCGGCTTCCCTCCGGCAACCACCCTGTTCTTCTCGGGTATCGGCACGGTCCTGTTCCTGCTGATTACCCGCGGCCGCGTCCCCTCCTACCTGGGTTCTTCGTTTGCGTTCATTGCGCCCCTGGCGGCTGCCATGAACTCACACGGCCCGGCGGGCGCCCTCGGCGGTATCGTCATGGCGGGTGTGGCGCTGTTCCTGGTCGGCCTGATCGTTCAGTTCGCCGGCACCGGCTGGCTGACCAAGCTCATGCCCCCGGTCGTCACCGGTTCGATTGTGGCGCTGATTGGTTTCAACCTGGCAAAGAGCGCTAAGGACAACTTCATGGTGGCACCGGTGACCGCACTGGTGACCCTGTGCTCCATCATCCTGATTTCGGTGCTGTTCAAGGGCATTATTGGTCGCCTGTCCATCCTGCTGGGTGTGGGCATCGGCTACATTACCGCTGTCATTCGCGGCGAGGTTGACTTCTCTAAGATTGATACGGCTGTGCAGACTCAGGGCATCATCGGTCTGCCGCACTTCCAGACCCCCGAGTTCCACTGGGAGCTCGCAGGCCTGTTCATCCCCGTGATTCTGGTGCTCGTGGCTGAGAACATCGGTCACGTGAAGTCGGTGGCTCAGATGAGCGGCGAAAACCTGGACGACTACTCCGGCCGCGCCCTCATGGCGGACGGCCTGGCAACCACCATCGCAGGCATGGGTGGCGGTTCGGGTACCACCACCTACGCTGAGAACATCGGCGTGATGGCTGCGACCAAGGTGTACTCCACCGCGGCGTACTGGGTGGCTGCTATCTTCGCGATTGCGCTGTCCATGTTCCCCGCATTCGGTGCGGCAATTGCGACCGTTCCCGCGGGTGTTCTGGGCGGTGCCGCAACCGTGCTGTACGGCATGATCGGTATGCTCGGTGCCCGTATTTGGAGCGAGAACCGAGTGAACTTCTCGAACCAGATCAACCTGACCACCGCCGCTGTGGCGCTGATTGTGGGTATTGCGGACTACACCTGGACCTTCGGTGAGCTGTCCTTCGCCGGTATTGCCCTGGGTACCGCTGCGACCCTGATTATCTTCCACCTGATGACTTTCATTGCGAAGTACACGAAGGCTGCTGGCGACCCGCTAGAGCCCTTCGACCCTGAGAAGAGCACTGAGGGACACTAAGTTCTTCACCGCCCGTTGGAGTAATTCTCCTGAGGCGTAGGCTGTAGAAAAGCGGCCCGGATGGATTGGTTTCCATCCGGGCCGCTTTTGCGTCTTCTGGGTATTACACACAACTGCCACCCTACTTAGACACAAATCAGATGTAAATCAGACACAAAAATTTGAGTCTAGACATAAATTTTTATGTCTAGACTCAAATTTTTTATGTGTAGATATAAAAGTTTATGTCTGCGTTATATCTGAGTTATGTCTGCGGAGGCGCACCCAGTCGCTTGTGCTGGATAACTAGCACTAGGCGCCTAGGACCGTTCGGCGAGCATCGCCTCAATCGTCTGCGCCACGCCGTCCTCGTCGAAGGGCGGGCAGGTGCGCCCCACCTTCGCAATGAGCGCCGGCTGACCCGACGCCATGGCGAAGCCCTCCCCCGCCCAGCAGAGCATCTCCGCGTCGTTCGGCATGTCACCAAACGCCATCACCTCGTGCGCCTCAATGCCGTGACGTGCCGCGAACTTCTCCAGAATCCTGCCCTTGTTCACGGTCTTAGAGCCCATCTCCACAAGCGGCTCACCGACCACGCCACGGGTCACCGACACCAGCGAACCGACCGCCTGATGCACGCGCGCCTGCAGAATATCGGGGTCCATGCCGGGCACACGAATCAGGTACTTAATGACCGGGGTTGAGCCGATACGTTCGAGTGCTTCGGCGATTTTCGCCTCCACGACGCGGGCGCCCTCGAGCACCTCACCGCCGTCGTGCGGGCCCTGAATGTAGACGGTATCCACGGTTTCGAGGGTGTAGGTGGCGTCGGGGAACATGGGCTCCAGCAGCTCGTGGGCGCGGGCAATCACCGCAGGGTCTGCACCGTTGACTTCTTCCACCTCGTTCGCGCCCAGGTGGTACACCACCGCCCCGTTGGAGCAGATGGCGTAGGAGTCGAAGTCGGTCTGCTCGCGCAGGGGCGTGAGCCAGCGGCTCGGGCGGCCGGTGACGAAAACGATGTCGATTCCGGCGGCGCGGGCGGCCTCGAGGGCGCGCAGGGTGCGTGGGCGGAACCGGAAGTCGTGCCCGATGAGGGTGCCGTCCAGGTCGCTGGCGATGAGTTTAATCATGCAGTGTTTGCCTTCGGTGATGGGGTGTGTCGGTGCTGGTTAAGGCTACGTGTTAGGCTACCGGTTCCGCGTAGGTGACGGTCAGGAACGCGCGGCCCAGGCCGTGGCCGAGCAGGTTGAAGTTCACGACGGCGGGGGTGGCGTTCTCGTCAATGTCGAGCTTCTCCACGTCCACGGCGGTGACGCAGAAGATGTAGCGGTGCGGGCCGTGACCAGCCGGAGGCGCAGCACCCAGGAAGCCCGCCACACCGGCGTCGTTGCGGTGCGTCAGGGCGCCGGCGGGTGCATCCGCGCCAGTGTCAATGCTGGTTACGTCGGCAGGAATGTTGGAGACAGTCCAGTGCCAGAAGCCGCTGGGGACCGGCGCATCCGGGTCGAAGCAGGTCAGCACGAAGGACTTGGTGCCTTCGGGGAATCCGCTCCAGGACAGCTGCGGGGAGCGGTCCTGACCACCAGCAATGCCGAAGAGTGCGGAGCGCATCCATTCGGGGGCGGTGCCGCCGTCCTGAATGTCGGTGGAGGTCAGGGTGAATTCGGGCAGTTCGGGCATGCCTGCGTAGGGTTCGCGGGGCAGGGGCGCGGTGCCGATGTTGGTCATGGTGCTCCTCAGCGTTGGGGTGCGGGTGGATATGGCGACGCCGGCGGACAGAGTGAGCTATCCGCCGGCGAGGCGTGAATTTTTTAGCCGTTGAGTACGGCGTCGAGTTCTTCGCGGGTGGGCGGGTTAGCGCCCGCGCGGGAGACGGTGATGCCGGCTGCGGTTGCGGAGAAACGCAGCAGGTCGGCGATGTCTTCGGCGGTCAGTGCGGCAACCTTAGCGCGTGCCTCGGGGCCGGCAATGCCGCGGTCGAGCAGGCCCGCGATAAGTGCCGCCATGAGGGAGTCACCGGCACCGACAGTGTCCGCAACCTCAACGCGGTGTGCGGGCTGGCTGATGCCCTCGGGGTACTTCTTGGTGAAGGCGATGGGACCGTCCTCGCCGCGGGTGATGACCATCAGCTCTGCGCCGAGGTCAAGCCATGCGCGTGCGGTGTCGTCGAGGGAGCGCTCAGGGTAGAGCCACTGCAGGTCCTCGTCGGATGCCTTCACGACGGTGGAGAGGGACACGAACTTTTCAGCCCATGCGCGGCCCTCGTCGACGTTGTGGATGAGGGTGGGGCGGCAGTTCGGGTCGTAGCTGAGCAGGGCGCTGTCGCGGGCTGCTTCGAAGGCTGCGGCGACCACGTGCGCGCCGGGTTCGAGCATGGCGGCGATGGAGCCGGTGTGTACTGCATCGGAGGTGCGTGCCAGTTCGGTGAGCTTCTCTGCGACGGAGTCGAGGGACCAGGTGATGTCGAATTCGTACTCTGCTGCACCGTCGGCACCGATGGTTGCCTGGGCGACGGAGGTGCGTTCAGCACTGTGCTCGAAGGGCAGGGTCACCTGGGATGCTTCCAGGTGCGCGTCAATGCTCTTGCCGTAGGCGTCGGGGCCGTAGTGGCCGACGAAGTTGGTGGGGTGGCCGAGACGGCGTGCGCCGACGGCTACGTTCATGGGCGACCCGCCGGGGTAGGCGCGGGTTTCTCCGTCGTGCTGGTGGACGACGTCTACGAGTGCTTCACCGATTACAGTCAACATGGTTTCAATTCTACTCATGTTTTCCGCGTCGTGACGTGTGTTTTTGTGGGTATTTAAAGTGGTTTTGCTTTCCCTTTTGAGGGCTTATGTTGGCTTGCCATGTGGGTTCACAAACTGCCTTCTGCCTCTTCTGACTTTTAGCCTCAATATCGCTAATTTTGAGGGTCTGAATGGGTCCGCACGGGTTAGACTTAAACCGACGCCGGGTCTTAACGCCCGGCACGGTATTGACGCGACAGCATCGTCGCGCCTACCCTCCAACGACGAAGTTAGGAAGAAGGTCATACGTGACGACTGCAACCGCTACCTGGGTTAACCGTGAGGCTACCGCAGAGGAGCTGATCCCCCTCATCGGTAAGCTGCACCGCGAGAACGGCGTGGTGCTGAGCATTCACGGCCGCAGCCTGGTCAACAAGTCTGTCATTGAGCTGCTGAAGCTGCACGATTTCGTATCCCACATCGACGGTGCGCCCCTGAACCCCGCGCACTCCCTCGAGCTGGTTCGCGCCCTGGTTGAGCTGAACCTGGGCGCGTGCTCGATTAACATTGCTGCTCTGCACAAGGCACACCACGAGGCGGGCTCCCCCGAGCTGTCCATGTGGCTGCCCGAGCAGCTGGGTTCCTCCGTGAACCACCAGGGTGACCAGCCGAAGGAGCAGGACGTTGTGCTGTACGGCTTCGGTCGTATTGGTCGCCTGCTGGCTCGTATTCTGCTGGAGCGCTCCTCCTCGCCGCTGGGTTCTGGCCTGAACCTGCGCGCTGTTGTGGTGCGTAAGAACGGCGATAAGGACCTGGTCAAGCGCGCATCCCTGCTGGAGCGCGACTCTGTTCACGGCCCGTTCAAGGGCGTTATTGAGGTGGACGAGGAGAACAGCACCATCATCGCTAACGGTGTTCCGGTTCGCTTCATTTACTCCTCTGACCCGACCACTGTCGACTACACCGAGTACGGCATCAAGGACGCTCTGCTGGTGGACAACACCGGCCGCTGGCGCGACGTTCCGGGCCTTGAGCAGCACCTGAACCGCCCCGGCATTTCTCGTGTTCTGCTGACCGCTCCCGGTAAGGGCGACATGAAGAACATCGTGTTCGGCGTGAACGACAACGTCATCACCGATGAGGACAAGATCCTCTCCGCAGCATCCTGCACCACCAACGCGATTACTCCGGCACTGAAGGTTCTGGATGACGCATACGGTGTTGAGCGCGGCCACGTTGAGACCGTTCACGCGTTCACCAACGATCAGAACCTGATTGACAACTTCCACAAGGGTGACCGCCGCGGTCGCTCCGCTGTGCTGAACATGGTCATCACCGAGACCGGTGCTGCAAAGGCTGTTTCGAAGGCTCTGCCGCAGCTGGAAGGCAAGCTGACCGGTAACGCTATCCGCGTTCCCACCCCGGATGTCTCCATGGCAATCCTGAACGTGAAGCTGACCAAGCCCGCAGGTTCCGCTGAGGAGCTGAACGAGCTGTTCCGCCGCGAGTCCATCGACGGCGAGCTGCGCCGCCAGGTGGGCTACTCGGATTCCCCCGAGGCTGTTTCCACCGACTTCGTGGGTTCCCGCACCGCAGGTGTTGTGGACTCGCTGGCTACCGTGGTGACCGATGACTCCGCAATTGTCTACGTCTGGTACGACAACGAGTTCGGTTACTCCTGCCAGGTGATTCGCGTTCTGGAGCGTATGGGCGGCTACGACGTCCCCTCCTACCCCGCTAAGTAAGCTACCCCAGCTCATCTAGCACACATATAACGAACCCACCGGTACATATAGCCATTTGGCTATATTGCCGGTGGGTTTGTTTATGAGGTTATCTACGCAGATAAGCGGTGCCGCGCAGAAGCTCAGAAGAGCTATGCGAGCGGTAATTAAGCCTTACGGCGGTACACCACACCCTGATGCGCCCGCAGCGTGAAGCTCGAGGGCACCGGGCGGTTTGCCGCATCCACCAGACCGGAGGGAACCTTCACGGTCACATCCTTCGAGCCGGTGTTCAGGGCAGCCCAACCGCCCGTAAAGGCACGAGTCTGAGCGGTCTGCTGAGCGATAATACCGCCGACCGGATCCCCCAGGTCATAGGAGAGCTCCGGGGCATGCGGAATCTCGTCGTAGGCATCGTGGTGGGTTGCGCTGATGCCGGTGAAGGCGCCTCCACCGAACACCCAGAAGCCCGCCAAACCGTAGAGGAAATTCTCATCCGTGCCGGTAATCGCAGCCTTGCGGTCGCTCAGCGGGGTACGCAGAATCGTCACCTTCTTCTGCGAGGCGGCACTACGGCCACCCAAACCCGCAAAAGTAGTACCCAGGTTCACGTCGCCCGCCGAGCCGTTCGCAATCTCACGGCCCTGCATCACGGCGTAGGGCGAAGACAGGTAGTCGTTCGGACCCCAGCCGAGCCACACCTCTTCAAAGCCGCCACCGTAGGCGCTGTGACGCTCCCACTTGCCGTAACGCAGACGCGACTCAGCGATATTGGGCACCAGAATCTTGCCGATTTTATTCAGCTCAATACCGGCGTACGCGACCAGAAAATCCAGGTGCTCACGAATCTTCGTCATGGACTCCACGCCCTGAATGGGCAGGTCCAGACCGTAGTAGTCGTTCTCCACGTCGTTATCCGCCATAACCCCGTCAAAGGGTGAGTTACGCATTTCGCGCACCACAGCGTCCACCCAGTGCCAACGGTAGTCGGCGTTCCACACCTGCATCTGGAAGTGCTTGGGGTAGCCCTTCCACTCAATACGGTCACCGTTGAGGCGGTGGGCGAAGAAATCCTTACCGGAGTTCGCCATCGACTGCGCCAGCGGATAAGACACACCCGAGGAATAAATCGGGCCGGGCTCGTAGGAGCGGGTGGAAGACAGACACTTATACGCCAGCACCACCATTTGAGGTGCACGCTTCTTCAGGTAGCGTGCCGCGTCCAGTTCCCAGGGCTGCAGGATTGCGACAGAGTAGTTCTTGACCGCAAAATCGAGCTGCTTCTGGGTAATGGGCTTACCGCCGTAGCGGACCCAGGCACCAAACTTGCCGGGTCCGCCTAAACGGGTGAGTTTATTCGCCATCGTACTCCGGGTCGAATTCGGGGGCGCGAGGGGGCAGCTTGCCCAGCTCGCGGTAGATCGTGTTGTAGCGGTCCATGACCAGTCGCAGCTGGAAGAAGCTGACGATACGGTCGTAGGCGTTCACACAGTAGCGTTCGTAGATGCTGGGCTCCTCCATGAGGGTGCGCAGCGCCGCCGCGAAGCCGTGAATATCGCCGGGGATGGTCAAGATACCGCAGTTACCGATTTCGTGGCCGTCGGGGGCGACCAGCACATCGTCGATGAGCTGGGACATACCGCCCACGTCGGTGCTGACCAGCGGGATGGACGCAGCCATCGCCTCGAGCGCCACAATCGGCTGACCCTCATTGTAGCTAGGCATGAGCAGCAGGTCGAAGCGGTCGAGCATCGCACGCACATTCACGGTGCCGTGGAAGGTGATGTACTCGCCCATGTTGAGCTCTTCGATGGTGCGCAGGCACAGCTCGTAGTACTCGGGCAGGTGGTCCTTGGGGCCGAGCACGTCCAGGTGAAAGTTCACCAGGCCCTGATCGCGCAGCACCGCGAGGGAGCGAATCAGGTCGGTCAGGCCCTTAATGGGCACCACGCGGGCAATGAACACGAAGCGCCACACGTGGCCGCGACCCTCAGCGAGGATGCGGGCACGCGCCGCCTGGCGGGCGTAGTAGGCTTCCGCCACGGACTCGATGAGCATACCGTTGGGCAGGATGATCGCGCGGTCCTTCTCGCCCTCGTTCATCTGGTCGATGGGCGCGCCAATACCGCGTGCCTCTTCCAGAGCCTTGGGGTACAGGTAGGTTGCCATGTCGGCGCTGGGGTAGCAGAAGCGTCCCATTTCGACGAACCAGACGGACCAGGCACGCTCGTCGAGGGTGACCTGGCCCAGACCGGGGTGCTCACGCTCCTCGTTGAGGAAGGCGTAGTCGGTGGTGACGGGCTTCGCCATGTTGCGTTCGAGCTTGGTGTTCACGGTGTCGCGAATGTAGAGGTTGTGCTCGGTCAGCAGGAAGCTGGTGCCGTGGTCACGTGCGGCTGCGGCGGCGATGAGTGCCGCGTAGCCGGTGGTGTGGGCGTGGTAGACGCGGGCGTGCGGCATCCGCTCGTGCAGGAGCGCAAAGAGGATGGAGACGAAGTCGCGCACCTTCCAGAAGAGCTCGCCGAAGGGCACCTCGGACAAGAAGCCCAGGCCCGCAATCGCCTGCATGAACTCGCGGGTTCCGAAGAGGCCGAAGAGGTTGTAGCTGCGGGTTGCGGGGTTGATGCCCTCGTCGTAGAGCTTCCAGAGGGGGTTCACGTCGCCGGCGATGAGGGCGCTGAAGCCGTCCATGAGGCGCTGGGTGAGTGCCTGACGCTCCGCAAAGCTCATGCGCAGTGCGGAGGGGTCGCAGGCTTCCGCGAAAGCATCGCGGTTAACTTCCAGGCTCAGGTACAGCACCTTGACCCACTTGACGTTCTCGGGCATGCCGTAGAGGTCTTCATGGGGGGAGTTCTTATCCCAGGCGATGTGAATAATGCCGTAGGTCAGATCCGGGTTTTCGCAGACGATATCGTGCACCACCGCGGACACACCACCCTTGAGGTAGGGGTAGGTGGATTCCATGATGATGGCGACGTCAACGTCCGGGTATTCGGGGTCGCTGTAGTGGGGGCCGGGAGCCGGAAGCTGCAGCGGCGCGTAGTGGTTTCGGTACATCTGTTCAGTCATTGTCGTATGTATCTTTCGCGGACCGTGCGGTTCTTACCAGGCGAGGGCTCGACGCCAGAAGAGGGAGTACTCGGGTGCTGCCCACGCCTGACGGTAGACGCGGTAGCAGGCGAAGGTGAGCACTGCCTCGCCCACGATGATGGGCAGGTAGCCGGTCTCGTTGGGCAGGATCATGAAGGAGATGAAAAGCAGCACCAGGTGCGCTGCGGAGAGCAGCTGCACGGTGACGTACATGGTCATGTACTCGATCTGGTAGATCAGCAGTGCCACTGCAACGAAGAGGAACGCGACGACCAGGCCGGAGAGCGCCAGCGGGTAGGACTGCGGCAGGAAGATGTACATCAGGATGCCGGTAACAATGGCGCTGGCGATGTAAATCAGCAGGGAGTTGCGGATCGCGCGGTTAGAAGCGCCCAGAGCCTTAGAGGACTCCGCCTGAACACCCTTGTAGGGCAGGCGGTCGAAGATGGTCCACAGGTGCTGGATGCTTGCGTTGACGCGGTCTGCCTCCACCACGAAGAAGTAGTTGTAGGCGATAACGCAGGGGATTAGGCTCAGGTAGATCGCCACGACGTTGATTTCGCCGCCGGTGACCAGGAAGAGCATGTACTTATCGGCCCAGATGATGGAGCCGGTGAAGAAGCCACGCAGGGCGTCGAGCGCAATGTCCTTAATCGGGATGCGTGCGAAGTGCAGCAGGTGCACCAGGTCCTTACCGAGGCTCACCAGCAGGATGAGCGAACCAACCAGCGGCGGCAGGAACCAGATGACGGGGAAGAAGTACAGGGCAAGAGTGTAGCCAAGCCACGCGATGAACCAGATGATGCGGTTCTTCGCGAGGTTCGGGATGACCAGCAGCTGCGCGAACGCAATGTTGAGAACGCCCAGGACGAAGAACGCGCCGAATGCAGTCGGGGTCCAGTGCAGGACGAGGGCGACCGGTACAGCGAAGATCAGTACCAGCGGCAGGGTCATGAAGAAGAGGTAGAGCCAGTTGCGGGTGAACGCGGTCAGGTCGGTAATGTCCTGGAACTGCGGTTCGGACATGCGTGCGCGTACGGCGCGTGCTTCAGCGCGCTTGAGCTGGTGCTCAAGGGTTTCAGCGTGAATGCGCAGGCCTTCGCGGGCGTCCGCAATCTTCTTGTGCTCCATCTGGATAGCACGGTACAGGGGCAGGCAGGCCGCCTGGCTGAGCCAGGGAACGGTAATGGATGCCGCAAGGATGACCTGAATCAGGGGTACACCGTCGAGGTTGTACCGGTTAATGGTCGGGGTGACGATGGGGAAGACGGTGGTCAGCAGTGCGACCGGAGAGACGTAAAGCAGAAAGTTAATGAGGAGGCGCCATACGCTGTTGCTTTTTTCCTCAGTACCGTGGTTGGTAGACAATCTTGCAGACTTTCAGTCGATAATCGTAAAGATTAGGGGCAGTGTGTTTTTGGTTGGTAGCACCGCCTCACGTGCCGCAGAGTGGGGATTCGTCATGCCGAGAAGTGCCGGGTCCCCATGGCTTGCGCTGATGCCGCCGTGAATCAATATACGGCATATATCAACTAAAACCTTTGGTTTCCTTAACCCTCTACTTGATATTTGGCGGGATTTAGAACACATTTCCACACTACATTTAGTGTAAAAACGTATCGTTCCTTGTCAGAGGGTTTTTCTGCATAGATTTTGCGGTATCCCTCCCCCTGTACAAACTCCCCCTGTGCAAAAGCATCCCGGCCCCTCCGATTGGAGAGAACCGGGATGCTTTATACAGCGACCCGCAAGGGTCTTAGCTGATTAGGATGCGCTCGAGAGAGTACGCAGTGCCACAGACACTACAGCCAGGCGCGGGTGACCGGATGCATCGGGAGCAGCTTCGCGGATCTCCTTCAGGACGCGGTCGATGTTGCCGACGCGGGTCGGGTGCTCCTCAACCCAGGTGTCCAGAGCCTGCTGTGCACCTTCCACAGTGGAGAAGTCGCCCTTGGCGCCCTCTGCCACGGACAGTGCCAGCTCTGCTGCGGTCTCGTAGAGGCTGCCGCGCAGTGCCTGACGTGCCAGGATCTCCCAGCGGTCACTACGGGGAAGCTCGGAGATGAGGCCGAGCAGCTCGTCCACCTTGAAGCGGTCGTAGGTTGCGAAGTAGACCGGTGCCAGCGAGGTTGCCTCGAAGTCGTGGTCGCGTGCCGCACGGATGACGTCCAGCAGGGCGTAGCCCTCGAAGCCGCGGATCCAGATGACGATGAGTTCCTCGGGCAGACCCCATGCCTCGCCTGCGTCGCGCTTTGCACGAACACGGTCGCGGGAGGTGCCGGAGAGGTACTCGGGCAGGTTACGGCGCATCTCGACGACGGAACCGAAGGTCTCCAGCAGCTCAGAGATGCTGGTGCCGGCGACCACGCCACGCTCGGTGATGAACCAGCGGACTGCACGATCCAGAACGCGCTGGTTGTCACGCAGGACGGTGAACCATGCATCCAGCGGGGTCTTCGGGGGCAGTTCGCGGTGCAGCTTAGCTGCGGTGCCCAGCTCGAAGAGCTCGCGAGCGACGATGAAGGCGCGTGCGACGGAATCGATACCGACGTTGAACTCCTCCATCACGCGGTATGCGAAGGTGATACCGCCGATGTTGACCAGCTCGTTAGCGACGCGGGTGCAGATGATTTCCTTACGCAGCGGGTGCGAATCCAGGTGCTGACCGAAGCGCTCGACCAGTGCTGCCGGGAAGTAGCTGCGCAGAACGCCTTCCAGGTAGGGGTCGTCCGCGAAGTCGGTCTGCTCCAGTGCGTGGGTGAGGTAAATCTTCACGTACGCAGCCAGGACGGACAGCTCGGGGCGGGTCAGACGGTCGCCGGTGGTCTCCAGGCGAATATCCAGCTCCTCGTCGGTGGGCAGGAACTCGACGGCGCGGTTCAGGCCGGCGTGCT
>ERZ772953.533-NODE-533-length-12165-cov-4.391412_pt1 | contig 12165 bp, 8 predicted proteins | sample MGYA00580685_ERZ772953 | MGnify/ENA primary metagenome ERZ772953 (study PRJEB29015, sample SAMEA2738080) | human oral metagenome | biome: human oral; feature: human-associated habitat; material: saliva | place: China | collected 2209 ...
ACCGCCAGGCGCTCGATGCCTCGGGCGCTCAGTACTTCACGATGCACACGCACGCGAACCAGCACGCGGGATACTTCCCGGGCGCTCAGCCCGTGCATATCCTCATGCACGTGGGCGCAGGTGGCGAGATCCTTGGCGCGCAGGCCGTGGGCGCGGAGGGCGTGGATCGCCGCATCGACGTCATCGCGACCGCGATGCGTGCGGGACTGAAGGCAGCCGACCTGATCGATCTGGATCTGGCCTACGCGCCGCCCTACGGCCAGGCCAAAGACCCCGTCAACCAGACCGGAATGGTCGCCCACAACGTGGCGACCGGAGAGCTTATCCTCACCGGCCCGGACGCCCTCACCGAGGACATGCCGGTCCTCGACGTGCGCACGCCGGGCGAGTACGATGCCGGGCACATGCCCAACTCGCTGAACATTCCTCACACGCAGCTGCGCGACCGCCTGGACGAGGTACGCGCCTGGGTCGATGAGAACGTCGGCGAGCAACCCTTCGTCGTCATGTGCGCCGCGGGCGTGCGCTCCTGGATCGGCTACCGTATCGTGCGCGCCGCAGGCTTTGATGTGACCATGCTGTCGGGCGGCATTCAAACGTTGCGCGCGTGGCTCGGCGATCGCGCCGACGCAGTCCTGGTCAAGGAATAGCGAGCATGGCGACGCAGACGCAGATTGTAAACCGACTCAAGCGCGCTCGAGGGCAGCTTGATGCCCTCATCGAGCAGCTGGAAAGCGGGGACGGAAAATGCCGGGAGGTCTTGACTCAGTTCGCGGCCGTCAACTCCGCCATGAAACGAGCCAGCTACCTCGCGGTTGCGACGATCATGTCGCAGTGTGCGCAGGAGGTTGTCGGCTCGCGGGACGAGGCCGACCCTGAGTCGGCGCGAACGGAATCGTTCGTGGCTGCGGACAGGGTGACGATGGAAGAGCTTGAGCAGCTTTTCCTCCGCCTGACCTAAAGCGTCGATAGATCCACTATCGCGAATAGAACACCCATCAATGCGCAACGACTCCCCAAAGGATCCGAGGCGCGAGTTTCAAGGAGATAATCATGTGTCGACCCACCACCTGCGAAGTGTGCGGAAAGACCACCTGGAAGGGCTGCGGCAAGCACATCGACTCGGTGAAGGCTAAGGTGCCCGCGGATCAGTGGTGCAACAAGGAGCACACCGACGAGGAGTATGCCGCTGTCCCGAAGAAACGCGGCCTATTTGGCAGCTTCTGTGGCTAACTACTTGCCCGAGGCCGTCTCCTCGTGGGGACGCTGAGGGGTGGCAGCCTTCGTGTCGATGGGGTCCAGCCTAGGTGCTGGCTCCATCGACGCATAGTCATGTCACCGGATCCGCATGGGTGTCGAATCCCATTTTCATTCTGATCATTCGTGTATCATTAATTCATGAGGTGGGCGACAAGATCAACGTGGATTCGTATCGCCGTGCTGTTCGGCATCTACATGCTGGTGTCGGCGGCGTGGTTCAGCTTCATGTCCTTCTCGAACTCGATGGACATCGTCAAGAGCGCCGCGTTCCTGATTCTGCTCGCGATCCTGCCGGTACTCGCGATGGTTTTCGGCACCTGGGATGGTGTGAAGGAGGGCTTCAGCCTCCTGTGGCTGCTCGCGCCCTTCGTGTGTTTCCTGGCGCCGATGTACCTGTTCTTCAACGACAGCGCCCTCATCTATGGGGTGGGCTACAGCCTGCTCGGCTTCGTCGCCCACGGCGTCGGTGCCGTCATCCACGCGCGCCGCGTGCGGAAGTAGCAAGCGCAGGCAACAGGCAGATTCGTGCGCGGGCTGTGACTACGCGGAGAGGTTACGAACATGCGGATAGGTTATGACGATGGGGATAGCTTATTAACATATCCGCATGCGAATATCCTATCCGTATCCGCATAACCTATCCGCGTGTCCCCCCGCGGATATGTCCCCGTGCGCAGAACCCCGTTTCGCCCCGGCGCCGCCTTCTCGGGCGTAGCATTTCCTGTATCGTGATGGCTCAAGGCCTGCGCAACGCACAAGCACACGGAGGTGCTGGCATGATTTGGGATCGGGTTGCACCGCTGTACGACTTCTTCGAAAACACGTTCAACCGAGCTGTTTATGACGGCACGGGCGAGGCGGTCGCGCGCATGATCCGCCCCGATGACCGTGTCCTCGAATGTGCGTGCGGCACCGGCGCGATCAGCGTCGCCATTGCCCCGGTGTGCGCCCGCCTGGTCGCCACGGACTACTCCGAGGGCATGCTCTCGCAAGCCCGTAAGAAGCTCGCGACACACTCGAACGTCACCGTCGAGCAAGCCGACATCACGGCCCTACGCTACGTCGCCGATTCCTTCGATGTGGCCGTCGCGGGCAATGTCATCCACCTGTTGCCTGACCCCGCGCACGCCTTACGAGAACTTGCTCGAGTCGTGAAGCCGGGCGGCACGATCATCGTCCCCACCTACGTGAGCCTCACAGATGGTGCGAACAACCCCATTCCGCGGCTGTTGTCCCGCCTGGGGGTGCGCTTTCAGGAGCACTTCACCCCGGCCTCGTACCAGGCGTTTGTCGAGGGGATGGGCTACGACGAGGCCCGCTTCCGCCTCGTTCGAGGGCGCATCCCCTGCGCAATCGCCGTTTTTCCCAACCGGAAGCAGGAGGACTAGCGCCCCTCCATGAAGACCCCGCGCAGCATCGCCCCGTAGGCGACCGAGTCGCGGCTCATGCGCTCGCAGTGTCCCCAGCCGGGCCAGATGCGCAGTTCGGCCTCCGGATAGAGGCGAGGGATCACGCGGCGCGCGAGCTGCAGGTCCGAGTCTTTCTGCCCGTACGCGAAGGTGCAGCGTCGCTGAATGGCGGGGGAGAGGGGTGGCAGGCTGACATGCGAGCAGTCGCGCATGATCGCGCGGATGCTCTCCTCACTCATCGTGGAGAAACTGGCGACCATCGAGCGCGCGGCCTGCTCGCCGTAGAGGCGCGCGAGCTCGAGGGCCCCGGCGTCGGGATCGCGCAGAGCTTTCCGGTGCTTGGCGACCATCACCCGGCTGAGAACGGCCCCGCCGACTCGGGCTACGGGCCCGCCCGAGTAGAAGCTCACGCCCTCGATGAACAGCCGATCGAACGAGAGGTCCGGGAATCGCAGCAGCTCGAACAGGATAACCCCGCCGAGCGACGCCCCGAAACCCAGCGATAGGCGACGCACCCCGTGGGAGGACAGACACTCGTGGATCGCCGCCGCCTCCGCCGCCGCCGACACGTAGGGGGCCGAGGCCTCGTCCCCGTGGGCGGACAAGTCCGGCACGAGGAAACGCAGTCCGGGCCCCATGTGGTCGCAGAGCGCAGCCTTCATGCTCGATGCCGAGGACAGCATCGGGTGAATGATGAGGACGGTGGGGGAGCTTTCCCCGCCGGGCCCGTAGATGTGCATCTTCATGGCATCGCCCCACAGAAGTCGCCGGGCGCGTCGCTGCGCCCCTGAACTTGGATGACACTCAGATGCTAGCACGGCCGTGTCTGTGGCCGATTGGGTTTCAGGTCCCGATACGAGCGGGGCATCAGGCGCCCTGGGTTCGTGCGCGCGAGCGGTCCTACTAGCCTCCGCGCGGGATCGCGGGTAGTGTTGCCACGTTAGCCCCCTATGAAGGAGTGAATGATGCTCGTTGTGACGACCCCGACCGTTGAGGGCGCGCCCGTCAAGCAGTACATCGGCATGGTCTCCGGTGAGGCGATCTCCGGCGTCAACATGTTCAAGGATTTCGGTGCGAACCTGTCCAACATGTTCGGTGGCCGCGCCTCCCAGTACGAGGAAGAGATCGGCGGTGCCTCCGCGACCGCCGTCAACGAAATGTGCGCCCGCGCCCAGTCCATGGGCGCTAACGCGGTCGTCGGCGTGAAGGTCGACTACTTCACCGCAGGCACCAACAACGGCATGCTTGCCGCCATCGCGACGGGTACCGCGGTCATTCTCTGACGGTCGCCCGCACGGCGCTCGGCTCGCGCAGAACAACCCGCCAGAAGGAGCTCGCATGGGCCTGCTGGCGGGTTCGTTGTTTCGCCCCACCAGCACAAATAATGCGCGACTATCGTTGCTTAGGTAATGCTAAGAGGGATAGTTTACGTAGAAAAGACGCCTTCGTAAAGCGCCCGTCGGATGGTGAGAAGAGGGGCATCTCGGTAAGGATAGGTAACCCTATCCTAGACTCTGGGCTGTGCCGTATCTGCGGCCTATCCCTGACCCAGTTGTCAACCAAGTGAGCCATAGATGTCCCATCGCAAAACCTCAGCGTTGGTGCTGCTAACCGCGGGCACCCTCGCCATGACCACCGTGAGTATCCCGGCAGCATTCGCCTTGGATGCGCGCGAGGAAAGCCAGTCGGGTGCCCCCGCCTCCTCCGTCGACGCACGCTCCGGAGCCCCGCAGTCGGGGAGTTCCGACGAATCAGGAGAAGAGAACCCGACCACCACCCCCGAGAGCTTCCCCTCCGACGACACCCCGACGACAATTATCGTCCAGCTCGAAGATGGAGCGGTCGGCATCCCGTGGTACCGCCGCGTCTTCGGGCTGTCCTCCTCGACCAAGCACGAGACGGTCAAAGACCGCATCGAGACCGCGGTCGAGGCAGTGGTTCCCGGTGCGGACATCACCGACGTGCGGGACTACACGCACGTGCTGGACGGCTTCGCGATCCAGGCCCCGGCCTCGTCCCTGGATGCCATCAAGGCGACTGAGGGCGTGAAGGCCGCCTTCATCGAGCGCCACCACAAACCCATGGTCGTCGAGGGTGACGGGGGAGCACTGGGTGCCGAGGCCATCGATCCCGCCCTGCAGAACGCATCTTCCCTGGAGATGACGCGCGCCAACCAGGCCACCCAGAAGGGTGACCGCCAGGTCGTCGAGGTCATCGACACGGGCATCGAAGCCACCCACCAGGCCTTCTCCGGTTCCATGGACGGTGTCGACGTGCGCATGAGCCAGGCCGACGTCGAGGCCCTCGCCGCCACGCTGCCCCACGGCAAGACCGGCAGCTACATCAACAAGAAGATCCCCTTCGTCTTCGACTACGCGGACAACGACGCGGACGTGCTGCCCAAGTCCAGCAAGGACCTGTCGCACGGCACCCACGTCGCCGCGATCGCCGCCGCTAACGCGGCTGACCTGCAGGGCACCGCGCCCCACGCGCAGATCATCGTCGCGAAGGTCGCCTCCGACCAGGACGGATCGATCCCGGACAGCACCGTCCTGGCGGCCCTCGACGACGCTGTCGTCATCAAGCCCGACTCGATCAACCTCTCCCTCGGCGAGGACGCAGGCATGGGCACCGAGGCCGGAACCATGTACGCGGAGGTCTACAAGAACCTCGCCGCCGCCGGCGTGACCGTCAACGCCGCCGCGGGCAACTCCTACTCGAGCGCCTACTCCAACAAGAGCGGCAAGAACCGCCCCTACGCGACCGACCCCGACGCGGGCACGCTCTCCGAACCCGCCTCCTACAGCTCGACCCTCGCCGTTGCCTCGGTCAACAACCAGGACGCGCTGCCCTACCTGACGGTGGGGGATCGCACGGTTGTCTACCGAAAGTCCCGCGGCCTCAAGGATGCCTTCGTGCCGAGCCTCACGGACATCGAGGAGGGAACCTACACCCTCGTCTACGCCGGCATTGGTGACGCGGCAGCCCTCGACGAGCTGGTGGCCGACCACCCCGGCGACCTCTCGAAGGTCATCGTCCTGGAAGACCGCGGTGGCTCCGACAGCACCACCGGCGCGGACATGACCCACGAGGCCAAGGTCAAGGGCCTCACGCAGCTGATCTCCAAGCCCGCCGGCCTCATCATCGGCGACTCCGAGGCCAGCGAAAACCCGTACGTGGCCACCATCGAGGCCACCCATACGATGCCGACGGTGACCATCACCCAGAAGGAGAAGGACGCACTCATCGAGGCCATCAAGGCCAGCGAGTCCGGTTCCATCACCATCTCCAATCCGCACGCGGGCCTCAAGCTTGCCTCGACCAATCCGTCGATCTCCGACTTCACGTCGTGGGGTGTTACCCCCGACCTCAAGCTCAAGCCCGAGATCGCCGCCCCCGGCGGCAATATCGTTGCTGCCGTCCTGGGCAACACCTACCGCTCCATGTCGGGAACGTCCATGGCGACCCCGCAGGTCGCGGGCATCGCCACCCTCGTGCGCCAGCGTGTCAACGACGACCCGGCATTCGCTGGCCTGTCGGAGGCGGACAAGGCCGCGATCGTTACCACCCTCATGATGGGCACCGCCCACCCGCTGCTCGACATCGACCAGAACAATGGCACGTTCTACTCGCCGCGCCGCGTGGGCGCAGGCCAGGTGGACGCGCTCGCGGCTACGACCACGACCGTGTACCCGATCGTCGTCGGCGCGGAAAACCCGTGGCGCCCCAAGGCTGACCTGGGTGAGGGCACGAACGGGTGGTCCTTCCAGGTGACCCTGAGGAACCTCTCCGACACCGACCACACGTACACCCTAGGTGGCCAGGCGCTCTCCGAGATCGTCGAGGGTGGCCTGTTCACCGAGCATTCGAAGAACTGGGCGGGGCAGGGCATCGACCTGACCTACTCTGCGGACTCGGTGACCGTGCCCGCCAAGGGTGCCACGACGGTGACCGTCACCGTGACCCCGCGCTCTGCCTTCGCCTCGTACGCAGCGGAGAACGCGCCCAAGGGTACGTTCGTCGACGGTGCCGTGACCTTCACGAGTGCCGACGGTCAGCCCGACCTGACCGTGCCCTACATGGGCTTCTACGGCTCCTGGGGTGCCCCCGCTGTCTTCGATTCCAAGTGGTTCGACGGCGCGACCAACACGGTCCACGGCTGCGCCTCGACGCTGCTCAATCCCGCGACCGAGGTTCCGCTGGGTTCCCTGAACCCGCTCGCCGGCCAGGAGATCGACGACGTGCGCGCGGTCGACCCCGCGTACTTCATCATGTCGCGCTCGGCGCTGCCCGACGCGCCCTCGCGCCTTCTACCGCGCACCTGCCTGCTGCGTAACTCCCCGAAGGTGACCTACACCTACACGAACGAGGCCGGCGAGGTCGTGCGCGAATACACCTTCGAGCGCGCCCGCAAGTCCCTGTTCAACTACCACGCCAGCAAGATCCAGCCCATCGAAAGCCAGGAGGGTAACAACCCGGTCTTCGACGGCTTCGACAAGGACGGCAAGGATCTGCCCGCGGGCCGCTACAAGCTGACGATTGACGCCGCCTCGGTCGCACCCTCCAGCGTCTCGCATCAGATGACCTGGGAGTTCACGCTGGACACCCAGGCGCCCGCGATCTCCAACCTGGCGGTGACCGGTGAGGGTGACGAGCGCGTCGTGTCCTTCGACGTCACCGACAACTCGCCGCTCGCCGGCATCGCTTTCTCTGAGTCTGCGACCTCGCGTCGCTACTACGACGAGAAGGAGGCCGTGGGCGCAAACCGTCAGGCCGACGGCACCTATGCCAAGCACTACGAGATCAAGTGGGCCGACCTCATCGCCCGCGCGGACTCTTCGGATCCGGCGACCGCCTACCTGTTCGCGTGGGACTGGGGTAAGAATCAGGCCCGCCAGGTGATTCGATTCCAGACGATCCCGATGACCTCCCTGACCCTCACCCCGCAGGAGTCCAAGGTCGTCGCGGGCGAGACGGTCACGCTGAGCCCCTCGTACGAGCCGGCGAACGCGAATGTCACCGACCTCGTATGGACGTCCTCGAACGAGGCCGTGGCCACCGTGAACGAAAGCGGCGAGGTCCGCACCCTGGCCGGCGGCGAGGCGACGATCACCGCGACCGACGCCTCCAACCCGGCCCTGTCGGCCAGCGCCCAGATCCGCGTGCGCACGATCTCCGAGGACGCGGGCATCGAGCTCGCTCAGACTCAAGTGAGCGTCAAGGTGGGGGAGAGCGCCCCCGTGTCCGTCTTCCTGGCGCCTTCGCTGAAGGACCGTGCGGTGACGTGGAGTGTTGAGCCTGCCGACCTGGCCACGGTCGCTGCCGACACTGACACGCGCAAGGCGACGCTGACCGCCGGCGATCACGCGGGTTCGGGCACGCTGACCGCCACCGTCACGACCGAGGCCGGTGTGGCCAAGACCGCGTCCGTGCCCGTCACGGTGCGCGCAGCCGACGCCGACGACTTCGAGATCAACGAGGACGGCGTCCTCGTGAAGTACAAGGGCTCGGCGACCGAGGTCACCCTGCCCGACACCGTGACCTCCATCGGCGAGCGCGCCTTCGCGAGTTCCACCGTGGAACACGTGACGATTCCCGCCTCGGTGCGCTCGATCGGCCTGGAGGCCTTCATCTACAGCTCGCTGAAGAAGATCACCTTCGTTGACGACGAGGCCCACCCGGCCCAGCTGACCAAGATCGCCGACCGCGCGTTCGCCAGCACGAGCCTGGAGGCGATCGACCTGCCGCGTTCCCTCGTGACGATCGGCGCGGAGGTCTTCGACTACAACTCGGCGCTCACCACGATCAAGCTGGGGCCCAATGTCGCAGCCTCCTCGGTGACCGGCGGCTACGCGGAAACCGGTGCGCTGACGAGCGTCGAGGTCGATCCGGCGAACCCGAACTTCGAGAGCGTTGACGGTGTCCTGTACTCCAAGGATCGCTCGACGCTGATCATGTACCCGGCAGTCAAGAATACGGGAGGCTCGTACACGGTCCTGGACGGTGTCGCGACGATCGCGCCTAAGGCATTCCAGAAGGCGGGCATCACCTCCGTGACCCTGCCCGACAGCCTGCGCACGATCAAGGACGAGGCCTTCCGCCTCTCCGCGCTCACCACCGTGACCCTGCCCGAGAAGTTCGAGACGGTCGGCACCTGCGCCTTCTGCTCCGCCGGCAAGCTCGCGAGCATCGACCTGGGAGGCACGATCTCCCTGGGCGGTAGTGCCTTCGAGTCCACGAGTGCCAAGGAAGGGGTCAACTTCCGACCCGAGCTGAACCGCCTCACGACGATCGGCGACTTCACGTTCAGCCGCACGGCGGTGTCCTCCGTGACCCTTCCTGACTCGGTGACCACGGTCGGCGAGCAGGCCTTCTCGGAGAACACGGCCCTGACCTCGTTCCACATCGGCGTGGGCGTCACCTCCTTCGCCGAGACCGCCCTGTACAACGACCGCAAGATCGCGACGCTGACCGTGTCCACCGATAACCCGGTGTACTCGGCCGAGCGCAACGTCCTGTACCGCAAGGCGGATGACGGCCTGCACCTGATGCTCTCCCCGGCCGCCAACACGCTCACCGACTACACGGTGCGCGCGGGAACGGTCGAGATCGGTGCCTCGGCCTTCGCGAACAATAAGACGCTGACCCGGGTCGTCCTGCCCGAGGGCCTGAGGGTCATCGGTGACGACGCCTTCGCGGGCACGACGGCCCTGACCGAGCTCGTCATCCCCGAGTCGGTGGAGCGCTCGACCGGCGTTGTCGGCAACTCCCTGGAGCTCGTCGAGTACGGATCCAAGGTGACCTCGATTCGCATGGAAGGCAGCTGGGTTCCCATGCCTCGTCGCATCGTCGTGCGTGGCGGCGTGGACGGCTCCTTCGTGTACGACGGTCGCCCGACGAACGGACGCCGCCAGAGCGCCTACTTCGGCGAGGGCATGACCCGCGTGTCCTTCGGCGTGGACGTCCCGCGCGTCCTCGTCCTGCCCTCGACCCTTACCCGCCTTGACCTCGAGCCGGAGCTGAGCGACGCGAAGAAGGACGACACCCACGTGTACGTCGCCGCAGCCGAGGGCGAGCCGGCGTGGAACGTCGCCAAGGGGGCCCTCGAGGCGGCCGGCATCGACGTCTCGCACCTGCACACCTACACGGGCGCGTCGATGACCCTGGCGGGCGCAAACATCGCCGAGGCCTCGAGAAGTTACACGTACACGGGCGAGGTCGGCGCGTCGGTCGACGTGACCGCGACGGTCGCCGGTGGCATCGCCGGTACGCAACAGGTTCGAGCTGTGCAGATCAGCGCGGACGGCACCGAGACGCTCGTGCGCGACTGGACGACGGTGACGGACGGTGGGGACCGCGCTGCGGATTCCTCGGTGACCTTCCCGTGGACCCCGTCCGCCGCGGACGTGAGCCTGCGCGTCCAGGTGCGTGACGCCTCGTATCTGACGAGCACGCTGATGGTGAAGCTGCCGGGTACTCCCGAGCCGACGCCCACTCCGGATCCGACGCCTGCGCCTGATCCCACTCCGGCTCCGGATCCGACTCCGGCTCCCGAGCCGACCCCGGATCCTGCTCCTGCCCCGCAGGGAGGCCAGTGGATCAGTGATTCCACCGGCTGGTGGTACCGCTACACTGATGGCACCTACCCGGCTGGCCAGACGGTGCAGATCGGCAATTCCGCGTACCGCTTTGGCGCGGATGGCTACATGCGCACCGGGTGGGTGAGCGAGGACGGTGCGTGGTTCTACCATCATGCGTCGGGTGCTCAGGCGAGTGGCTGGGTCAAGGATGGTGGTTCTTGGTACTACCTGGATCCGGCGTCTGGTCGCATGCGCACGGGTTGGTTGCTTGACGGTCTGACCTGGTACTACCTGATGCCTGGTAGTGGTGCGATGGCGATTGGTTGGGTCAAGGATGGGTCGTCCTGGTATTTCATGGCTCCGAGTGGTGCGCTCATGACCGGGTGGGTGCAGGATCGGGGTGCCTGGTATTACTTGAGCACTGATTCGGGTGCGATGTATACCGGCGGGCACTGGATCGGCTGGAAGTGGTACTACTTCGCCGAGAATGGCCAGTGGAACGGCTGATGCCTGACGCGAGGCATTGAGCTCGTACGAGGTCGTGTGCGCCCCCGGGAGACCGGGGCGCACACTCGTTGTGCTCCCAATTATCTGCGGGGTCAAAATCCCAGGGATTTCTCAGCTGCCCTTGCCGTTGTCGCAAGGTTGGCCTCTTACAGTAGGTGTCATCACAAGGGAATACGGCACGGGCCACTCGGGCTCGGGTAATGCCGACGAGAGACATGCTGAGGAGCTTACTGGGACTACTTGCACTGTGTTGATGGGATACGCCGAGGGGTCGACCGTCAGGTCGGCCCCTCGGCGTATCTGCATCTGGAGCGACTCGTGGGAACTGTGGGCGAAGAGCGTGACGTGTTGGCGGTGGCTTCGTCGTCTGTGCAGCTGAGTGTGTGCGGTGGGGTTTTTCGTGACGGGTCTGTAGTACGGAGTGTGGTGAGGAGTTTGCGCTGCGGGCTGTGCTGGGCACGAAAAACCGGGGCGCGCCAGGCATATCGCCCGACGCGCCCCGGCCTCGTCAGTTGGAGACCCTGAGTGCTACTCAGAGGCGCTCAAAACCAGCGTCCCACGCTGCGCGCATGGGGTTCGCGTCGGCGACCAGCTGATCGAAACGCAGGTCGGCGATGTCGATGACCTCGCCGAGCGCGAAGCGGGCCTCGCGGGCGGGGGAGTGCTCGACGCGGCGCCAGCCGGACTCGAGCAGGTGCTTGCGATCCGCCACGTTATTCACGCAGATGATCAGCGGGCGGCCGAACTTCGTGCGGTAGGCGGCGCCCAGGGCGCGCAGCTCCTCGGCCTCCTTGTCCGTCAGCTCGCCGATCGACAGATTCGAGGTGTCCGCCAGCGCCTGCTCGTCGCCCTGCCCGTCCAGGACCAGGGAAACAATGTCGGCATACGAGGCGATGAGCTCCTCCGCCTCCTGCGGCGTCGCCGACAGGACCGCGTCCTCGAAGGAGGAACGAAGCTCGGACACGGACGCGAAGGGGCGCGCTTCCCAGGCCCGCTCGGCCGGCCACGTCTGCGTCGTGAACATCTTGGAGAACGTCGACACGAAGGTCGGTCGATCCATCGCGTTGACGTCGTCCAGGTTGATCTTCTTGCCGTCCACCACGGCCACGTCCGGCGAGGCCTGGCGTCCGATGTGGAAGAACAAGATGTTGAGGATGATCGCCGTCAGCGAGCCGATGGTCACGCCGGAGCCGAAGATGATCTGCAGCCAGGAGGGCATGACCGAGACGATGCCGGGCTTGAGAGTCACAAGGAGGGCCAGGCCGATCGACGTGGAGACGATGACGGCGTTGCGGTTGTCGCGCAGGTCAACCTTCGCCAGGGTCTGGATGCCGACGACGGCGACGTTGGCGAACATCGCCAGGGAGGCGCCGCCGATGACGGGGGAGGGGATGGCCGCGACGATGGCC
>ERZ772953.537-NODE-537-length-12102-cov-2.362995_pt1 | contig 12102 bp, 9 predicted proteins | sample MGYA00580685_ERZ772953 | MGnify/ENA primary metagenome ERZ772953 (study PRJEB29015, sample SAMEA2738080) | human oral metagenome | biome: human oral; feature: human-associated habitat; material: saliva | place: China | collected 2209 ...
TATTAACTGATTTACATTTATCCTTGTTTATATCATTAGGATTAACCTTTATGTCTAGTCTATCTTCAATCTCCACTACAATATCAAGAAGAGCAAAAGAATCTAAATAACCTGTCTCAAACAGGTCCATATCTAAATCTTCGAAAATCTCATTTGTCTCACACACCTCTTCAAGAATATCTCTTGCAATGCTATCAATCTTATCCATAGCTTCTTGGCTACCAACAATAGTCACATGTCCACGATCAAAGCTATAGCTGATACTAGACACATTGCTAGCCTTATCTCCAGTCAGTTCGACCTTAACAGGAACAGATTTACTTAATTTTCGCAAACTAATCTTGGCATGCACCTTAGCTGGTGAGATTGAACTTGCTAGGACTGTTCCATTTGTCGAAACTGCTTGAAGGACCAAGTTCCCATCATAATCTTCAGACAGGTTGGAATCACCTTCCAATACTGCTTGAACATGGTCAATCTGATTAATGATATCTTCACTCGACGTCACCTCTACCTTGGTTGCATCCAGGCTAACTTTTTTAACTTCATAGCCATTTGCTAACTTATCTGATGTGATGTTAGCTACGACGTCAAAGGTCTTGCTGGCTTTTTTACCAATAGTCGCCGTCAAGGTTGATGGCGATACTTGCGCAGACATTCCAGCTGGAAGATCCTTAACCTGAATAGGTACTCGACTGGTTCCTTGACCCAGATTCGACAAATCAGCAACTAATTTAAAGTGACGCGTATCACTACTTGTCTCAGTCGTTAAAGCCAGCTGTGTTGTCGCTGTCAAATAGACTTCGGCATCATAGGAATAACCACTGATAAAGTACTTATCACTATCATATTTAATATCCACAGGAACCGACTCAACGGTTTGTGTAAAGGTATTAGATGCACTTGAGCTATTGTTTTTATTTTGCGTATTTCCCGACCATGCCGTGAAAAAGAGTACCACAGCAAAGAAGAGAGCAACTAGCATCTGCCATAGACGATCGTTTTTAAAGAAATTTACAAAACGCTTCATTTTTTGCTACCTCCAATCCAACGTTGGAAGAATGACTGACGTGGTTCTTGTTCTTTCAACAAGATAAGACTCAACTCTTGTTCAAATTCTTGAACAGAGAGATCATGGATGAAATTTCCCTTGTACGCAATTGAAATCGCACCAGTTTCCTCAGACACAACAAAGGTCAGTGCATCTGTCTGTTCTGAAAGACCAATGGCAGCCCTATGTCTAGTTCCAAACTCTTTGGAAATCTTATTAGATTCCGTCAATGGCAGATAAGAACAAGCCGTCGCAACCTTGTTATCTCTGATGATAACTGCCCCATCATGAAGCGGTGTATTTGGGATGAATATATTAATTAAAAGTTCCCCAGTCACCACCGCATCAAGTGGAATCCCAGTCGCAATCTGCTCTTGTAAGGTCTGAGTCTGTTCAATAGAAACCAGCGCCCCAATCTTACGAGGACTCATGTACTTAACAGCTTTAACAAAGGCTTGAACCAACTTCTCGTCTGAACTAACTTCTTTATTTTGCAAAAAATGCTGAGGTGTCCGTCCAAAGGTTTCAAGTGCAGAACGAAGCTCTGGTGCAAAGATTACAACCGCCGCAATGGCTCCATAGTTGATAACCTGATTCATCAAATAAGAAATCGTCGTGAAGCCTATAAAATCAGAAATCAGTTTGACTAAAATAAATAAGACAACCCCTTGAACAAGGGTCATAATTTTTGTCCCTCGTAGGGCCCTAATAAAGCGATAAATTAAAAAAGCAACAATCAATATGTCCAAACTATTGACGATAACTTTCAGCGGACTATCAAAGAGTGACCGCCAAAAATCAATATCAATGGACGAAAGTATTCCCATACATATCACACTTTCTTTTAATTTTTAAACAGTTTCTATTATACCACGAATTCTAACTATTTTGAGACTACAATCACTACTTTTTGTGATAAAATAAATTCATGACTATGAAAACTACCATGGGAATTCTGGCGGGAAAAGCTAGCCATTTCGTCCTTTCAAAATTGGGACGTGGCTCAACCCTGCCTGGAAAAATCGCCCTTAAATTTGACAAAGATATTTTAGACACTTTAGCCAAGGATTACGAGATTGTCGTTGTCACTGGAACCAATGGTAAGACTCTGACAACAGCTTTAACAGTAGGAATTCTTAAAGAAGCTTTTGGTGAGATTGTGACCAACCCTAGTGGTGCCAACATGATCACAGGAATCACTTCTACTTTCCTAACAGCTAAAAAAGCCAAGTCTGGTAAGAAAATCGCTGTCTTGGAAATTGACGAGGCTAGCCTTCCAAAAATCACTGAATACATCACTCCAAGTCTTTTTGTCTTCACAAATATTTTCCGTGACCAAATGGACCGCTATGGTGAAATCTATACTACTTATCAGATGATTTTAGATGGTGCTGCTAAGGCACCTGAGGCCACTATTTTGGCCAATGGAGACAGTCCTCTCTTTAATTCTAAAGAAGTGGTCAATCCTGTACGCTTCTATGGTTTTGACACTGAAAAACACGCTCCAGAGCTGGCGCATTATAATACCGAAGGAATTGTCTGCCCTAAATGTGAGAGCATTCTTCAGTATCGCCTCAATACTTATGCTAATCTGGGTGACTATGTATGCCTCAACTGTGACTTCCACCGTCCAGAATTAGACTATAAGCTAACAGAGTTGACTAAAATCACTAACACTACTTCTGAATTTGTCATTGATGGACAAGATTACAAGATTAATGTCGGTGGTCTTTATAACATCTACAATGCCCTTGCTGCCGTTTCTGTCGCTGAATTCTTCGGAGTAGCTCCAGAGCAAATCAAGGCTGGTTTTGATAAGAGTCGTGCTGTCTTTGGACGCCAAGAAACCTTTAAGATTGGTGACAAATCATGTACTCTCGTACTAATTAAGAATCCAGTAGGAGCCAGCCAAGCTCTCGATATGATTAAACTTGCAGATTATCCATTTAGCTTGTCAGTCCTTCTTAATGCTAACTATGCTGATGGTATTGACACCAGCTGGATTTGGGATGCCAACTTTGAAAGCATTCTCGAGATGGATATCCCTGAGATTAATGCTGGTGGTGTTCGCCATTCTGAAATTGCCCGCCGTCTTCGTGTAACTGGCTATCCAGAAGAAAAGATTACGCAAGCAGAAAAACTTGAAGATATTATGGCCTTGATTGAAAAACAAGATTGCGATCATGCCTATATCCTAGCGACCTATACTGCCATGCTTGAATTCCGTGATATTCTTGCCCAACGTCATGCTGTCGGAAAGGAGATGAACTAATGACCTATACTTCACTCAAATCTCCAGAAAATCGTGACTACACCTATGACCTAAATGTTGCCCACCTTTATGGTAATCTACTCAATACCTACGGTGACAACGGAAATGTCCTTATGATCAAATACGTGGGTGAAAAACTTGGTGCTAAGATGACCTTCGACATCGTTTCAGTTGGAGATGACTTCGACAAGGACCACTACGACATGGTCTTCTTTGGAGGTGGTCAAGACTACGAACAATCCATCGTTGCTAAAGACCTCCCAACTAAGCGTGAGGCTATTGGTCAATTCATCCAAGATAACAAAGTAATTCTTGCCATCTGTGGTGGTTTCCAACTTCTTGGTCAATATTACATCCAGGCTAACGGTGTCCGCATTGATGGTATCGGTGTTATGGGCCACTATACCCTCAATCAAGAAAATAATCGTTATATTGGTGACATCAAGATCCATAACGAAGAGTTCGATGAAACTTACTATGGCTTTGAGAATCACCAAGGGCGTACCTTCCTCTCTGATGATGAAAAACCACTTGGAAAAGTGGTCTACGGTAATGGTAATAACAAGGAAGATGGTTCTGAGGGTGTCCACTATAAAAATGTTTATGGTAGCTACTTCCATGGACCAATTCTTTCTCGTAACGCCAACCTGGCCTACCGTTTGGTCACTACTGCCCTTCGCAACAAATATGGCCAAGACATTAAATTGCCAAGTTACAATGACATTCTTTCAAGCGAAGTCGCTGAAGAATACGCAGATACTAAATCAAAAGCAGAATTTGAAAAATAATTCTATGACATAGCAAAATAGCGAAACCCTAAGGGTTTCGCTATTTTTTCATATCTATTTCCAAAGTCGTCTTTTCTTCAATCTGTCTTCAATTTTTCGATTATCAATCCTTAGAATGGCAATCATATCAAACAAGAGCCAAGTTCGTTTAGGATAAACAATGTATTTGGGAGACCAAATTGGAGAGAACTTCTCCTTATAACGTTGGAGCCCACTAAAAGAGTAAAAACGCTGCGCAAAGACATAGACCAAATTGGCAACCTTCTCTTCCAAAAAACTATCTTCTTCAGTACCCACATTCGCGAGTGGAGCCATTCCCATATCAAAGTACTGCTTTCCTTCTGCTTGGAAGTACTGGAAGAGTTTCACAAAGAGGTAATCCATGATACCTTCGGGTGCCTTTTCAAAGTCATAACGCATAAGGTCAATCGTCGCCACCCGTTTGTTTTTGGTTGGCATGATGTTGGCAAAGGCTACAATTTCTCCCTCCTCACTCTCAACAATAGCAATCGGTGCTTGCTGCAGATAGGCTTCATCAAAGAAACCAAGGGAGAAGCCCTTCTCCTTACGACCGTTAAGCCAAATATCTGAGACAGCCTTCATTTCTTGCATCTGAGTCTCTGAAAATGGAGGGTCAAGTAACTTAAACTGGAAACCTGCTTTTTCAACACGATTGGTTGGCTTACGGAACTTCTTACCATGTTTACCATCAACAGAAAATGACGTCAAATCAACCATGGCATTTTCCCCAAATTTCATAAAATCAAAGCCATAATCATGAAGCATCAGGGTAATACTCTCATCTGCCTCATAAAACAAGGCTTGTAAATTCCAATCTGATAGTGTCTTCAAGAAAGATTCCCAAGCTACTCGGTAATAGTTTTCATTACCTATCGGATTTCCCATAACCACACACTTGTTACTGGTTTGTGCAAATTGGAAAACTACCTGGTCTTGTCCATCGACACGATACCAAAAGAGGCGTTTATCATGTAAATAAGCCAGGGCACTTTCTGATGCACCTCCATATTTCTCAAGGAGAGCTGTGAAGCGCTCATCATCCATACTTTGACCAAAAGTCCTGCGGGGTGCCAAAATTCTCAAGACTCCCCAAACAATAGTTGCAATGATAACTGATGCCAGTAAAATATCAAACCAAATATGAACAAAATGTCCAAGAACATCCCGATTCTTAGGTGGCAATAAATGAGACCAAAAACCGCTGCCACCCAGAACAAGAAGAACCAGAATAGTAAAGGCTAGGAAAAGGAAATCCTTGGTTTTGTCTTCCCAACTATAAACAAAGTAACGATGATACAACCTTTTTCTGATGATCAACATAAGCACCAAAGAGAGTAAAATTAGGAAAGACATGGCCCATGATATACCATTGAGATTGACATAAATTAAGGCCAAAACAAAGGTTATCAAGGAGGCAACAAAAGCACCCTTAACCCGACGTCTAATGAGACGAGCCATGAAAATAAATAGGGTTCCAAATAGGATACTTGGGAATTGCCAAATCAACTGTTCCTGAATAGGATCAAAACGGCTAATAAAGTAGACATTAGCCAAGCGTTCAGGGATTAAGGCAGACAAAATCAAGAAAATCCCTAAAAAACGTAGCAAATAGACGAGAAAACGGTGGAGACTTCCACCAAATACTCGTGAAGAAAGTTTGAAGTATTTCTCATTGATACGTCCTCCCATGTGTTTGAAAAAGAAGACAACACCAAGCAAGAAGGGAATAACGTAGTAGGTTAAACGAAAGAGCAAGAGCAGACTAACCGCAAGAGCATTGCTAACCCCCATAGAGGTCAGACCGGTAATCACAATCAAATCGAAACTACCAATCCCACCTGGAATCATGGAGAAGATACCAATAATAACCGCTAGGAAATAAAGTGGAACCAGATTATAAAGGGGAACATGTAAGCCCATTAAATAAGCCACACTGACAAAGCTCCCTAGGGCCGTTCCCCATTCAGCTGTCGAAGCTAAAAGAAGACTTAGCCTCGTTTTCAACGGTACTTGACCAAAATAGGCTAACTTTTCTCGACTAGAAACAAAGAAAATAAAAGGCAGATAAAGGAAAATACCCAATAAGAGTAACCAATACTTTCTTAAATCCGGACTTAGAGGAAAGAACCAAAAGACAGCGAATACCAAACCACTTAAAAGGGATAGGCCCGACATAAAGTAAGGCAATAAACGTGAAAGTGCCTTAACACCTGTCTTTTCCTGCCCATCCTCAGAATAAAAGGAATAGCGCAGACCCACATCGACCAAACCAGCAAAACCAGCCAAGTTATTAATAGTATTGACAGCCCAACTAGTTTCTAAGATATAGGATTTGGAATAATCCGTTTCTAGCTCCTTATTCAGTATGATGTCATAAAAGAGCATAGGGGAGACAGCGACTAGTCCGATGATAGCCATCAAAACAAGATGCCAAATAGATAAACCGGCCAGAGCTGACTCCAGTGACTCTAAAGTGATGGTCCGTTTTAGACGAACCAATTCTATGACGACAAGAACCGTAATCGAGATAAAGAAGATAGATTTAACGGCCGCTTTTAAAGGTTGAAGTCTCTCTAAAAGACGCTTCATGCCACCACCTCTTTTCGACTAATTCTCACAAGCTCACGAATCATTTGATTAAAGACCTTATATTTACGTTGAGCTAGACGATGCCCTTCTCGACGTTGGACATAGAGCTTATGAATTGGAAAGAGTTCCGAAATCTCCCTAGAATGCCTGATACTGATAACATCCCTTTGCCCCATAACTACCCAAACAGGATAGGCAGCCTGATGTAGACGTTCCCTATCTAGTGGCAAGTCATGAAGCATCAGACCCGTTACCTGAGCCATGATATCCATTTTAGATGAAAATGGTGACAAGGCTTTTAAGCAAAGATATTGTATATAGACCGCGAATCTTGAGCGTCTCGTCAACCCATTAAAGGTCATATTTCCCGCATTAAGCAAGAGCCCTGCAATCCGGTCAGGATAACGACTAGCATAAACCATAGCCAAATTGGCACCGTCACTATGACCGACAAATAAGGCCTTCTTGATATTCAAATATTGCAAAATTTCCTCCAAATCGGCAGCCATCTGTTCAAAGGTCATCTTAACACTCTGACGACTGGACCTGCCGTGATTACGACTATCAATGAAAATTAAACGATAGTCTCGATACAGAATTCCTTGCTTACCAAAGTAATTCCCTGACAAATTATTGCCATGCAAAAAAACAATTGGAAAGCCTTTACCGAGATCACGATAATAGATGATTTGACCATCTTTCACTTTGAATTCCATAATATTACCTACCTTTTCACTAACGCATTCTTATACGATAATTAGTCTTATAAGGTATTAGGGCTGATGAGTTGGACTTATCACATTCCAAAACCATCTAACCCCCTTCACTCCATTATAACACTTCCACTAGGGAAGAGTCAGAATATTTGTGCATTTTCTGCAAAAAGAAAAAGCCTTTTCAGGCTTCTCCTCTTATTGTTCGAAAGTTTGTTGAGCGATGAGCTTATTATAGTTTTCTTCATCTTCTTGGTTATCACGGACAACTTTAGATACTGTAAATGAAGATGAAATCAAACCAACACATCCCATGAGGTAGTAACCCTTAACCATCAAAGGCTCTTTAAGGGTATAAAGGCCTACCAACATCAAGATTACGAAGAAGGCAAATGATCCCCATGCCATCATGTTGAAAGATGTTGTGTTACGATACACTTTTTTCTTTACTTTGTTCATAAAGTTAGTCTCCTTTTATATACTAAAACTATTATACCAACAATGTAAGCCTTTCACAACTCAAAACATGAAAAGGTTTTCATCATCCCTTAACCTTCCAATTGTTCTGATAGGTCACTCCACTCTTCCATCAGAGCCTCTTGAGAAACTGATAAGTCATCCAGCTCTTTCTGTAAGTCAGACAATTCTGCCACGTCATTTGTTTCAAGCATGGCAGCAGAGATTTCCTCCAATCGTTCTTCAATCGTCTCTAGCTCATTTTCAATTTGCTCAATGCGTCGGCTTAATTTACGCATCTCTTTTTGATTGGCTTTTTGAGCTTGATAATCATTAGCACCCGCTGAAGCTACTTGGACTTCCTCTGATACTTGATTTTCCTCTGCTTCAAGACGTGCTAACTCTTCAAGCTCCGCCTTCTTCTCAAGGTAGTAATCGTAATCTCCAAGATAAATGGTTGCCCCATCCTCAGAAATTTCCATCACTTTGGTTGCCACACGGTTGATAAAGTAACGGTCATGGCTGACAAAGAGAAGCGTTCCATCAAAGTCAATGAGGGCATTTTCCAAGACTTCCTTACTATCAATGTCCAAGTGGTTGGTCGGCTCATCTAGGATGAGGAAGTTGTTGTTTTCCATTGATAATTTAGCTAGGAGCAGACGAGCTTTCTCACCACCAGAAAGCATGGAAACAGACTTTTTGACATCATCACCTGAGAAGAGAAAGGCCCCCAGACGATTACGAATCTCAACTTCAGGAGTCGTCGCAAAATCATTCCACAACTCATCAAGGACTGTGTTCGACGGTGTCAAGGCAGATTGGGTTTGATCATAATACCCCACTTCAACATTAGCACCATAGGTTGACGTTCCCTTGATAAAAGGCAATTTACCCACTACCGACTTGATAAAGGTTGTTTTCCCGATACCATTTGGACCAACGATGGCAATGGCATCCATCTTCTTAACATCCAGAGAAATAGGCTCCGAGAGAATCTCATCATCGTAACCAATAGCAGCATCCTTAACTGTCAAGACCACATTCCCAGAGACCTTATCCGCATGAAAAGTCATATTAGCTGACTTCTGGCCTTCTGTTGGCTTATCCAGACGTTCCATTTTCTCTAGCTGTTTACGACGGGCTTGAGCACGCTTAGTTGTAGAAGCACGGACAATATTACGATTAACAAAGTCCTCCAACTTAGCAATTTCCTTTTGTTGTTTTTCGAAGTTCTTTGCTTCAGTGGCCAACTTTTCAGCCTTAAGGTCCATGAATTTTGAATAGTTTCCGACATAACGATCTAAACTATGTTTGGTCAAATCCAGGGTTACTGTCGCCACCTTATCCAAAAAATAACGGTCGTGACTGACAATGATTAGAGCTCCCTGATAATTGACCAGGTAATTCTCCAACCAGGCAATGGTTTCGATATCCAAGTGGTTAGTCGGTTCATCCAGTACCAAGAGTTCAGGCTTCTCAAGCAGCATTTTCGCCAAAGCTAAGCGCGTGTTTTGCCCTCCAGAAAGATCTGAAATAGGCATCTCCCACATGCTTTCATCAAACTTAAAACCATTGAGAATGGCTCTGATATCAGATTCATAGGTAAAACCACCTCGCTGTCTGAAATCCTCAGAAAGGCGATCGTAGTCAGTCATTAACTTGTCCAAGTCTGACCCAGTTAACTCAGCCATCTTCATTTCCATGTCACGAAGGCGTTTTTCGTCTGCACGAAGACCTGCAAAAACATTTAACATTTCCGCATAGATGGTATTGCTAGACTCAAAGCGACTATCCTGAGCTAAGTAAGACAAATTCAAATCACGTTTTGTGTTAATTTCACCACTTGTCGGCGCTTCCTCTCCAACCAAAATTTTCAATAGGGTTGATTTCCCAGCACCGTTGCGTCCAACAAGGGCAATACGATCGCGTTCATCTACCTGAATATTAATATTATCAAAGAGCACATCCCCTGAGAAAGAGCGCTCAATCTTGTTTCCTTGTAAAATAATCATAACGTTTCAATTATACCAAAAAAGCCAAGCTCCTGCTTAGGCTTTCTGACTTTCTTTCAAAATGCTTGCTACCTTAGTATTAATCAAATCGATAGCAACAGTATTTGTGACACCTTCAGGAATCACCACATCTGCGTAGCGTTTCGTAGGTTCGATAAACTGGTGGTACATAGGTTTAACCACACTGATATATTGCTCAATGATACTATCCAAGCTACGGCCACGCTCTTCCATATCACGCTTGATACGACGGATAATACGAATGTCATCATCAGTATCTGCAAAAAGCTTGATATCCATCAAATCACGCAAGCGTTTATCCTCAAGTACCAAAATTCCTTCAACAATGAAGACGTCCTGTGGTTCCTGACGATAAGTCTTTTCACTACGAGTATGTTGGGTGTAGTCATAAATCGGAATATCCACTGGACGCCCAGCAATCAGCTCATTGATGTGTTCAATCATAAGATCTGTATCGAAGGCAAAGGGATGGTCGTAGTTAGTTGATACACGCTCTTCAAAAGTCAAATGTGACTGATCCTTATAATAAGAATCATGCTCAATCATAGCAATTTTCTCATCTGGAAAATTTGATAGAATGGCACGAGAAACACTGGTCTTACCTCCACCAGAGCCACCCGTAACCCCAATAATAATCGGTTTTTTAGGCATGGTTAATTCCTATCTATATAGTCTTTCTTATTTATTCTACACTAAATCATGATATAATAAAAGCAAATCCATATAGAAAATGAGACTTTTATGTTTAAAAACTTTCCTGAACAATGGCAAGACCTCCTTAAAGAAAAAGGAATCACTACAGAGACTGCCATTCAAAAAGAACTCTTTGCACCAATCACTGAAGGAGACAATATCCTAGGTATCAGTCCTACAGGAACAGGTAAGACTCTAGCCTACCTTCTCCCATTGCTCCTCTCACTCAAGCCCAAAAAATCTCAGCAATTGCTTATCCTAGCACCCAATTCAGAGCTTGCTGGACAGATTTTTGATGTGACCAAACAATGGGCTGAACCACTAGGACTCACTGCCCAACTCTTCCTTTCTGGCTCTAGTCAAAAGAGACAAATTGAACGCCTGAAGAAAGGACCAGAAATTCTCATCGGAACCCCTGGCCGTGTCTTTGAGCTGATTAAACTCAAAAAGATCAAGATGATGAATGTCAACACCATCGTCCTAGATGAATTTGATGAGCTTCTCAGTGATAGCCAATACCACTTTGTGACAAAAATCAGCCACCATGTTCCTCGTGACCATCAAATGATTTATATTTCGGCAACTAACAAAATTGATGATCAAAATCTTGTCGAAAATACCATCGTTTATGACCTATCTGATCAAGAACTTGACACCATCAAACATTATTATATCAGTGTTGATAAACGTAACCGTGTCGAACTTCTCCGTAAGTTCTCCAATATCCCTGACTTCCGTGGCCTTGTCTTTTTTAACAGTCTATCTGACCTTGGGGCTACTGAAGAACGCCTCCAATTTAACGGGGCTTCAGCGGTATCATTGGCTAGTGACATCAACGTCAAATTCCGTAAGGTTATCTTGGAAAAATTCAAGAACCATGAGATTTCACTCTTACTAGGTACTGACCTCTTGGCACGAGGCATCGATATTGAAAATCTGGAAGTGGTCATCAACTTCGATATTCCTCGAGATCGCGAAGCCTATACTCACCGTGCAGGACGTACTGGTCGTATGGGAAATGAAGGTAGCGTCATTAGCTTTGTAACCCATCCAGAAGACCTCAAAAAACTTAAAAAATTCGCTAAAGTATCAGAACTGGTTCTTAAAAACCAAGAGCTTCACGAAAAATAAGCCATTACAAAAGCACTTCAGTTTACTCTGAAGTGCTTTTAACATATACAGATTAGGCTTTTTTACCAAAGTCCTCAATCATTTGTTCCATTTCCTCACGACTTGGAGTTGTCAACATATAGAGGAAGTCACCTTGCAACTCTGCAAAGGCTGCAGGCATGATTTTCTTAACTTTAAGTTGTTCACGATACTTATCGAAAAGTTCTTCTTCTGAGTAAGCATAGTGAGAGCTTGCACGACGTGAAGTCGCCAAACAGTAAAGTGGCTCAAACTGAGAAGCTGGGAATGGTTCGCCAGCAACGATATCCGCATACCCCTTGTACAAATCGAAAGAGTGAGCATAGTTATACACGTC
>ERZ772953.539-NODE-539-length-12097-cov-3.664923_pt1 | contig 12097 bp, 12 predicted proteins | sample MGYA00580685_ERZ772953 | MGnify/ENA primary metagenome ERZ772953 (study PRJEB29015, sample SAMEA2738080) | human oral metagenome | biome: human oral; feature: human-associated habitat; material: saliva | place: China | collected 2209 ...
GGACTCCGTGGCCGAGGACTGCCCTCGCGGGTGCACCCACGAGGACGGCGTCGTCGACTGCGCCCTGGATGAGTGGGTGAGCGATCCGGCCGCGCCCGAGGGGCGCCGGGCCCGCGTGGAGTCCTTCCGCCGGTTGCTGGCCCCGTCACTGGAGGCCGAGGATCCCACCAAGCCCTGAACAACATCCCACGGCGAGCCCCTGCCGCCCGTGGACGCCTGGCGGCGGGACGGAGTCCTGCCTGAGCCCGCCTCGGTCGGCGGGTTGTCCCGGGGCGACGCCGACCGCCTGCCGGACTCGACCCGGTCCTTCCACGGGACGCCGAGGGGGCGCTCGCCCAGCGGGAGGTCACGACGCGCCGGGCGGCGTCCTTCCATGAGCATCACGGTTTCGTTGATAGCGCGATCCTTAACTCTGAGGACTGTTTGCCCGACTACTGGGCGACGACCCGCCCAAAACGGCGCCAGCACTGAGTTTTTTCACGTTTCAACGGAGCCGTTATTGGACACCGTGTGCTAAAACTCACATCACATAGCCGTTGCAGGATTCAACTACAAGCCGATTTTGACGGTTCCCACAAGCGAAAGCGCGTTAGTCTCAGGACATGCACAACCGTCCGACCCCTTCGCTTCCACGCCCCGCCCTGGGCGACCTGTCCGCACGCGCCAACCTCTCTGCGGCGCGCCGGCGCGTCCTGGAGGTCGTGGAGGCTTCTAACGACGCGATGACGGCCGTTCAGGTCGCCAGCGCACTCAACCTGCACCACAACACCGTCCGTGAGCACCTCGACGCCCTGGTTGACGCCGGGTTCGTCACGGTGTCCACCAAGCCGACGGGCAAGCGGGGCCGCCCGGCCCTGCGCTACGCCTCAACGGCCCCCGACCCCCAGCAGATGGTCGACGCCTACCTGCTGCTGCTCGACGCGATCGCCGACACCCTGGGCGAGGGCGAGGACGCCCGCGCCACCGCCCTGGAGATCGGTCGCCGCTGGGCCGAGCTGACCCCCGGCACCATCGCTGAGCCCACGGTCGACGGCGAGCAGGTGGACCGGGTCACCGCCCTCATCCCCTACCTGGCGGTCATGGGCTTCGCCCCGGAGGTCTCCGGAGACAGCGTCGTCCTGCGCTCCTGCCCGCTCATCACCCGCAACCACCAGCCGCGCGACCTGGTGTGCACCATGCACGAGGGTTTCCTCCGGGCCGTCGTCGGCCCCGACCCGGCCGCCTACGAGCGTCTCAAGTTCCTGCCCAACGGTCCTGACGGCTGCCAGATCAGCTCGGCTCAGCCCGTCCACGAGGAGCCGGACCTCAAGATCGTCCACGCCGACGTCGCCTGAGCACGCGGCTCAACAGCATCATCCGTCCACCCGTCCACCACTTCTAGATCGCAAGGCTTCGGCTCCGGGCACAGTCGCCCGGGGCCGAAGCGGCGTTCGGGGGCTGTCCTGACCGCGGCCTGAGGAGCCCCGGGTTCAGGCGCTGACCTCCAGGACGCCGTGAGCACCCTTCTCCATGTCGGCGAAGGAGTGCGTCACGAACACGTAGTGTCCCGGCTCGGAGGCGACGCACTCGACGAATCCGCCCTGGGCCGGCTGCAGGCCGAGGGCCTGGGAGCCGCCGGACCAGGCGGCTCCGATCCGGTTCGGGCCGCCCAGGGTCCAGGCCCCCTCGAAGAAGACCTGGTCGAACTGCAGGCCGACGGCGTGGAACGACGTCGGAAGAGAGGGACCGGCGGCCATGACCCAGAAGCGCACGCGCTCGCCGACCTTGGCCTTGAGCGGCTGCTGGTGGTACTGGAAGGCCACCCCGTTGAAGGTCATGAGGTCGGGGGTCTTGGCGGCGATCTTGTCCGTGTTGGGCTCGCCGCCCTCGGGGCCGAGGTAGACCTCGGAGGCGACGATGACGTACTCGCGGTCCACGGCCGCCAGCCCCGGCGGGTCGATGATGACGGCCCCGTGCATGCCGGCGGCCAGGTGCAGGCTCATCGGCGAGGTGGAGCAGTGGTAGAGCCAGATCCCCGAGTGCTGGGCCTTGAAGGTGTAGACGAGGGACTCCCCGGGGTTGATCGAGCGCATCGCCTGATCGGGCGGGGTGATCCCCGCGTGGAAGTCCAGGGAGTGGCTCATCGTGCCGTCGTTGACCAGGGTGATCTCGAAGGTGTCCCCCACCTTGCCGCGCAGGACGGGGCCGGGGACCTGCCCGTTGAAGGTCAGGCGCCGCTGGGTGACACCGGCGCCGACCGGCATGACCTGCTCCTTGACGGTGAAGGTGTGCCGGTGGGTCATGGGGCCGCCGTCGGGACTGGTGGGGGCCGGTGGCAGGGCGGCGTCGAAGGCCTTGAAGCCTGCGGGCAGCTGGGCCGAGTAGTCGGGAACCGCGTCCTTGCCGGAGCCGGCCGGCTTGCTCTGGCCACCGCCGTGCTGGTGGGCGCCGGCGGCCGCCCCGCCCGCGGTGACGTGGAAGACCATGCCCTGGGCGCGGTGGCCGGCGATGGAGCACCAGCCCTCGATCGGACCCGCGACGATGCCGGCGTCGAGGGTGCCCTTGGCTCTGGCGGCGATGCGCCCGGTGGTCTGGCCGGTGGCCAGGACGAGGTCGTGGACCTGGTCGGCGGTGTTGTCCAGGGTGATGACGAGCCGGTCGCCGGGGGTGACATCGACCGTGTCCGGCACGAACCGCAGGCCCTCCACCGTGATGGTGGCGTTGACGGTGTTGCCGGTGGGCGTGACGTCCTGGGTGGTTCCGCCCTGACCCCGGTTGCCGATGACGCTGCCGACGACGACGGCCGCTCCGGCGGTGAGCAGCCCCATGAGGACGCCGCGGCGGTCGGCGGACTGGAGCAGGCCGCCCGAGGACGGTGCGGCAGTCCCGTCTCCCGCCGTCGGGCCGGCCCCGCCGGTCAGGGGGCGGCGGTTGCGGTCGATGGCGGGGGCGGTACCGGCCGTCACCGCTCGACGGTGGGCGCCCTCGGGCTTACCGGCGCCCGTCGCCGCGCGCCCAGCAGTGTCGCCGGGGGCCTGAGCCGCACTGTCGGCGCCGCTGCGCTCGGTCTCCTGGGAGGCAGCGTCCTGAGAAGGGGCGTTCTCGGAGCCAGCAGTCTCAGGAGCGGCGGCCTCATCAGGGGATGGTGCCTGTGCGTCGGGCGTCTTCGTCATCGGGTTCCCCTTCGGGGCTGGGCGGACCGGTGGCCCGCGGGGTCGGAGGTGGGGTCGGCGTCGGCCGGGGTGCGTGGGGTACGCGGCGGGCGCTTGCGCTGGGAGACCTCGCGCAGGCTGAGGATCATGCCCGCCAGCAGGTAGGAGGTCACCAGCGCGGCCAGGGCGCCGGCGACGACGCGCACCTGCCAGGGCGCCCCCGGGTAGAGCGCCAGCAGGAGGCAGGCGTTGGCGGCGGTGACCCGGTAGGCGGCGAAGCGGTCCATGATCGCGTTGGTGGCCCGGGTGGCCGCGGGGCCGCCGCCGAGCATCACCGGGGTGAGGTAGCTCAGGGCCGCCACGAGGATCTGCAGGGCGAAGCCCGCCGCCAGGGGCAGGCGCAGGGAGTGGATGACCTGACGAGAGGCGGCAGCGTCGTCGGCCAGCGCCATGCGAGCCCCCAGGACGGCGACGCAGCCGACGAACCAGGCCACCGAGGCCGTGGCGGAGGCCGTGGCGAAGGAGGTCGGCGGGACCCGGCGGGCGGTGCGGTAGGCGGGCACGAGGACTGCGCAGGCGCCGCCGAGGTAGACCAGGGTGCCCAGACCCGCCAGGGGCGGCCACAGCCCGCAGGCGGCCACCAGCGCGGTGCCGCCCACGAGATAGGGCAGGCCGCGAGTGGTCCAGCGCGGCGCGACCGGCTCCATGGGAGTGCGCAGCATCGTGGGCCACAGGACCGTGAGCGTGCCCAGGACCGTGGTGCCCACGAAGCCCAGCAGCATGGTGGTCGTGTGGGCCAGGTAGAAGCCGTCGGCCAGGGCGGAGCGCCCGTGGGCGTTGGACCAGGCGATGAGGAAGCCCAGCAGCGCACCGGTGGCCAGCAGGACCAGGGCGACGGCGTAGTGGAGGGCCAGGGAGGCCAGGCGCGGGGCGATGGCGCGCCGGTACTGCACGGTGATGGCCACGACGCCGGCAATGGCCTGGGCCATGACGATACCCGCCCCGATGAGCGCCACCGCCTGCTGGCCCATGGTGATGCCGGTGAGCACGACGGCCGTGCCGAGGCTGTGGGCGTAGAGGCGCGCGTCCAGGAGGGCCGCACCACCCAGAGCCGGGCGGTGCAGGAGGGTGTCGGCGAAGTGGGCGGACCAGATGGTGATGGCGCTGCCGATCCCGCCCAGGAGCAGGGCGTGCAGAGGCAGCCAGGTGCCCCAGGAGACCAGCGGGCCCACGATGGTCAGGGCCGCCAGGATCGCGGCGATGAGCAGCCAGGCCATGACCAGGGCGTTGCGACGCACCTGGGTGGTGCGCCGGGAGGGCTTCTTGCCGGGACGGCCCGGGCCGCTTGCTCGTCCGGGGCCGGGAAGCGAGCCGGGCCGGGGGGCGGACCCGGTACCGGGAGAACCGATGGACAGGCTCATGCGGGGCCCCCTGTCGCCTGCGACGTCGTCGATCCGGATGCCGGGGCCGCAGCCGGCGGTCCGACCCGGACCGGCTTACGGATGCTGCCGGAGGTCAGGACGCGCCCCAGGGTGAGGACCATGAAGACGAGGATCGCCGCCACTCCCACGGCACCGCCGACCTTCCAGACCGCGGAGGCCTCCGCCAGCAGGCCGACGACGCGCACCACCAGGCCGGCGTGCAGCAGAACGTAGGGCAGCCACATGAGCCGGTGGTAGGGCAGGGCCCGGTGGACGATCGCGGGGATGATGACCGGGGCGTGGGCCAGGATCATGGAGAAGGCGAAGCCCACCGTGATGCAGTGGATGACGATCTCGTAGGCGGCCCCGTTCAGGCCCTGCAGGCCCCACAGCGACCAGACCGCCCCGGCGAGGGCGAGCCACACGTAGCCGGCGAGCATGGAGGCCGCCATGAAGCGCACCCCGCCGCGCAGACGGACCGTGCGCCGGGCGACGTCGTAGTAGGCCATGACGACGGCCAGTCCCAGCAGGGCCGGGCCGACCACGAGGTGGGAGCCCGGTGCGATGAGCAGCAGGCAGGCGCCCAGGACCGCCGCGCCGGAGAGCGCCTCGACGACGGTCTCCACCATCTCGTCGAGGAAGGCGATGCGGGCCAGCTCCAGGCGCTCGCCGATGATGGTGAGCGTGGGGAAGAGCAGCCACAGCGGGACGACGTCCTCCATGCCGCGCCCACCCAGCCACAGGACGTCCCCCAGCAGGAGGGCGGCCCCGCCCATGGCCTCGACGTCGACGGCGGCGCTGGGGGCGCGGCGGTGAACCCGCAGGTAGATGGCGCACAGGACGACGGCGGCGCCGGTCATGAGCCCCCGGCCGACGACGTCGGGGGCACCGGCCAGGAGGGCCAGGCAGCCCGCGGCACTTCCCAGCGGGGCGAGGAAGGCCCAGGGGGTGCGGGCGGCGACCGCCCGTTCCAGGGCGATGACGGTCCCCAGGAAGCCGACGAGCATGAGGGGGCCGTGGAGCGCCGCCAGCTCGGCCCCGTTGACGGGGGCCGGCAGGTTGAGGCGCAGGAGGGCGGCGTTGAGTCCCATGAGGATGCAGGCGGCGCCCAGGGCCAGGGCCACCAGGCGCGGCGCCACGCGGCTGGTCAGCGCCCGGCTGAGTCGGTCCGTCTCCACGGCCCAACCGTATCCAACGGCGCCGCAAACCCACGCACCACGCACTCACATCGACAAAAACTTCATAGACGACACGGCTCCGCGTCACTTATGAAGTTTCGGTAGGTTTGTGTGGGGCTGGCCGCGCCAGCGGAGGTGGACAGTCGTTCCACTGGCGGTGGACGGTCGTTCCAGCCGGCCCTGCGGTGGTAGTAAGGTCACGCCCACCAGTACGAAACACTCCGAAGGAGAGCCCTATGAGCGAGAGCCCCGAGCTGCTGCCCGTCACTGAGAAGAAGTCCAGCTGCGGCTGCCACGAGCACAGCGACGAGCGCCTCACCCTGGACGCGCGCGCCATCCCGCACCGTCTGCGCCACGCCGCGGTCATCGGCGCCGCCTCCTCCCTGAACCCCGGTGAGGGCTTCGACCTGGTGGCCCCGCACGTGCCCACCCCGCTGCTGGCCCAGATCGACCAGCTGCCCTTCACCTTCCAGCACACGCTGCTGGAGCAGTCCGAGGGCTTCGCCCGCGTCGAGATCCTGCGCACCGCCTGATCCGCGCCTGAGCGCGGCCGGTCGGCGGGAGGCGCCCGCGGCCCCGAGCACTCGGCTCCGGCCACGGGCTCGGGGCCTCGTCGGGCCTCACACCATGCCGCCGGCGCGCTCCCGATATGCTCAACGCATGACGCCAGCACCACTCGATGCCGCGGTCGTCGGCCCGAGCAGAAGCCGTGGGACCTCCGCGGACCTGCCCATGCCGACGACCCGGCCGGTGCTACCCGAGCTGCCCGAACGTCCCGGCCTGTCGGCCCCGGCTGCCGACGGCGTCCCCCAGCAGCTGGTCGACCGCTACGGGCGCACCGTGCGCGACCTGCGCCTGTCCATCACGGACCGCTGCAACCTGCGTTGCACCTACTGCATGCCCGCGCAGGGTCTCCAGTGGTTGCCCACCCCGGATCTGCTGACCACCGCCGAGCTCACCCGCCTGGGGCGTATCGCCGTCGAGCGCCTGGGAGTCGAGCGCATCCGCCTGACCGGTGGCGAGCCGCTCATGCGGCGCGACCTGGAGGAGATCGTCGGTGCGCTGTCCGCCTTGCGGACCTCAGCCGGGGCCAAGCCGGACATCGCCCTGACCACGAACGGCCTGGGCCTGGAGAAGCGGGCCGCCGGGCTGCGGGCGGCGGGCCTGGACCGCGTCAACATCTCCATCGACTCCCTGGACCCGCAGGACTACGCCGCCATCACTCGCCGCGACCGGCTCGCCGACGTCCTGACCGGGATCGCCGGCGCCCAGGAGGCCGGCCTGGACCCCATCAAGGTCAATGCCGTGGCCGTGCCCGCCACCGTGGAGGAACGCGCGCCACGTCTCCTGGCCGAGTGCCTGCGCCGCGGCTGGCAGCTGCGGTTCATCGAGCACATGCCGCTGGGACCGCGCGAGACCTGGAGCAGCCAGGACGTCGTCGGCGTCGATCAGATCCTGGAGGTGCTGCGGGAGGCCGGATTCACCCTCACCGAGGTGGGCCGCCCGGACCGTCGTCCGGCGGCGCTGTGGCGGGTCGCCGCCGGAAGCGCGTCGGGCCAGGAGCATCCGGCCGGGACGGTGGGCGTCATCGCCTCGGTCACCGCCCCCTTCTGCTCGGACTGCGACCGCACCCGCATCACGGCCGACGGGCGCCTCATGACCTGCCTGTTCTCCAGCACCGAGACCGACCTGCGCGGCCCCATGCGCGCCGGGGCCGACGACGACGAGCTCATCCGCATCTGGGCCGGCGCAACCTGGGGCAAGCCCCGCGCGCACGGCTCGGACAGTCCCCACACCGAGAGCGACGGCTTCGCTCGCCCGCAGCGCACCATGTCGGCCATCGGCGGCTGACCCGAATCCTCAGGAGCCCCCATGACGAACCCCTCCCCCGAGCTGTCGCCCCAGGCGGGCGCGCACGCCGGTCAGGCGCAGATCTCCGTGACCCTGCGCTACTTCGCCGCGGCCACTGAGGCCGCCGGGCGCCCCGAGGAGCGCCTGGACCTGCCCGCCGGCACGACACTGGCGGCTCTACGCGAGCAGCTCTCCGGTCGAGGCCTGGAGATGGCGCGGGTCATCCCGATCTGCAGCTTCCTCGTCAACTCGGTCTCCACCCCGGCGGACTCGCTCACGCCCCTGGCCGACGGCGACGCCGTCGACGTGCTCCCGCCCTTCGCCGGCGGGTGACCACCGCATCGAGCCGGGCGGTCGTCGCGCTGCCCGACCGTTCTTCCGGCCGGCTGCCCGAGACGTTCCCAGCTCGGCGGCAAGACGTCAGGCGATGTTGCTCCACTGGCTCGAGCCGTCGGTGAAGGTCTGGCGCTTCCACACGGGCAGGCGCTCCTTGACCTCCTCGACGATCTGGCTGCACACGGCGAAGGCCTCGGCGCGGTGGTCGGAGCTGACGGCGACCGCGAGCGCCGCCTCCCCGACGCTCAGGTCGCCGACGCGGTGGACGACCCCCAGGGCCCGCACCCGCCCCTGCTGGGCCACGTCCTGGGCGATCTGCTCGACGATCTGGCCGGCCGTGGGGTGACAGGAGTAGCCGATGCCGGTGACGGCGCGCTCGGCGTCGTGGTTGCGGACCACGCCCTCGAAGGTGACGACGGCGCCGGCGGCGGCGTCCTGGACGGCGTCGGCGAGCTCGGTGACGCTGATGGGCGCCTCGGTGACCTCGGCGCGGACCACGCGGGCCGTGGGAGCCGGGAGCGGCCGGCTGGGCTGGTCGGGGCTGGGCGTCACGGGGTCTCCTCGATCGGGGCGGCGGGCTGGGCATGATCGGATGGTCGGCCGCGAGCATACCCATGTGGGCTTCCCCGGCTGAACGGGCATGATAGGCCCCGGACGTTCGGGCACCGGCCCCACGACCGCCCGCCCTGAAGTCGCAGCCCGCAGGGTACCCGCCGAAGGAAGGACCGCTATGGCGCAGATGATTCCGCTGGAGGACTACGTCTCCCAGGTGCTGGAGGCCCTCTCGCCCCTTGAGGGCGGCCGTGCGCCACTGGGGCGAGCGCACGGACGGGTGCTGGCCGAGGACGTGACCGCCGCCGTCCCGGTGCCGCCGTGGACGAACTCGGCGATGGACGGCTACGCGGTGCGCGCGAAGGACACGACCGGCGCCTGCCCGCTCACGCCCGTGGTTCTGCCGGTGAGCGGGGACGTTCCGGCCGGCGCCGCGCCGCGGCCCCTCGCGGAGGGAACCGCCCAGCGGATCATGACTGGGGCGATGCTGCCTGAGGGCGCGGACGCCGTGGTCAAGGTGGAGGACACCGACCAGGCTCCCGGCCCGCACCCGATTCCCGAGCGCGTCGAGATCCGCGCGGCAGCGACCCCGGGCCTCAGCGTGCGCCGCGCCGGGGAGGACGTGGCCGCGGGTGATCCGGTCATGGCGGCGGGGACGAGGCTGTCGGCGGCGGCCATCTCCGCCCTGGCCTCCGTGGGGCTCGGCTCAGTGCTGGTGCGGCCGCAGGTGCGCGTGGCGGTGGTGTCCACCGGGGCCGAGCTGCGTGACGCCGGCCAGGCGCTGGAGCCCGGGACGATTCCCGACTCCAACTCCCTGCTGCTCGCCGGGCTGGTCGCCGAGCACGGGGCCGTGTGCACGAGCGTGGCCCGCAGCGGCGACACGGCCGAGGCCCTGGCCGAGGTGCTGCGGCAGGCCGCGGCCGGCGCCGACCTCATCGTCACCTCCGGGGGCGTGTCCGCGGGAGCCTTCGATCCTCTGACGATGCTGGCGCAGGCGCAGCGGGGCGAGGAGGCCCCAGTGCACCTGGACTTCGTCAAGGTGGCCATGCAGCCGGGCAAGCCCCAGGGGCACGGCTGGGTGCTCGCCGACGACGGCCGGCGGGTGCCGATCATCTGCCTGCCGGGCAACCCGGTGAGTGTCCTGGTCTCCTTCACCACGATCGTGGCCCCGGCGCTGGCCCGCCTGGCCGGGCAGGACGCAGACGACGGCGGCGCAGAGCCGCTTCCGGGTCGGCCTGTCCTGACGGCGCGCGCGGCGGTGGGCTGGCGGACCCCGCCGGGGCGGCGCCAGCACGTGCCGGTGCGCTTCACCGAGGCCCCCGCCGGCTCCGGAGTCCGTTCCGACGTCGGCGACGGTGCGGGCCTGCCCTGGGTGACGCCCACCCACCGGCTGGGCTCCGGCTCGCACCTGGTGGCCTCGCTGCCCGCCGCGCAGGCGCTGGCGGTGGTGGCCGCCGAGGTCGAGGCGGTCGAGGTCGGCGACGAGCTGCCCCTCATCCCGCTGTCCGCCTCGTAGCGCCCGCCGGCCGCCCCTGAAGGCCGCTGGTGAGAGCCACGAGCCACATCAACGACGCACGATCCCACCCCCAGTGAAGGAGCCTGTTATGACTACCCGCCCCGAGATCACCCTCACCCACCTGGACGAGGCGGGCGCCGCCTACATGGTGGATGTCACCGCCAAGACCCCGACCGTGCGCGAGGCCCGCGCCAGTGCCTTCGTGGCCTGCTCGGAGGCGATCGTCGACGCCCTGCGCAGCGGCTCTGTCCCCAAGGGCGACGTGCTCGCCGTGGCCCGCGTGGCCGGGATCGCGGCGACGAAGAAGGTCCCCGAGCTCCTCCCCCTGGCGCATGTCATCGGCGTGCACGGGGCGCGAGTGGACCTGGAGATCGTCGACGGCGGCGTGCGCATCGAGACCACGGTGCGCACGGCCGACCGCACGGGCGTGGAGATGGAGGCCCTCACCGCCGCCACCGTGGCGGGACTGGCGATCGTCGACATGGTCAAGGGAGTGGACCGGGGCGTCGAGCTGCGAGAGGCCAAGGTGGTCGCCAAGTCCGGGGGACGCTCAGGGGACTGGGTGCGCGGTGACGGCGCCTGAGCAGGCGGCCGGCGCCGCCGTGAGCACCACGGATGCAGCCGATGTCGCCGACATCGTCGTGCTGGCCGGCGGGACCGGGGCTCGGTTGGACGGAGCCTCCAAGCCCGACGTCGTCGCCCGGGGGCTGCGCCTGCTCGACCACGTGCTGGCCGGCCTGGAGCAGCTTCGCGAACAGGGCCTTCCGCTCGGGCGCGTGTGCGTCGTCGCCCCGGCGGAGGTCGCTCTGCCCGGAGGCGTCCTGCGAGCGCTGGAGGACCCTCCTCTGGGAGGACCCGTCGCCGGGATCGCGGCCGGGCTGGATGTCCTGGGACGGAGTGGCCCGGTTGCGGAACTGGCCGGGATCCTCACTTGCGACGCGCCCTTGTCCTGGAGGGCGCTGCCGGCCCTGCACCGGGCGCTGGCGCAGGCCGGGCCGGAGCTGGACGGCGTCTGCGCCCGCGACGGCGAGCACACCCAGTACCTGCTGGGCCTCTACCGCCGCCGAGCACTGGCCGCGGCCGTCGCCCCGGACGGCGCGCCTCTGCGAGACACGGCTGTGCGCCGGGCACTCGGGTCGCTCGGCGTCAAGGCCATCCCCACGGCTCGCGATGTCGTGCGGGATCTGGACACCTGGGCCGAGGTCCATTCCTGGGACTCGGGCCGCTCCGAGTAGCAGCCCGGCTCAATCCGAATCGCTCAGTAGTGCTCGAGTGTGCTCAGTGGTCGCCGCCGCCGAGCTGCTCCAGGACATGGGGCACCAGGGGGCCGACGACGGCAACGGTGTCCTTGACCCCACCGCGCGAGCCGGGGGCGTTGACGACCAGGGCGCCGTCGTCGCCGCGAGAGGTCACGCCTACCAGCCCGCGGGACAGTCCCGCCAGCGGCGTCTTGGTCAGCCCGTGGGCGCGGATCTGCGCCTCGATGCCCTCGATGCGGGTCTCCAGCAGTGGTGCCGTGGCCTCCGGGGTGAGGTCCCGAGGGGTCACCCCGGTACCGCCGGTGGTCAGGACCACCCGGGCGCCGCCGGCCACCGCCCGCCTGATCGCCTCACGCACCGGCTCAACACCGTCGGGCACGAGGTCCACCTTCTCGACGACGACGTCGTGCTCAGCCAGGAGGCGCTGGGCCAGCGGGCCGGAGAGGTCCTCTCTCTCACCGCTGACGCAGCGGTCGGAGACGGTGATGACGGCGCCCTTGACGGGCTCGGGCAGGGCCGCCAGGCCCTTCTGGACGATGGGGGTCTCACTCATGGGCCCACCGTAGTCCGCATACACCCCGCGCGGCTCCTCCGTCTCCCGCCCGGTATTTCAAGGGCAACACGTCCCGATCCAACCGGCAACCTCAATTAGGCAACTAATATTGAACCTAATTCACCGCCCTTAGTCACCTCCGAGATGTCGGTTTCGCCTCGTATTGCTCAGACATTCGTCCCTTGCATGAAGATCTGACCAGCTCAATGCATCATTGAGGGCGGTGCGTGCCCGCACGCCCCCAACCGACATCTTCACGACAGTCTCGGGTCCATGGCGCCGTCGCCTACAAGACCGAGT
>ERZ772953.543-NODE-543-length-12063-cov-3.841689_pt1 | contig 12063 bp, 9 predicted proteins | sample MGYA00580685_ERZ772953 | MGnify/ENA primary metagenome ERZ772953 (study PRJEB29015, sample SAMEA2738080) | human oral metagenome | biome: human oral; feature: human-associated habitat; material: saliva | place: China | collected 2209 ...
AGGACCGGTTGTATTTGATCCGAGAGACCAAGTCGAGCCTGAATCCGACTGAGCGTCGCCCGGGTGAGAACGCAAAGATTAACGCGGCGATCAAGCACTTCGAAGCCATCGGGGTCAACTACAAGGTCGCCGCCCCGAACAACTGGGGGCTGTAACTGTGATGGAGGATAGTGTGCTTAGCGATTACCAGGCCAAGTTCTACGCCTACGAGCTGGATCGCTCCTACGCGAGCGATCACGTGGGCAAACTGGCGGGGCTGCTCTTTGACGCCCAGGTCGAACCTAAACCCCACCAGGTGGATGCGGCACTGTTCGCTTTGCGCACCCCCTTCACCCCGGGTGTGATCCTGGCCGACGAGGTCGGCTTGGGTAAAACCATCGAGGCAGGGATCGTGATCAGCCAGTACTGGGCTGAACGCAAACGCCGCATCCTCATCATCGCGCCCTCTTCGCTGCGCCAGCAGTGGCGGCAAGAGCTGGACGAGAAATTCGCACTCCCAGCGAGCCTGCTTGAACGCGGCAACCTGGAGGAACTACTCGCCCCCAATGCTGCCGAGCAGGTGTTGATTTGCTCCTATGAGTTCGCCAATTCCCAGCATCTGACCTTGACGCGTCATTGGGATTTGGTAGTGTGCGATGAGGCCCACCGGCTGCGCGCCTACTGGACCGGGCAGGCCAAGATTGCGGCGAACGTGGCGCGTATCTGCCGGGCCTCGTCCAAGGCCGTCATGCTCACCGCCACACCCCTGCAGAACCGGCTCGAAGAACTCTACGGCCTCGTTAGTGTTTTCGACCCGGACTATTTCCGTTCCCTGGATGCGTTCAAAGAACGCTACGTGAAAAACCCAGGTGGCGTGGGTAATGATGATCTGGCTAAGCGAGTCGCCCAGATCGCTAAGCGCACGCTGCGGCGTGACGCGGATAAGTACATTCGTTTCACCACCCGCATGCCGCTGACGGTTGCGTTCAATCCCAGTCGGGCTGAGATCGAACTGTATGAGAAGATCAACGCCTACTTGCAGCGGCCGTTTCTGTGGGCGTTTTCCAAATCCCAACGCCACCTGTCCGCACTGATCGTGCGTAAGCGTCTGGGCTCGTCCTCCTACGCGGTCGCGTCCACCCTGGCGTCTATCGCCGCCCGATTGGAGGCAGAGGCCAAAGCGGGTATGCGGCGTAACGATGCTGGGGGCTTCATCAGCGACCCGGACTTGACTGGTGAAGAGCACGAAGACGCCCAAGAGAGCAACGAAATCGATACTGCATCTGATTCTGCCCCCTTGTCTGGCGCGGATCGGGAGTCGATGCTGGCTGAGGTTGCTACGCTCCTATGCGGATCTGGCGCGCTCGATCACGGTCAACCAGAAAGCCGTCAAACTTGTTGATGCGCTCGAGCAAGGCTTTAATCGTCTGCGTGAGATTGGCGCGCCTGAAAAAGCCATTATCTTCACCGACTCCACCGTCACTCAGGACTACCTCGCCCGCAGCCTTGCGGAGGCCGGTTGGGGCGAAGGCATTGTTCTGTTTAACGGTACGAACAACAGCGCCCACGCGAACCAGATCTACCAAGCTTGGCTAAAAGAAAACGAAGGCAGTGACCTGATCACCGGTATCCCGGCCGCCGACCGGCGCAAAGCCCTGGTCGACGAGTTCCGCAAGCGTGGCCGTCTCATGATCGCTACCGAAGCGGCAGCAGAAGGTATCAACCTGCAGTTCTGCTCCATGCTCGTCAACTACGATCTGCCCTGGAACCCGCAACGCGTGGAACAACGCATCCTGCAGTTGCTGACCGAAAAGTTCAAACTCTTCACCTCCGTGTTCGGGGCCTCTGACGAAGTCCTCGGCCAGATCGAAGACGGCCTGGACTTCGAGAAAAACATTGCCGCGATTCTCGATCGCTGCACCACCGCGGAGCAGATCGAGCAAGCTTTTAACGAGCTCGAAGCCCGCTACAGTGCGCAAATCGACCGGGAAATGAAACGCACCCGCAAGAAAGTCTTCGACAACCTCGACCCCAAGGTGCGCGACAAGCTCAAGTCCTACGACGCTCAAACCGGCGTTGTGCTCAACGCTTTCGAACGCCTCCTCATCAACCTGACCCGTCACGAACTAGACGGCTACGCGACCTTTAACGACACCGGCACCCAGTTCACCCTCACCAGCGCCCCAGCGGCCGGGATCCCCACTGGCAACTACTTCTTCAAATCCCAGCCACGCGCCGGCGCGCACCAATACCGCTACGCCAGCGACCTAGCCCAATGGGTGGTTGCTACCGCTAAGACACGCCCTACCCCGCCAGCACACCTGGTCTTCCAAACCCACGGAAGCGACCGGGCCACGGCTATCGCTAAGCGGCTGCGTGGCTGCAGCGGGAGGATCAGCGCCCACCAGGTCACCTTCACCATGCAAACCGCAGACCAACTACTTAAAGAAACCTACCTACTCCTGGCAGGCTTCTTCGCTGACGGCACCCCCATGGACCAAGCGCAAATCCGCGACCTACTCGACCTGAACTGCGTCTCCGCACAACCCACACAGGTCAGCACCCGAGGGTTCGAGGATACGATCCACCAGTTGCGTCAAACCGTTGGGGTTGACGTTCAAGAACGCAACGCCATCTTCTACCTGCAACAAGAAGAACTCATCGATGCCGCCCGACTAGATCTCAAAGCCACCTTCGACGCGAAAATCCGCGACTACCACGCCAAAGAAACCACCGCCAGTAAGGCAGCACGCAAAGCCAAGAACACGACCGAGCAACTCAAACTCACCCGCGAAGCACGCTCGTGGCGACGCAAAGCCGAAGAAGCCGACGACGAATACCGCCGCCAACGCGACAAACTCCGCGCTGAATCCGATGCCTACCTCGACAAAGCATCCATGGCCCTAGAACCCAAGGAAGAAACCAACGAACTATTCACCGTGTCCTGGGAGGTTGAGTAGACCCACACCCCACACCCGTCACATATCCCCGTGCCACAACCTGACAACGCAACTGGCCCCGCAGACCACACTCGACACACCCTGTACCCTTTACAGGACCACCAGCAAGCTCAGGCAGGCTAGTTGGCGCAAGAGCGGATCTATCCTGAAATGGAGGTATCCGGGCTAGAAACCCGCACAAACCCAACAAGGGCTAGGTACGTTGCTTATCAAATACGGCGTCTAGGTCTCCACTTCAAAGGCTCCGGCGCAAGCGCCGGGGCCTTTTGCGTTGCGGGGATGAACGGGAATCCCTTCCGCAATTCCCGCCCAAGGTTGCCGGGATTTTCGCCCTCCAGCTCGTTATCCCCTCACCGCGCATCCGCACAAAACACCCTACAAAACCAAGAGAGATAGGGGAGTACGCGCTCAGTGGAAATAAACCGTGCACGAGCCGCTGTGTTGGGCATTTAGCGGGAAAACAGGTAAACTAGGGCACTGACTGTGTTAAACACGCAAGTGCGCAACACGGTCGGTTTCACGGGGCGTGGCGTAGCTTGGCTAACGCGCCTGCTTTGGGAGCAGGAGATCGCAGGTTCGAATCCTGTCGCCCCGACGTGAAACGGTTGCCGCGACGCTACAGGGTCGTGGCGCTCTTTCCACTAAGCAACCGCGGCACACACGATTCGTGCCGCACCGAAACTATATGAGGAGATCACGGACGTGAAGACCGCCGTCGAGAAGCTCAACCCGACCCTCGCAAAGATTGAGGTCGAGGTTCCCTTCGCAGAATTCAAGCCCTACCTGGACCGCACCTACAAGAACCTCTCGGGTCAGATCAGCGTTCCCGGCTTCCGCAAGGGTAAGCTGCCCAAGCAGCTCATCGAGCAGCGTGCGGGCTTCGACTACATCGTCGAGGCATCCCTGAACGACGCTCTGAACGACTACTACGCACAGGCACTGGGCGAGAACGAACTCTCCCCCCTGGCACAGCCCGAGCTGGACGTTCAGTCCCAGCCCTCCACCGAGAACCGTGAGGCAGACGTCAAGCTGACCATCACCGTCACCGTCCGCCCCGAAATCGAGCTGCCCAACTACGAGGGCCTCGAGGTTGAGGTTGACGAGGTAGAGGTCACCGCTGAGGACGAGGTCCAGGCACTGGACGCTCTGCGTGAGCGCTTCGGCACCCTGAAGACCGTTGAGCGCCCCGCAGCTGACAAGGACTTCGTGACCATCGACATCGCTGCAGAAATCGACGGCGAGCAGGTAGACGCAGCAAACGACCTGTCCTACCAGATCGGTTCCGGCACCATGCTCGACGGCATCGACGAGGCTCTGACCGGCCTGTCCGCTGGCGAGGACGCAACCTTCGAGACCAAGCTCTCCGGTGGCGAGCACGCAGGCGAGCAGGCAACCATCAAGGTCAAGCTCACCGCTGTCAAGGAGCGCGAGCTGCCCGAAGCTGACGACGAGTTCGCACAGCTGGCTTCCGAGTTCGACACCATCGAAGAGCTGAAGGAAGACATCAAGAAGCAGGTTGCAGAAGCTAAGGTTGCCGAGCAGGGCACCCAGGCACGCGACAAGGTCCTCGCAAAGCTCGTTGAGCTCGTTGAGATCCCCGTCCCCGAGAAGGTTATCGAGGACCAGCTCGAGCAGCACTTCAACAACCCCAACGCTGAAGCAGGCCACGACACCGAGGAGCACCGCGCCGAGGTTCGCGAGAACACCGAGACCGCATTCAAGAACGAGATGGTTCTCGACGCTGTTGCGGACAAGGAAGAAGTGACCGTTGACCAGGCTGAGATGATCAACTACATCATCACCATGAGCTCCCAGTACGGCATGGACCCCAACCAGTTCGCACAGATGCTGGACGGCTCCGGCCAGGCTGGCGCACTGGTCGGCGAGGTTCGCCGCTCCAAGGCTCTGGCAGCAGTGCTGAAGACCGCAGTGGTCAAGGACACCAAGGGCAACGTTGTTGACCTGTCCAAGTACCTGGGCGAGGGCGAAGAGGCAGCTGCCTAAATTCCCCGCCACGGTCTGCAAAAAGCCACCCCGCTAGAGGGCGTGAGCTGATTGCTTGAAACGTGTAGCCTCAGCGGGCATCCACCGAGCTTATCGATTGGGTGCCCGCTGAGGCTCTTTTCACCCCCGGCTATTCCGCCCCCAAGTTTTCGCCTCTGCTTCACCCCCTGGCGAACGAACAACCCGAAGGGAAGCGGGGGAGAGCAACTATCGGTAAGGTAGTAGCAACGAAACTTTTCGCGTGCGCTCCGGCGCGTAAATCGCGCAAAGATGCAGCGAAGACCCATTAGAGAAGAAGAGGAAGAATGTCCAGCTACATGCCTCTGCCCATCGGCGCCTCCCAGGCAGCCGGCGTGGCGCCCGCGCCGTCTATGGCAACCCCCATCGTTGGTGCCCAGGAAGATTACGTCTACAACAGCCTCCTGAAGGAGCGCATTATCTGGCTCGGCTCCGAGGTGCGCGACTCCAACGCTAACCTCATCTGCTCCCAGATGCTGCTGCTCTCGGCTGAAGACCCCGAGGCAGACATCTACCTGTACATCAACTCTCCCGGCGGCTCCGTCACCGCTGGCATGGCTATCTACGACACCATGCAGCTCATCCCGAACGACGTGGTGACCGTGGTGACCGGTATGGCAGCATCCATGGGTCAGTTCCTGCTCACCGCAGGCACCATCGGCAAGCGCTACGCAACCCCGAACGCCCGCATCCTCATGCACCAGCCCCTCGGCGGCATCGGCGGTACCGCATCGGATATCCGCACCCAGGCTGAGCTGATTCTGGACATGAAGAAGCGCCTGGCAGAAATCACCGCTGAGCGCACCGGCAAGAGCCTGGAAACCATCCTGAAGGATAACGACCGCGACAACTGGTTCAACGCGGAAGAAGGCCTGGAATACGGCTTCTTCGACCACATTGCCACCACCGCCGGTAAGCTGCCCGAATCGAAGAACGCATAAGGGAGATGCACATGAACTACCTGCCGAACGATATCACCACCTCGGCGCCGGCTATGCCGAGCAACCGCTACGTGCTCCCCAGCTTCGAGGAGCGCACCCCCTACGGTTACAAGCGTCAGGACCCGTACGCAAAGCTGTTCGAGGATCGCATCATCTTCCTGGGCACCCAGGTGGACGACGCATCCGCTGACGACATCATGGCTCAGCTGCTGGTTCTGGAGGCGCAGGATCCCGAGCGTGACATCACCCTGTACATCAACTCGCCCGGCGGCTCCTTCACCGCAATGACCGCCATCTACGACACCATGCAGTTCATCCGCCCCGAGATCCAGACCGTGTGCCTGGGTCAGGCGGCATCCGCTGCGGCGGTTCTGCTGGCTGCCGGTACCCCCGGCAAGCGTCTGGCACTGCCGAACGCTCGCGTGCTGATTCACCAGCCCGCACTGAGCGGTCAGCAGGGCGGTCAGGCATCTGACATTGAGATTCACGCGAACGAGGTTATGCGTATGCGTGAGTGGACTGCACAGACCCTGGCACTGCACTCGGGCAAGACCTACGAGGAAGTTGACCGCTCCATTGAGCGTGACAACATTCTGACTGCGGCTGCTGCCCTGGAGTACGGTCTGGTCGATAAGGTGCTGGAGTCGCGTAAGCTGCGTAAGCCTGCGACCAACACCGCTATTTCCCACACCTAAACTTTAGTTTTGAGGAATATCCCCGAGTACTTTTTGGGGAGGGGCGGCATTGCCCCGTGTGCGAGCCTTCGGGCTGGTGCGCGGTGCGGTGCCGTCCCTTTTTGTGCTTTGCCGCTCCTTTTTGCCCTTGTCGGGTGGGGTGCGGCGAGGCAAGCTGATATATGGCGTTGACCTGCGCTTTTGTGCCGGGCTTTATTATCTGCCGGGCATCATCTGCCGGTCTTTACCGTCACATGCCGGAGCATCAGCCCCCGCCGCCGTCATAAAAGACGCGCTTTGTCATATGCCCGGTAAGTCCGTCCATTTGCGGTGCGTAATTCTGAGTTCCGGGGTGAACTCCGGTAGCCTTAGAGAAGGAGAAAATTAGAGTATTTCATACCGGTTTCTCACTCAAACAGGGCGCCCACCACCGCCCCTCCTGAGAAATCACCGCAGACATCAGAACACTGACCCTTCTGCACCGATTTCACCACGCCGATCGAAAGGGAATCTTCGTGGCCACAGACGTCATTGCCCCTCCCGAACAGCCCAATGCCAGCATGCGATGCTCCTTCTGCAAGAAGACTCGCGCGCAGGTTTTCAAGATTGTGCTCGGCCCGAACGTTTCCATCTGCGACGAGTGCGTGGAGCTGTGCGAAGAGATTCTCGCTGAAGAGCGTCTGAAGGTGAAAGCTCCCTCGGCTGCCCCGGCGCCTCAGCTGGCTACTCCGCGCGAAATTTACAGCTACCTCAACGACTACGTCATCGGTCAGGACGCGGCGAAGCGCACCCTGGCGGTGGCGGTGTACAACCACTACAAGCGCATCCACGATATTGATAACCCGGTGTTGACCTCCCGCATTCTTTCGGCGACCGCGGGGGAGCAGGTGGAACTGGGCAAGTCGAATATTCTGATGCTCGGCCCGACCGGCTGCGGTAAAACCTACCTGGCGGCAACCCTGGCGAAGAAGCTGGATGTGCCCTTCGCCCTGGTCGACGCAACCACCCTCACCGAGGCGGGCTACGTGGGTGACGACGTGGAGAACATTCTGCTGCGCCTCATCAACGCCGCCGACGGCGATATTGCTAAGGCTCAGCGCGGCATCATCTACATTGACGAGATCGACAAGATCGCCCGTAAGGGTGGCGAGAACCTCTCCATCACCCGTGACGTGTCCGGTGAGGGCGTGCAGCAGGCGCTACTGAAGATTATTGAGGGCACCGTGGCGACCGTACCGCCGGAGGGCGGACGCAAGCACCCGGCACACGCGAACATTGAGATTGATACCTCGAACATTCTCTTCATCGTGGCCGGCGCCTTCGACAATATTGACGACCGCATCGCAGCCCGCGTGGGTGCCGGCGGTATCGGTTTCGGCGCTGAACTGGGCGGTTCCGTGAAGAACCCGCTGGACCAGATTATGCCCGAGGACCTGGCGCACTACGGCATTATCCCCGAGCTGATTGGCCGCTTGCCGGTCATCTCGACCCTGAGCGAGCTCAACGAAGAAGAGCTGGCTCGCGTGCTGACCGAACCGAAGAACGCGCTGCTCAAGCAGTACCGTCACCTCTTCGCCCTGGACGGCGTGGAGCTCATCATCGACGACGCAGCAGTCGCGGCTATTGCGCGCCTCGCCGCCGAGCGCGGTACCGGCGCCCGCGGCCTGCGTTCCATGATGGAGCAGATTCTGCAGCCGATTATGTTCGACATCCCGGACCGCACCGATGTGGTGTCCATCGTCATTGGTGAGGACACCGTGCTCAACGGCACCGAACCCCGCTACGTGCTGCAGGCGCCCGACCCTGAAGCCGAGACCACCCGCACCGTCAAGAAGGGGGAGGCGAAGGCCGCCTCCCTGAAGGACGCGGACCGTCAGGCGGCATAACCGAATACTTCCAGCCGACAGGCTAGGGAATAAAGAAGCCGTCGCCCCGGTTATACGGGGTGACGGCTCACTAGCAGGTACCGCTCTCGTTGGCATGTCCAGAAGAGCATGTACTGAAGAGCATGTACTGAAGAGCGTGTACCGAAGAATAAGCGCCGGCTCATGAAGCGGCTGGCGCAACCGTATGAGAGAGGAAAACTCATGGCTGAGAACGCACCCGCACAGGTTGATTTCTGGTTCGACCCGATTTGCCCCTGGTGCTGGATTACCTCCCGCTGGATTGGTGAGGTGCAGAAGGTCCGCAACGTTGAGGTGACCTGGCGCCCCTTCTCCCTGTCCATGCACAACCAGGGCCGCGAGCTGCCCGCCAGCTACCAGGCAGCGATGGACAAGTCCTGGGCACCGGCCCGCCTCATCACCGCTGTGCGCGAGCTGCACGGCAACGAGGTCATCAAGCCCCTCTACGACGCTCTGGGCGAGCAGATTCACCACAACAGCAACAAGGCTGATTCCTACCGCGACGCAATCGTCAAGGCACTGGAGGAGGTCAACCTGCCCGCAGAGCTGGCGGATGTCGCCTTCACCGATCAGTACGATGAGCAGATGCGCGCCTCCCTGGACCTGGCGCTGGAGACCGTGGGCGGCACCGATGTGGGTGTTCCGCTGATCTCTATCAACGGCACCGCTTTCTTCGGCCCGGTTATCTCCCCGAGCCCCGCCGGTGAAGAGGCAGGTAAGCTCTTCGACGGTGCCCTGGCGCTGGCTTCCTACCCCGGCTTCTTCGAGCTGAAGCGCCCCCGTACCGTGGGTCCGATTTTCCACGGCGAAAACGGCGAAGCCTAAGAACCCTGCACTGCGCGCAGGCTCGGTAGAGTCTGCGGCTGCAGAGCATAAAAGTACCGCCCGGTCATGTACTGACCGGGCGGTACTTTTCTATTCGCTCTGTTGCCCTGAGGCGTGTAAGCCCTGAAACGTGCATTCTATGCGCGGTGGGTGCGGCTTGCGGCGGTAGCCTTGCGTGCCTGCTGTGCTTTCTGTGCCTTTTGTGCTTTGTGAGCCTTGCGCTGAGCCCTGTGCTCGAGAACCTTCGGGTGCGTTGCCCGCTGCACAATCTTCGTATCACGCATATGGAAGGTGCGGGTTGCCGTGTACTGGACCGCCGCGTCCGAGGTGAACGCCAACATAGCAAACACGGCAACGCCCAGCTGGAAGAAAATCGTGGACAGCGGCAGGGACTGGTGCCCCCACAGCACGCCGCCGGTAATCGCCGCGAAGTTCAGTGCCGTCAACAGCAGAGCCAGTCGGCGCGCCTTCGACGAGCCTCGCAGCGTACTCCACAGCAGGAACAGATGCACCGCCGAATAAATCGCCACAAAACCAACCAGCACCGTACCGGTAATGGTCAGCAGCACGTCGCTATCTGCCTGATCGAAGAGGTTCAGCAACTCAATGTCGTTGCCGGAGCCATCCTCCAACAGCTCGGCGCGCAGTGCTGGGCGGCTGAGCGCCAGAATGACGCTGTTGATAATGTCTGCGAGGGTCACGGCGATGAGCATACCCGAACCGACCAGCAGGCTCAGCGGCATGCGGTACGCCAGGTCGTGCGCGCTGGAGAGGTGAATTTCTTCCTGCTCCTGCGGCTCCAGTCCCTCATTGTTCAGCACGATGACCGGGAGCGCGCCGTCCGTGCGGATCGCGTCGCCACCGCCGTTACGGGCGTGGTAGCCGGAGGAAAAATCGTGCAGAATCTCAACGTGAGTTTCCGGGTGAGCGTACTGAATGGACTCCACAATGTAGTCGCGTTCAAAGTCGGTTTCAGCGTCAATGCGGTGCGTGACCTGCAGGGTGAAGAAGCTGAAACCCACACCGGAGTCGTACGTGCCCGCCGCCAACCAATCTACTCGGTGACCGCCCGGCAACAACCAGCCGTCAGGGGTTTTCCAGAAACGCACGTGGTGGCGTTTCTCGGGGTTGCCGTCCACTTCCTTCTGGTAGGCGAAATCCTGCGTCCTACCAAAAATTTTCAGCGGGGAGACCGGCGCCTCCGCGTAGGAACGGCGGGTGATGGTGGAGAGAATAATCTTCCAGGAGGAGACGAGGGTGACGTCGTCAGCGCGGGTCCATCCCGCATTCTGCATGACCTGGTGAATCTGCTCCTCGGTACCAATCAGACCGATATTGACCGGGTCGCCGAGCAGGCCGTCCGGGGTGCGGGTGCGCCCAATAAAGTAGTCGGGCACGTAGATGCGGGTCATGATGGCGTGAAAACGCGGTAGCGTCAGGTACGCGGTGACCGCCCAGAAAATGAAAGCGATAGGGACGCCCCAAAAAGAGTGGCCGACCGTATTCACCAGAATCATGAAGGTCAGCACGAGGGCCGCGACGCCGGCGAAGATGAAGAAGAGAGTGTCCCAGAAATCGACCCAGAAGCTACGCGGGACGAGGTCTTGCGCCGCGCCGCGCGCGTCAATATCACCACGGTAGACCGGTGGTGAGGTAACTGGGGGAGCGACATCGCTACGTATAGGCCGCAGGACGCGTTTTTGGTGGGACATTCCCGCCCTTTCTGCAACATAGTGAGGGTCTTTGAATATCCATAACTATAGCAAGGGGCAGAATGTGCGAAGTATGCATTCCGGGCAGGGCTTAATCGCTTGGCTCGATTGCCCTGCCACAGAAAAACCGCAGAAAAACGCAGTACTAACACCGAGTGCTGGTGTTGCCGCGCGAAAGAAATATAGGGTGTGCCCCTACTCGGGGAGGGGCTTAGCCTCAACCGCGGCACGTGCGGCCGCAATGGAGCTTTCGTGGTGTAGCATATCGCGGCCTTCACGCATGAGGCGCACCCACTTGCGGGTCAGCTCTTCGAGCCTCTGAGCGCTCAAAGAGCCGGAGGCGATGCTCGCCTCATCGGCGGCGGCGCTGGTGGAAATATGCTGATGCCACAGCTCGTACACTTCGTTGGTGTAGTTGGCGTGTAGAGCCTGGGCGTGTTCGCGTGCCTGGCTGATGTATTCGTTGAGGCGTGTGTGGTAGTGCTGAAGCTGATCGGGGGAAACGTTTGCTTGCGCTCCTGGCGGTGAGCTCGGGGTTGAGCTCTGCCTCGCGTGCGGGTTGTCAGGGGAGCCGGAAGGTAATGAGTATGATGTCATGAGGATATAAAGGTGCGCCTACTTTGGCGCGGGGTTAGAGTCAGATGGCATCACTGCCACCTGACCGGTTGAGTTCTTGTCGTGCGGTTGGGCGGTTATGTTTAGGTTCGTACCGGTGATTTGTCTGTTGCTGAAGGTGAATAGAGGGTTGTTCCTGGCGGTAAAACCCTCGCATCAACAATCATACATAAAGTGACAGTCAATCTCATAAGGTTGATTATGCTCTTTGCACATTGATGAATATAAAAATGGGATGGAAATCCCACAGAAACCCCACAGAAGCACAAACTAAACCCATATCGTTGGGGGAAGTGCTGGCGAAGAATCTCAGAGGGCTGGAGCAGACATTCACGGGCACAGTTTGGACAAAGCCTATAGTCAGGGCCGTAGAGATCAGCTGCCGCACCCTCACGCCCGGCGAGCTGCAACGAACAGCAGGCACAGAAAAC
>ERZ772953.546-NODE-546-length-12044-cov-3.688381_pt1 | contig 12044 bp, 12 predicted proteins | sample MGYA00580685_ERZ772953 | MGnify/ENA primary metagenome ERZ772953 (study PRJEB29015, sample SAMEA2738080) | human oral metagenome | biome: human oral; feature: human-associated habitat; material: saliva | place: China | collected 2209 ...
CTTTGTCAAGCTATTTCTTTGGATTTTATGAATTATTTTTCCCGAACATTAGTATAAGTTTAAATTGAAAAATTCTCAATTTTTTCTTTTAGAAAACAAAAAACAGCCAAGAAAACTTAGCTGTTTACATTTTTAGAATTGCATAAAAATATATGCAATTCTCCATTCTAGTTAGTTTCAGGTACCCGAAACTAACTTCTCTCAACGGGGCTACGCCCCGACTCCCCTTTTTCTTTATGAAAAAAATTTTTTTCATATCTCTTGCCCATCTCTTATCTTATTTCCCTAAAGGGAGTATAATCTAAAAATTAACACTCTGTCAAGTGTTTTTATGTTACATTTTTGTTAATTTTTGATGACATAAAATCACTTGACCTTAACTCCCTTTAGCCACGCGTGGCATTTCAATATATATATAAGAGATGGGCACCATGAGATAAATCAACATATAGTTGTTAAATACAACTATTACTCCTGTAGAATAAAAATTATTCTCCTCTTTAATAAGAAAGGTCAAAAATATGACATTCACAGTCAAATCATCAAGCTATTATAGCTCAGAAAATGCTGAGAAACTTCTTGGAAATGAAACAACTTATATTGTAGGACTGCAAATAGAAACACAGTATGAATATAAAGACGATAAGCGGACAGATAAAGTTATTGGTTATCAGATTTGGATTGCTACGGATACTCATAATCCTTTTAAAGTGAAGTTTCTTCCGGATAACAAACCAGATTTATCTGAATTTAACATTGGTGAGAAAATAGCATTTGATAAATTAGAAGCAATTCAGATTAAATCAAATGCGTATTTCCGTGCCACAGGCATTCACAAAGCTTAGGGGGTAGTTTATGACTATCCCTATTAAAATGCCTATGTCTGAAAATGAATTAGCTAAATTCATTACAAGCAATCTCAACAATACACTAGATATCAACGGAGAAACGAGCTTTACAAACTCTTTCTCCATTTCTTTAGAGACAGAAGATAAGGGAATGTTTTTCATTCCCAATCTTCCTGTTTCCTATGTTTTAGATAAAAACCTGTATTTTAAGATAGCAGATATCTGTTCTGGCATCCTTTACCCTTATAAAACGCTTATGTTACAAAGTAATGCAATTTTTATCCCCTACAAGACAGGTGACCCTAATCTTGCTAGAGGTTTTTTCTTCCCTTGGGTAAATGGTATTCCAACTCGACTAACTATTCCTGATATCCAACATTTTATAAATCAAGAAGTTAGTGAGATTAGGATTCCGCTCATGTCAAACCAAGTTAGTATCAATCTAAATGATGTTGTTCATTTAGCTATCAGTGGTTCATCTGGTTCAGGAAAAAGTTATTTCCTAGAATACCTTATTCGGTGTATTCGGAAAATAACTGACGATATTGTAGCAGTAGACCCTAAACGTGCCGATATTTATTCTCTAGGTCGTGAATTAAATCTGTCTGTCCTGTCTCCGAAAAGAGGGGCTAACTTAAATAGTTTTATCACAGAAGTAAATGAAATTCTGGGGGATGCTATCAATAAGATTTACGAACGTCAAGAAATACTTTTAGAAAACCCAAAAGCTACATTAAAACGCAAATATATTATCATAGATGAGCTACTTGCTCTTGTTCAGGGTTCTTCAAAACAAGCACGAGATACGTTTGCACAACTATTAGGAACTGTGGCTCTTCTAGGTAGAGCTACCAAAGTTTCACTTATCCTAGTTTCCCAACGTTTTGATGCTACCGCATTTGGAGGAAATCTAGCAGTTAGAGAACAAATTAACTGTTCTATTATTTTGGGAGAGATAAATACTAACACCACTCAGTTTTTATTGCCAAACGCTCATATTGAAAATATTGTTGTTCCTAGCGGAATAGGGACAGGAATTGTCAAATTTAGTGATGGAAAGCATGACAGCAACATCATGCCACTCCTCACCCCATACTATAACAAGAGGTGCTTATGATAAACAAGTATAATCTATTCAAAATCTTATGTATAGGAACTGTAGTAAGCTTTTTCCCTATATTTATACTTATCTTGATTCAACAGAATCTGAACATTGAAATTAATTATCAAAATGTTGTTTTTCTTTTCTATCCTTTGATAATTTTTTCAATACTACTTTTCTCTTTTTTCCTTTATCACTGGTTTAAAAGTGATATAAAATACATGCTCAAAGGATTACGAGCAACCTACGAACTGAGAAAATTTGCCCATTTTGAGTCCGATTCTATTCTCGATACTCAAAATAAACAGATTTCTACTCAAAAATCAATCGTCAACAAGGCCAATCGTTCTTTGTTAACCTTATCGATGATTTATACAGAAGATGGGGCTATATTACGGTGGAAAGTTCCAAACAATCACGAAAGTTTCTTGAAAGTACAAGAAATATTCCCTGCTATTAAAGCAAAATTACACACTATAGAACCCGAATTGTTCTTTACCAACATAGCGCCTAGTGACGGTCGTTGGTATCAAGCAACAGGCTCTTACAATTAAAATCGGTGGAAGGACTTTGTCAAAGACAAAAAGTCCTTCCACCATTTTTTTATATTACAAAACTGTGCCAATGATACTACTTACTCTAAATATCCTTAATACTAACAATCCTGCGAGACTGGTCTTGGCATTGTCTCGCATTCAAACTGTGCCAATGTGCCAAAAACAAAACGAAAGGAAATTCTTGAAATGTCTTCAGAGAAAAAAACAAATAAAAAAATCCCTAAACAGCGTGCAATCATGTATACACAACAAATGCGACTAGCTATTTTATCTGATTGAAAAGAAGAAATTGATAGAATCGTTAAGCTATTAGAGCCATTACTCTGGGCAGGCATTTTACATGATAAAGATGTTAATGAAGATGGAGAAACTGTAGAACCCCATATTCATCTCATGATGTATTTCAAACATGCTCGTAGCCCACATAGCATAGCTTGGGAAATTAATGAACGAAATGGTAAGCGTGAAGATTCTCAAATCGAACGATTAGAATTCTTCAAGCATCCTAATAATGGTTTTAGTTATCTTGTTCACCAAACTAAAGATGCTCAAAATAAATATCAGTACCCTATTTCGGAAGTAATAAGTAACTTTGATTTTGCTAAAAAATTAGAAAACATTCGAAAACAAGTAGAGCGAAACCAAAGTAAAAAAGAAGGGGAACTAATACGAGAATATCTAGATATGCTTTATGACGGTTTATTAACTCTAGAAGAGATTGAATCTGAGCTAACGGGAAGTCAATATGCAAAAGCAAGTACGCGACTTAAAGCTGTTGCCGAAAAAAGGCAAGAAAGATTAGGAAGAGAATTCCTGAATCGTATGAAGTATGAACAAAAGACAAAACAAGTAGTCTATATCTATGGTGAGTCTGGACTTGGTAAGACAAGACTGGCTAAGACTTATGCAGAAAATAAAAATACCTCTTATTTTGTAACAGGCTCAAGTCGCGATCCTTTTCAGAGTTATCAAAACCAGGAAACTATCATTATTGACGAACTGCGACCAGATAGCTTTCGATATGATGACCTTTTGAAAATTCTAGACCCTTATAATTTCGATGTTTTCTTACCTTCTAGATATATAGATAAAGCATTAACCGCTGAACTAATCTTCATAACTAGCCCTTACTCACCAAAGGAGTTGTATGATAATTTTCAAACCAGTAAACGAATTGACCGTTTTGACCAGCTAGAACGACGAATACAAACAGCCATACTAGTTGAAAAGGATAATATCTTTTATACACACTATAACAATGAGAGTCGGGAATACGAAAAAGATGACAGCAACTTTTTCACAAACCCCTTTGAGTCTCAGTCAATACATCGTGCTAATAGCTTCTTCACACAGTTTGAAACAACTATTCAAAGAAAGGAATAACAATAATGAACTCAGAACTATTTGAAATTAAAAACCTACTACTAAATCTCTTACAAATCCTACAACAGGAAACCCACATCTTCAATTATTGTGGTCTATATACCCAAAAAGACCTGTTGAATCTCCTTCAAATTTCTCCGAATACATTGAAATCTTGGGAAGAGAAAGGACTAAAACGACTGGAACCACCTATAGAAGGAACCAGAACTGTTTACTATAAACTTGAAAATGTTCTCCAATTCTTAGAGAAATAACATGAATTATGCTAAAATAGAACTGTCTGTTATGTATAGAAAATGTTCTATTTTAGCCTTTTTATTTTATATCCGTATAATGAAAGGGCATTATGACATCTGAAACTATAACTTACAATAACAAAAAAGTTATTAAAAAAACAAATTCAAACGGAGAGGTTAGTTATATTTTACGAGGCCTTTACTTAGGTATCGATGAAAAAACAGGCAAACAAGTAACAACGTCTATAACAGCTAAAACACTACGGCAACTTGACCGTAAAATCCTAACGGCTAGAGTTAATTTTGAAAAAGCAGGTGGAACGAGGAAAGAAGATAAACAATTATCCACTTTTTCTGAACTTGCAGAAGAATGGTTCAATAATTATCAAGTTTGGGTTACTTCTCATAATACAATCAATAGAGTGAAGGGATATGTATATAATTACATCATCCCTGCATTCGGGGATTACATTCCTGAAAAAATCACATCTGCCGATATTCAAAGATGGGTTAACAATCTCGCCCAAAAAGCTAGAACATCGATTGAATCAGGGAAAAAACGTGCTGAAAAAGGTAGTGCAAAAGACTTTGGAGCAGTCACTCACAAACTTAGTGATATTTTCGATTTTGGCATCACACATTTTGGATTAACTAAAAACCCAGTGAAAACTATTAAAATCCCTCCAAAGTCTAAATTAGCTTCTCGTAGAACTATGGTCTTACATGATGAAGAATTAAAAACATGGTTAGCATTCTTAAAAACTTTACCTAATAACAGAGCTAATCGACGATTTATTACCATCTGCAATTCCTTACTCGCTTCTGCATTGCGAATCAATGAACTTCTAGCATTAGAAATAAATGACTTGGATTTCACAAACAATGAAATTATTGTAAATAAAACATTGATGTGGAAAAGTGCCAATAAGAAACTTGGTACTAAAGGATGTATGATTTGTAAACCAACCGCAAAAACCGATTCTGGTAATCGTCAGGTTCCCGTTCCAAACTCTACTCTCACTGACCTTAGGGATTTCTACACAGAAATGAATAACTATTTCAAAAAACAAGGTCTACCTCAATCCAAGTTAATCTTTCCAACGATTTATGGAAATTATATGTGCGATAGAAACGAACGTGCTACTTTAAAAAAACGACTAACTTCTCTTGGTTTACCTGATTACGGTTTCCATATTTTCAGACATACTCATGCTTCAATGATGTTAAATGCTGGGGCAAACTGGAAAGAACTACAAGTTCGTATGGGACATAAATCTATCAACACAACTATGGATACATACGCCGAGTTAGCACCGAAGAAGAAATTAGAGGCAGTAAATATTTATTTAGATAAAATAGCTGAACTATCTACTTAATCGTCTCTACATTTGTCTCTACATTTTTTCTTCAATAAATTACAAAGCCTTTAAAATAAAGGTTTTGAGGGGTTATATAGAACTCTGTCTACTCCTTACAGAGGTGAAATAATCATTCAATACGAATCAATACAGAAGAAAAACGCATTCAAGCGTTTTTTCTTTTTGTTTAATTCAATACATTGAAAGAAAAATCATTCGAATGACTACATTTTTGACTATATTTTTTGTGAAATAAGAATACTGATTCGGACAATTAAAAGCAAGAGAAACCTCATTATGAGGTTTCTTTTTTTCTATAATCTCATTCCTAAAAATTTTTGAAATAGCGTAATCTTTTCTAAAATTTGTGGAATCCAAAACGCAAGCTTAACAAGCCTGCGTTTTTATTTTTTACAAAATAAAAGGGGGTCCAGCCCCCAAAAAATGTTCAAACGTTTGAGATATCCTCGAACCGAACTTAATACGGGGTCTAGCCCCTCACTGTATTTATAATACCTTTTTAATCGTTATAAGTCAAGAAAATTACTGATTTTTTTATTAATAATTTTTAAATCAGTTTCAGAGATTCGACCTATTGAGTCTGCTTCTAATCTATTTTTAGATACTGTCCGAAGTTTCTCAAGCATAATTACAGAGTCATTATCTAGGAACTGATATACATCGCTCTTCATCAAAAAATGGAAAGGGTATTTCAGCCCTGACGTCACATCGCCATCTTTTTTATACTTAATTGTAGAAGTAATTGGTGCAATAGTGACATTTGGCATTCTCTTGTTTCTATCGGAAGAAGATAATACAACAACAGGTCTTTTTTTATTTGTTTCTCGACCAATATTTTCTCCTAAATCACACCAAAAAATCTCGCCTTTTTCTTTTCTCCACCAGGGCATTACACTTCTCAGTCGAAAGAAATCTAATGCGATTCTTTCTTTTTCCGTCGCCCAAGCATTAAGTAAACGTTGTTTTTCTGTTTGTTCTGTCATATACTCCTCACCTATCAAATATTTTCAATCCATATCCTGTTATATTGGGATAATTATAAATTTTTGATTCAATCCTTCTGTAGAAATCTGATTCAATACCTTTGCAAATCTTATTATGTAATTCATAACCAATCATATCTGCCATTTCTAGATATGGATAAGACTGTTTTTTATTTGCTGTTCTTTTGTTATTAAAGTATACACCTCTAATCCTAGAACATATACTATCACTGACAAAATTTGTTCCACGCTCTATTTCAGGTACAATCGTTCGTAACAAATTTGTATCTTCTTTTTTACCTCGTGCTTCAAGTACAATTATCCCCGTTTTCCCGCGTTCTTCTAAATATATAGCATAACGTTCAATTAGAAATACAAGAGAAAACCAATAGACAGGATATGGATTATTGTATTTTTGAGTCAAAAAATCTTTATCAATTCCTGATGAAAAAATCGTAAAGTTGGTACGCTCTATGAATTGCAACAACTCCATATTCATTTTAGGATAATCAATTGTTTTTGGGTTAAAAGCTCCTATCTTTTTACGATAATCTCTTGAATGAAATACTACTCTTTGCTTGTTGAACATTGCATTTTCCCAATACTTATGTTTAATAGCCATCATATCAGAAATAATACTTTCACCATCTTCACCAGCAATTAAAACACCCGTCATTGAAAACCATCGATTGTTTTGATTGTAGTTTTTTAATGTTGGTACCCCTGTTTCATCAATGAAAAGCATATAATCATATTCTCCATTAAAATGTTCAAAACAAGTAGGACTATCTTTCCAATCACTGGCCATTATTTACTTCCTTTCTGAACAACTTCTTTTGTTGCTTCAATTTGTTTATCAGCGTACAAGACGACATCTTTAATAGCTAATTTTTTAATCGCCTGCACCAAGGTTGCCATATAATCAAAATTAATTTCACCTTGTTCATTAACTGGTAATTTTATCAGTTTATTCTTAACTACGTTCCAACCACCTAATTTGTTTTTATAAGAGTAAATTGGTAGATCTGTAACCTTATTGATACTTGGAACCATAAAGAGATAGTCATTCGGTCTTAGTTGCTTATCCGAACCAATCCAATCAATGGCATAAGCGTCAGATAAGACGGTAAATTCTTGTGATTGGAAGTAAGCTCTATAAACATCACTGTTAGATGGTATAGAGATAACGTTTTGTAAAACCGTTACTCCTTCTTTAGGAACATAGTAATTTAACCCTTGATTCATAAAACTGGATGTCAAGGCTGGTAAGATAAATTCTCCTTGTGGCCCTTTGGGCAACTCTTTTGCTTTATAAGGTAATTTATTTGTTTTAACCCTATCAAATAAATCACCCATGCGAAATTCTTGCCATTGTTGAGTATCAAATACCTCTAAAACGTCTTTTTCCTCTTTGGTCAGTTTATAATCTTTAAACCCACTTACTAATAGATACGCCTCGAGCGCTTTTATGTAATCTTCCATATATGAAAATGCTATTTCGCTATTTATTGTTGGTAAGGCAATTTTGTCATTTTCAACCTTATTAGCCCATGTTGCTAAATAATCCCTTGAATATTTTGGATAAAGAACCGATTCAAGCACTGCTCGCAAGAACAAATTTATTTCAAAACTTACTTCAATATTTTTGACTTTGATTAAATAGCTTTCTGCAAGAATTCCTGTTTCCTTACGCTGTGCATAAACTAAGCCTGCTGCAATTGCACCGTTATAAATAATAGAAATAACATTACTGTGAGTTTCAAAATCACCTTCTTTTGCCCAATACATAATCCCGTTATCTCCTGATTTAGCATAAACCACAGGTACTGAGTATTCTTCTGTTTCAACCTTTGAAACAGCTTTAGCTTTGTCACCTACTCCCAAATATCTCGATGATAACTTTTCAAAAACATCGCCAATTCTGTATTCAAGCCACTCGCCTCCTTGGCTTTCAAATTCTTGTTCAATTTCTTCAAGACGAGGGCTTACAATTTTTTTGAGTTATCAATATCTTTATTTTTCAATAATTGGCTAACTTCCCACGCTAAATAATCTGATACTGATTTCTGTAAATCTTCAAGAGTAGGTTTAAGATTCGGTTTTATATGTTGGTCAAAATTCCAATCTTCACCGTGTTTTTCACCTGACAGAGCAATAACATCTTCAATGTACTCTTTTTCTGTGAAAATGTTCAACTCATCTTTACCAAATTTAACTAGATTGACCACCTCTTCATAACGTCCTGCCGCATTATCAACATCTTGTAAATTAGTACTAGCTTTTGATTTCTTACGGTTAGGACGTTTGTAGCCATCATTACGCAAATCAATAAACTTCACTCACTGTTTGACTTCATGCTTTTCTCCTACTTTAAAAACGTAAATAGAAGTCTGTACATTAGATTTTCCTATAAAAATATCCATTGGCATTTTGATAGATGCTAAAAGTGTATTTTGTTCCAAAATCTTCTGATTAATTTCCTTTGCACGTCCTGAACCTGCTGAATCTTGGATAATGATAGAGGCGTAACCGCCTTTCATCATAGACAAGGCACGCTTGACAAAGTTCATACCATTTCCCGTTTCAGAGTAAGGCGGATTCAAAAGGAAAACATCTGCTGGAAAGTTTTCATTATCTTTCCCATAGCCGTATTTCCCATCAAATTTCTTCAAACTATCATCCTGTAGGATATTACTCGAACCATCTCCCATAAGAATCATGTTCAAAACAGCCAACATGTAAATTTCTGGAAGAATTTCAATCCCAAGAATTTGTTCCGCCTTGATTTTCTCTTCCTTTTCTCTGAGTTCATCCGGGCTTGTAATTTCCTTTTTAGCGTCATCTAACATCAAATTCATAGCAGCCACCAACAGACCACCCGAACCAGTCGCAAAATCCCAGACATAGGAATCTTTATTTACTCGTGCTAGTTTCGCCATCAGAAGTGCCACGTACCGAGGAGTTAACACCACGTCATTTTGGTCATCTCCTGCAAAACTCAACCATCTAAACATGATATTAAAGAGCTTCCCTGTAAAGTCCGTATCCACTCCGATTTTGTAAAAATAACCTAAATCGTCAATCACTTCTGTAAAGATTTCTTTGAGAAGAGACACCCCACTCCTTGGGTCTGAAAAGCTAGATTCAAGAATCGTAGGCTCTAGGTGACGTAAGATTTGTTTCTGTTTGGCTTGTGGTAAGTTCTTTTCTTTCAGAAACGCCTTGATTTTACGGATTAAAATATCTCCATCTGTATCACCTTCTTCGTCAGAAGATTTTAAATCTGCTGGTTCTAAAGGCTTCACCTTACCTGCAACCCCTAAGTTTGCCATGATACTAGCAGCCACTAGATGGATACGTGCCAAGGCACTAATATTTTTCTGCTTATTAAAGAGACTTTCATTTATCTTTGTTAGAGCGTCTTCAATACTGTCTTCCCGCTTTTGGTGAATCAAACGTAATTCAACTTCTGACAATTGTAGTTCTTTTACCTTTTCCGTAAACTCATCAAAGTTTTCAGGCTTTAAGAAAGATAAATCTGAATACTCACCAACCTTTTGACCGATACCATAGTTAGACTTGGAAACATAGTAAACACCAAAACGTGTTTCAAGGTTGCCTGCCTCGTCCTCATCCCCTGTAATACCAATAGCAATGACATCTGTATAACTAGAATATTGCAGGATAGCATTAGCATAATGAACCGCCCCATTTACCGCGTAACCGTTGATATTGGTATAGTTAGGCTCCCCCTTTTCTTTACCGCTTGTTTTCGTATTGGCGACATGGTCTTCTTTATCTAGCTTTTCAAGTTTGTTGCTACCCCATTTAAGCTCAATCATGATTGGGTAATAGTCTAGTTTGCTATCCTTCAATAATAGCTTAACATCAACTAAGTTTGCTCCCTCACCACCTGTTTTAGAGGGAGCTTTTAATAACGCTTTGTCAATCTCTGGATTAACACTTTCATTTTGTGTCACAAATTCCATACCGTAGGAAGTCAACCACTTCTCTACTTCACGTTGAATTTTTACTTCTTTACTCTGTTTTGTTGCCATTGGTTCTTTCCATTTTAATTTTAAAAATATTTTCTACACTACATAATTATATCATATTTCACCTTCCTCTCTCAGTTTGTTCCAGGTTTCATTTCTATGTTTATGTGTATCATATAAAGACTTTATGTAATCTTGCCCAGCTTTAATAATGCCATGTTGAAATTCTAACTCTGTCTTAAAAATTTTGTCCTCCCTATACGGAGAATAAACCGTATCATATAACAATTCACGTTCTATTAAAGAATCTAATTGGGATACATCTTTTTTCACAATAGAATATACTCTATGTCCGATTGATTCTTCAATTGGTAACTTGTGTTCCCTCACAACCTTCAAAAATAGATTGACAATATCATCACAACCAAATTGATTTTTAAATGTAACTCCCTTGTTTACATACTCATCTTTTCCATTTACTTTTGTCCTTACGTATTTTGATGAATCAAGAAATTTTATAAATTCATTTTGAAAATCTTCCTCAATCGTTTCTAGCAATTCCATCTCAGCTAAATGTCGAGAAATAGGTACATCTTCTGTATACAGTTGCTCCATATCTACATATAAAAAGTGGGAATTATAGCTGGATACTAAGAGAAATCAAAAAGCACTCTAGGAAAGAGACCCAAAGTGCTTAATATCAAGGCTCCAAAGCCTATCTTATTCAATAAAATATTACAACATTTTGTTATCTTACAGTGATTAGGTACAGAAAAACAGGCCTAAGCCTGCTCTAAATCTAACTTGATTTTCTCAAAAACTATTAAATTCAAATAAGCTGAGAAAACATAAAGGGTAACAAAAAGGGGACTTAAATTGATGAGTTCAGTAAGCAAGTAAATCGCACCTGTCAAAGGTGCTTTTTATTTTACTTTCACACCTTTTTCTATATTTAGATTGTTCTAAGCGCTATGTTTTACTAACTGTTTTACCTTTTCATAGTAAGGCGTTAGGAAATTGATAAATCCTTGCTTATCACTTGGGTCATGTTCCTCTAAGAACATCATCAGCTCAAAGTCATTGAGAGCGTCAAACATTTCAGGGTTTTCATTGTCCCAAGCTTCGGCAAAATCTTCATCTTCTCCGAAAAGGGCGTTAAACTTGAAGGAGAAATCCCAAAAATTATCAATCTGACCATTGACAGCTTGCTTTAGCATGTCTAATACTTGTTGGCTGTATTTCATAATGGTTTAAATCCTCTCAGTTTTTTTTACGTTTCATCCTAGTTACTACAATATTTGTATAAGCCTCAGTGATGTAGAGGATACCGTTATAGTATCTTGCAAGTCTGCCGTTCTGCTCTGATACATAATTAGGTGGTAAAGAAAAGGCTGCCCTTACCGTTTCATTGCACTCCTCCTAATAAAAGCATTATAGCACACCTTGCTTGCTAAAGTACTACAGATACTCCATTAGACTAGCTTACTACTTTATTTTCCTTGTAAAATGTCGTATGCTATAGCGTGCAAAGGAACCGACTATCATCAAATAGTGGGCTTTA
>ERZ772953.549-NODE-549-length-12030-cov-18.576785_pt1 | contig 12030 bp, 9 predicted proteins | sample MGYA00580685_ERZ772953 | MGnify/ENA primary metagenome ERZ772953 (study PRJEB29015, sample SAMEA2738080) | human oral metagenome | biome: human oral; feature: human-associated habitat; material: saliva | place: China | collected 2209 ...
TCAAATACTATTATTCATAAGTTTATTGCTATATTAGGTATTACTATGTATTACAGAGGTATTTTTAGAGAGTATAAAAAATATTCAAATCATTTCAGATTTTTAAATTTTATAATATTTGTATTTTTTTGACACAATAAAATTATCAAGTACTAGGAGGTATTCCATATGGATGGTATGCACCATTTAGATATATTTCAGATAACATTATTTGTAGGGATGGTTATCGATATACGCAATCGAATTGGAACTTTGGTAATTGTTAAATTAATGTTGAATCTGTAGTAAATGGTGTTGTATCACAAATGGCTATGGCAATAGCAGGAGCAGGTGGGAACAGACCTAGATAATAATAAGAGGGTATAGATATGAATCAACAGTTTAGAAGTCAATGTTTAGATGCAATTGTAAACTTTGAAACTAGCTTTAAAGAAATGAACTTATCTCAACAACAATATTTCCAAGCTTATAGTCTAGTTAGTAAAATAGTATCTGAAAAGAAATTAGACGGTGTTGCATTTGCTCAATCTTTCAGATATTTTTATGAATTCTTTAGTCGAGAATTATTTCCAGGGGGAATTGTTTTATCTGAACAAGCTCGTAAAGATTTTAGTAGGATATCAGACCTAGCAAATTCTACTGAGTTATTAAAAACAATTCATAGCCCTATTAAAATATTTTGGTAATTACAAAATTATAGCTGTTTGTTAATTGAAAAAAACATATCATTTTATCAATGGGGTTATAAAAAAGAATGTTGACGTATCAGCATTCTTTTTATTTTATGTTCTTTGACAAAATAGCTAAAATTGTATCACTATCATTTGATGTATCTGTTTTTACTAGTCCTGTTTCAACTTTACTAAATAATGAGTTAATAATAATTAGTCGTTATTCTTTACTAATATCAGTTCCGGCTTTAGTGAGAGATTGATAGAATCTTGTCAAAGCAGCTTTTTGCTTATATTCGGTAGCTAAATGTTGATTTGACAAAACGATTTTTATTAAAATCCTAATAATGTAGATAAAAAATGAAATCACTGAAATAAGAATAAACGACTCGGATATAAATGGTATCTCATTTTTGATAGTGTTTAATGAATAATCATGTATTACGAGAACCAGTTTTCCTAAAGTAAATATTAAAGCTACAATAGTAAAAACAAGGAATATTGCCCAATTTCTGGCTTGTTTTTCATGTTCTTCAGCACGATTATTCCAAAGATTTTCTGGAGCTTCTAAAGCAAGCTTATTTTCATAGGTTTCTTGTAAATCTTTAATTTTAGTTTGTTTTTCTTTCTGCCAGTCGTCGACAGATTTTTGAAATTCGGCCAACTCAGAAACTTTTTTATCATATTGTTCCTGAATTTTATTATGTTGATCTTCGATGAATGATGTAATTTCTCTAAATTGTTCATCTGAGCCTTCTGAAATGTCTTTTAACTGATTAGCTAGAGGAGCAACTATACTTGTTTCAAAATCAGAGATATTGTCTTTAATGTTTGAAAGATTTTTTCTAAGTAGATAAAGTGCTGGATAAAACATTTGTTGAGATGAACTTGAAAAATAATTTCCGATAGCATCGTTTTTTTTAGAAAGATAAATAAAATTTCTGATAGCTTCATCAAGATTATTTTTAGACTGTTCAATATAGAAGGAAACAAATCTTCTAATTTTACGAAATTGTGTATCTTTGTCAATGGGAGAATTTACTGATAGTATGTAAACTATCTTATCTTGTTCTCTTGTTTCACGATTAGTCGATAAAGTGTAATAAATTTGATTGCTTATACTGTCAATATTTAGTTCTTTAAGTCCGAAAATATAATCTTTTACTGTATTAAACTTATCATTTAAGCTTTTCCAAGTAGACACAAAATTAGTTGGAGAGCTTTCATAAATTGAATTCCAATAATCATAATTACTTTTTATAATTCTTTCAAGCTCTTCAAATGTAAAAAACTCTTTGTAATCGTCAAATTCAATTATAAAATCGTTAGAAATAGAGAATCTAAAGAGAATCTTATCATTTAGAAAATTTGATACTTGACTTTTGGTATAACTCATAAACCTCACCTATTACAGATTAATTATATTATCATCTATTATACCATAGAAAGATAGGATAAAATAAGTCATATACATGTAAAATTGTTGACAGAATTAGTTAATTTATTGGAAACTCAGTAATAAGGTGTATTACTAAAATCATATTAAAAATAATTACAATTTTATTGGTAGCTAAACAGAAAAAATAATTTATTTCTCTTGTTGTGAATATAATAGGAATGTTGATTTATCAGCAATATTTTTTATTTCAAATAGTTTCTATGTTTATAGCCTTTGTTCGAAGTTGAAACTCCAACCGCCACCAAAAAGGTTTACTCTCTATATTTAATTCATCGGCTCTTTTATGACTTAATGCCTCTATGTTCTTATCGTATAAACGTACTCTTGGACATTACTGCCACTAGCACCCCAGTATTTACTTTCTATGTTTCCTCCTCTACCATAGAATATTTTATGACTAACTCCACCTTTGATATGTTGTAAGAAGACTATTTCTGGTCAGTTAAAGATATCAAAAGCAAAGTCTAAAAGTGATAGTCTAACATCTAATCCATTTAATCGTGCATAATTCATAATCTGCCTCCATACTTGAAGATCTCCAAATTCTTTAAGAGAGTTTGGGTTGAAGTCTAAAAGTATGACTTGATAAGCACCATAGGTTGATAATTGGAAGAAAATTAGATTAATACTATCCTCATTTATCATTTTATAAAGTGTAAAATAATCTTCTTTTAGATTTTCTTGAATGCTCAATTCTTGAATAATAGAATTGATAGAATTTTTTAATTCCCAAAATATACGTCTTAGTGAACAGTTATAACTATCAAGGATTACTGTTAGACGGTCAATACTGATATAAATAGATCTTTCTAATTCTGATAAATCCACTCGGCTTTGATATTCTCGTAAATCTTGAAGATTATTTTTCATCTGTAACGCCTCCTTTCTATAATTGCAAAATGCGTAGGTCAATGTTACTATTGAATTTTACTGACAACATGTTACTTAGGGAGTTGCCTTAAGTGTATCTGTTTGCTAGCTGTTAAAAACACCAGCATTTAAGTTAGAGATTGGGAGAACTTCGAGCTTCGGGCGCTCGCACTTGTTCCCAAATCTCCAACTTAATAGTTTATAAACTAACTAAAATACTTGTCTAAAAAACTCGAGAGTAATTCAAGTGCTCGGAGCTCAATTTCTTCGTCTCGAATGTCGTTAAATAAATCATCATTTATTAGAACTGATGCTCCTAAACTAGGCGAATAAAAAGAATGAGTGCTGCTATCTTTTGTTGCGTATTGTGTAGATTACATAATATCTTCAATCTGGCCATATTTCGTTTTTTATGGACTTTGTATTACTATTTTGGTATAATTGTATTGATTTTAAACGAAAGCCTCAGAGCGCTTTGTAGAGCTTTCTGAGGTGTTTTTGCATATTCATTATAAGTTAACTAGTATCACCTATTTTGTATGCATTGTGTTTATATAACCATTTTGGCTACATAAACACAATGTAACCATTTTGGTTATAAGTCAATAGAAAAGTGAAAGGCATTTTGAAATGTTAAAAGATAATATAAAAAAAGCCCGTCTAGATGTAGGGACTTACTCAAATAGAAGTAGCTGAAAAACTTGGGGTAGCTCAAGCTCAATATGATAGGTGTGAAAACAGGGGAAGAAATCCAAAGGACGAAACAGGTAGAGAAAATGACTGACATCTTTGGAGTTAGCTTTGATTATCTTAAAGGGAGAGATGGTGGTCTTGAAGAAATTATTAAGATTCTAAGGGAACACAAATTGACACCCAAGGATAAGCAAGAAATTGTAATGTTTTTAGAGGACTTTTTTTAAAAAAATAAGAAAACTAGATAAGTATATTAGAGGTATTTAAAATGGTATTAAATCTGAATAAACCACAGATATGGAAAGAAGATATACAGAGTTCTGTCGATTTGTATAATGATTGGTTTATAAATTTTGCACCAGTTGCTTTTAGAACTGTACGTAATAATACAATTACAAAAGTAAGAACTGTATTTGAAGAAACAAACAATTTAAAAAATATATCGGTTGAAAATTTGATTAGTTCACCTCAGAGTCTACAAATTTTGAGAATGGCGACCTGTCCCCCTTTAGCTAGAGACCGATTAATTGGAATTGCAGATATCCCCAAAAATTTAGTTAATAGAATGGAAGATAAAATAGCACCATCTATTCCTCCTAGAATGACTAGGGAAGACCTAGAGGAGCAACTTAACAAAGCTATCTCTCTTATATCGCAATTATTGGATAATGATATTATTACTTGGAAAGATGAACAACAAGAGCCTAAATCAGATGATGTTGAGAGATCGATTGCAGTCATTGCTGATAGATTGTGTGGTGCGGATACAAACCCTATTATTAGAAATGCACAAGAAGAGAGACAACTTCAAAAATTAGAGACCCTGTTTATTAGACACGGTTATCGTGCCAAAGATGAAGAGCATGATATTTTTACTATGGAAGCTGGGGAATATGCTAAACATATTAATGTTCCAGTAACTAATAACAGTGGTGATACTGTAAATATTTCAGTTGATTGGGCTTTCGTACCTTTAGAAAGCACTTCTGAAAGTGAGCTTCCAATTTTAATTGAAGCAAAATCTGCCGGAGATTTTACAAATGTAAATAAGCGAAGAAAAGAAGAAGCACAAAAGATGAGTCAATTAAAAAAACAATATGGAGAAGATGTAAATTATATTTTATATTTGACAGGTTATTTTGATGCTGGATATCTAGGTTATGAAGCTTCTGAAGGAATAGATTGGTTCTGGGAACATAGAATTTCAGATATAGAGTGTTTACTATGAATGAACAAACAAGACAAGAGTTAGAAAAAAAAATCGTATTAAAAAAAGAAAAAAATGAGAGGAAACAATTTGGACAGTTCAGTACACCAATTGAACTTGCTAAGGGTATAGTGTTGCATACTCTAAAGTATGTAGAGTCTAAGCAACTCACTTTTCTTGAACCTGCTATAGGAAGTGGAGCTTTTCTTTCAGCTTTGTTGGAAGTCAGAGCCAAGGAAAAAACTGATATTGATGCAATTCATGGAATTGATATAGATAATGATTACTTAACTATTGCAAAAAAATTTCAAGAACAAAATAAAAACTCAATATTTACAAACTGTAATTTTCTTGAGGTTAAGCCTTCAAATAAATATAATTTACTGATAAGTAATCCGCCATATGTTAGACATCAAAGGCTAACATATGAACAAAAACAAAAGTATGGTAGTGAAATAAAAAATAATTTAGATATTGATGTTTCAGGTCTGTCAGACTTGTATATATATTTCATTTTGGGTTCTCATTGTTGGGTTGATAAAAATGGTATAGTATCTTGGCTAATTCCAGCTGAATTTTTAGATGTTAATTATGGAACTGCACTAAAAAAATATTTATTAGAAAAGGTAACCCTTCTTAATGTTCATATTTTTGACCAAAGTACAACTTTGTTTGATTCTGCCACAGTATCATCTGCAGTAATTACTTACAAAATGGCTTTACCGCCAGATGAACATAATATAAATTTTACATTTGGGAACGATATAAATTCTCCGTCCTTTAGTTTAACTTACAATCCAATGGAATTAAAGACGTTAAAAAAATGGTCTCAAACTAAGAAAAAATCTATAAGTAAGCATAAATTTAAAATTAGTGACTTTTTCTATGTTAAAAGAGGAATTGCTACGGGAGATAATAAATTTTTTATATTAAACGAAAATACGATTAATAGTTATGGTATTGAGACTGAAGTGTTAACACCAATTTTGCCGAGTCCCAGATATTTAAAAGAAGACCTTATTTATTCAAATGAAGATGGAATTCCAATACTTGACAATCAACAATTTTTATTAAATGTAGATTTGCTACCCGAAGAGGTAGAAAGCAGATATCCTAATGCATGGAGATATTTAAAACTGGGGATAGGAACGACTTCCGAACGGTATATTAACAAGAATAGAAAAGTCTGGTATTGGCAAGAAAAGCGATTACCAGCTCCAATTATAATGTCGTATATGTCAAGAAGCAGAACTCCTGGTGAGTTGAGCTTTCGCTTTATAAGAAATTTTTCTAAAGCAATAGTTCCGAATTCGTATTTAATGCTTTATCCCAAAAATAACTCATTGTTTGACGAATATTCATTAGATGAGGTATACAATGCGCTACTTAAAATCGAGCAAGGTCAGTTTGACTTTAACGGTAGAAAATATGGTGGAGGACTAAAAAAAATTGAACCTAGAGAACTCCCCAATATTGCATTTTCAATAGAATGACTATTTTTGGTAGCACTTTGGTAGCTAAACAGTCAAAACATCTAGTTTTTCTCAAACTACGCTAAAAAAGAATGTTGATTTATCGGCTCTTTGTCAACTGTAGTGGGTTGAAGAAAAGCTAAGCTCGAGAAAGGACAGATTTAGTCCTTTCTTTTTTGATATTTAGAGCCATAAAAATCCGTTTTTTGAAGTTTTCGAAGTTCCGAAAACCAAAGGCATTTCGTTTGATAAGTTTGATAAGATTATTGGTTGCTTCCAGTTTAGCGTTTGAATAGGGGAATTGAAGGGCGTTGACGATTTTCTCTTTGTCCTTGAAAAAGGTTTTAAAGACAGTCTGAAAAAGAGGATGAACCTGCTTTAGATTGTCCTTAATGAGTCCGAAAAATTTGTCAGCTTCCTTATTCTGAAAGTGAAAAAGTAAGAGTTGATAGAGATTATAGTGGTGTTTTAAGTCTTCTGAATAGCTCAAAAGCTTGTCTAGAATCTCTTTATTTGTTAAGTGCATACGAAAAGTAGGGCGATAAAAACGTTTCTCACTGAGTTTCCGACTATCTTGTTGGATAAGTTTCCAGTAATGCTTGATAGCCTTGTATTCATGGGATTTTCGATGATACTGATTCATGATTTGGACACGCACACGACTCATGGCACGGCTAAGATGTTGTACAATGTGAAAGCGATCTAGAACGATTTTAGCACACGGAAAAAGCTGTTTAGCCAAGTCATAATAGGGACTAAACATATCCATAGTAATAATTTTCACTCGACATCGGACAGCTCTATCGTATCGAAGAAAGTGATTTCGGATGACAGCCTGTGTTCTACCTTCAAGAACAGCGATGATACTGAGATTATCAAAATCTTGTGCAATGAAACTCATCTTTCCTTTTGTAAAGGTATATTCGTCCCAAGACATAATCTCAGGAAGGCGAGAAAAATCAGGCTTAAAGTGAAAGTCATTGAGCTTGCGAATGACAGTTGAAGTTGAAATAGACAACTGATGAGCAATATCGGTCATGGAAGTTTTTTCAATCAGCTTTTGAGCAATCTTTTGGTTGATGATACGAGGTATTTGGTGATTTTTCTTGACGAGAGAGGTTTCAGCGACCATCATTTTAGAGCACTGATAGCACTTAAAACGGCGTTTTCTAAGGAGGATTCTAGTAGGCATACCAGTCGTTTCAAGGTAAGGAATCTTAGACGGTTTTTGAAAGTCATATTTCTTCATTAGGCTTCCGCAATCAGGACAAGATGGGGCCTCATAGTCTAGTTTAGCGATGATTTCCTTGTGTGTACCCTTATTAATGATATCTATAATTTGGATATTAGGGTCTTTAATATCGAGTAGTTTTGTGATAGAATGTAATTGTTCCATATGATTCTTTCTAATGAGTTGTTTTGTCGCTTTTCATTATAGATCTTATGGGACTTTTTTTCTACAACAAAATAGGCTCCATAATATCTATAGGGGATTTACCCACTACAAATATTATAGAGCCAAAATAAATAGTTTAACTAAAAGAAGATGGTGTGACCATCTTCTTTTTAATTTAATTTATAAATAGGTGAAATTTTTCTATAAATAAAAAGAAAAAAGAGTAAATATTTGCATCCTGCCTTGTAAAGTGCTAGTATAAGAAGTAACGACTAAATTTAGATAAGGAAATGACTTATAATGAAAAATAAAAAAGAAGTCTATGGATTTCGTAAAAGCAAAGTTGCGAAAACTTTGTGTGGTGCTGTTTTAGGAACTGCTTTGATTGCTTTTGCAGACAAAGCAGTATTTGCTGATGAAGTTACAGAGACAACTAGTACAAGTACGGTTGAGGTAGCTACTACAGGGAACCCAGCCACAAATCTACCTGAAGCTCAGGGTGAAATGAGCCAAGTTGCCAAAGAAAGCCAAGCTAAGGCTGGTTCCAAAGACTCAGCTTTGCCAGTAGAAGTATCATCAGCTGATTTGGATAAAACAGTTGCCGATGCAAAATCTGCAGGAGTTAAGGTAGTTCAAGATGAAACAAAAGACAAAGGAACAGCCACAACTGCTACAGAGAATGCTCAAAAACAAGATGAGATTAAAAGCGACTATGCTAAACAGGCTGAAGAAGTAAAGACAACAACTGAAGCATATAAAAAAGAAGTCGCAGCTCATCAGGCTGAAACAGATAAAGTCAATGCTGAAAACAAAGCAGCGGATGACAAGTATCAAAAAGATCTAAAAAGTCATCAAGAAGAAGTTGAAAAAATCAACACTGCCAATGCAACAGCTAAAGCAGAATATGAGGCTAAGCTAGCACAATATCAAAAAGATTTAGCAACTGTCAAAAAAGCAAATGAAGATAGTCAACAGGATTATCAAAATAAACTTTCAGCTTACCAGACAGAATTAGCTCGAGTACAAAAAGCTAATGCGGAAGCTAAAGAGGCTTATGATAAAGCAGTAAAAGAAAACACTGCAAAGAATGCAGCGCTTCAAGCTGAAAATGAAGCGATTAAACAACGTAATGAAACTGCAAAAGCAACTTATGAAGTGGCGATGAAGCAGTATGAAGCAGATCTTGCCAAATATAAGAAAGAGTTCGCAGCTTATACTGCAGCACTCGCAGAAGCGGAGAGTAAAAAGAAGCAAGATGGTTATCTTTCAGAACCAAGATCACAATCGTTGAACTTTAAATCAGAACCAAATGCAATACGAACAATTGATTCATCTGTACATCAATATGGGCAGCAGGAATTGGATGCTTTGGTAAAATCATGGGGGATTTCGCCAACAAATCCTGATAGGACAAAATCTACAGCATATTCATATTTCAATGCAATCAATTCGAATAACACTTATGCAAAGCTTGTATTAGAAAAGGATAAACCAGTCGATGTTACCTATACTGGTCTAAAAAATTCAAGTTTTAATGGTAAGAAAATTTCAAAAGTAGTTTACACTTACACATTAAAAGAAACAGGTTTTAACGATGGAACCAAAATGACTATGTTTGCCTCGAGTGATCCAACTGTGACAGCATGGTATAATGATTATTTTACTTCTACAAACATTAATGTAAAAGTCAAGTTTTATGATGAAGAAGGTCAACTTATGAATCTCACAGGAGGATTAGTTAATTTTTCATCTCTAAATAGAGGTAACGGTAGTGGGGCAATTGATAAAGATGCAATTGAAAGTGTTAGAAACTTTAACGGTCGATATATTCCAATTTCTGGTTCATCTATCAAGATTCATGAAAATAACTCTGCTTATGCAGATTCATCAAATGCAGAAAAATCGCTAGGCGCTCGTTGGAATACATCGGAATGGGATACAACCTCTAGTCCAAATAATTGGTACGGTGCTATTGTCGGTGAAATAACTCAATCGGAGATTAGCTTTAATATGGCTTCTTCTAAAAGTGGAAATATTTGGTTTGCTTTCAATTCAAACATTAATGCAATTGGGGTTCCGACGAAACCTGTTGCACCAACAGCTCCAACTCAACCAATGTATGAGACAGAGAAACCACTGGAACCAGCTCCAGTAGTACCAACATATGAAAATGAGCCAACACCACCAGTAAAAACTCCAGATCAACCGGAGCCGTCAAAACCGGAAGAGCCAACATATGAGACAGAGAAGCCATTGGAACCAGCGCCAGTAGCACCAACATATGAAAATGAGCCAACTCCGCCAGTTAAGACTCCAGATCAACCAGAGCCATCAAAACCAGAAGAGCCAACATATGATCCATTGCCAACTCCACCGCTAGCACCAACTCCTAAGCAGTTACCGACTCCACCAGTTGTACCGACAGTACATTTCCACTATAGCAGTTTATTAGCTCAGCCTCAGATTAATAAAGAAATCAAGAATGAGGATGGCGTGGATATTGACCGGACATTGGTTGCTAAACAGTCAATTGTTAAGTTTGAATTGAAAACTGAAGCCTTGACAGCTGGACGTCCAAAAACTACTTCATTTGTATTGGTAGATCCGCTTCCAACTGGCTATAAGTTTGACTTGGATGCAACTAAGGCTGCAAGTACAGGCTTTGATACAACTTATGATGAAGCCAGTCATACTGTAACCTTTAAGGCGACTGATGAGACATTGGCAACATACAATGCTGACTTAACTAAACCTGTTGAGACTCTTCATCCAACGGTTGTTGGTCGAGTCTTGAACGATGGGGCAACTTATACTAATAACTTCACTTTGACAGTCAATGATGCTTATGGCATTAAGTCAAATGTTGTTCGTGTAACGACTCCAGGTAAACCAAATGATCCTGATAATCCAAATAACAACTATATTAAGCCAACGAAAGTAAATAAGAATAAAGAAGGCCTTAATATCGATGGGAAAGAAGTTTTAGCTGGTTCAACCAACTACTACGAATTAACATGGGATTTGGATCAATATAAAGGTGATAAATCTTCTAAGGAAGCAATCCAAAACGGCTTCTACTACGTAGATGATTATCCAGAGGAAGCTTTAGATGTTCGCCCTGATTTGGTTAAGGTTGCAGATGAAAAAGGAAATCAAGTATCAGGTGTCAGCGTTCAAAAATATGACAGTCTAGAAGCTGCTCCTAAGAAAGTTCAAGACTTGTTGAAGAAAGCTAACATTACTGTTAAGGGTGCTTTCCAACTCTTCTCTGCTGATAATCCAGAAGAATTTTACAAGCAATATGTAGCAACTGGAACATCATTAGTCATTACAGATCCGATGACTGTTAAGTCTGAATTTGGTAAGACAGGTGGTAAGTATGAAAACAAGGCTTATCAAATTGATTTCGGAAATGGCTATGCTACAGAAGTAGTGGTTAACAATGTACCGAAAATCACACCGAAAAAAGACGTAACAGTGAGCCTAGATCCAACTAGTGAAAATCTGGATGGCCAAACAATTCAATTGTATCAAACATTTAACTATCGTCTGATTGGTGGCCTCATTCCACAAAATCATTCAGAGGAATTAGAAAATTACAACTTTGTGGATGATTATGACCAAGCTGGTGATCAGTATACTGGTAATTACAAGACATTCAGCTCTCTGAACTTGACAATGAAAGATGGTTCAGTGATTAAGGCAGGTACAGATCTAACATCTCAAACAACTGCTGAAACAGATGCTACAAATGGTATTGTAACTGTTCGTTTCAAGGAAGATTTCTTACAAAAGATTAGTTTGGATTCGCCATTCCAAGCTGAAACCTACCTTCAAATGCGCAGAATTGCTATTGGAACATTTGAAAATACTTATGTAAATACTGTTAATAAGGTTGCTTATGCATCTAACACAGTACGTACAACAACTCCAATACCAAGAACACCAGACAAACCGACACCAATTCCAACGCCAAAACCAAAGGATCCTGACAAACCTGAGACACCAAAAGAACCAAGAGTTCCTAGTCCAAAAGTTGAAGATCCTTCAGCACCAATTCCTGTTTCTGTTGGTAAAGAATTAACTACACTTCCAAAAACAGGAACAAATGATGCAACTTATATGCCTTATTTAGGCTTGGCTGCCCTTGTTGGTTTCCTAGGATTAGGTCTAGCAAAACGCAAAGAAGATTAATCAAATAGCTTAGACTTGTTTCATCTTTGATGTTATGTCGGCTATACTGAGTCGGTAATTTAGGACTC
>ERZ772953.554-NODE-554-length-11997-cov-3.977056_pt1 | contig 11997 bp, 8 predicted proteins | sample MGYA00580685_ERZ772953 | MGnify/ENA primary metagenome ERZ772953 (study PRJEB29015, sample SAMEA2738080) | human oral metagenome | biome: human oral; feature: human-associated habitat; material: saliva | place: China | collected 2209 ...
GCGTAGGTTTTGCATCGCAAAACAGCCGCTTTCGCAATGCCAAATCGAAATTACCATTTTTCAAAGAAATTATCTTTACAAAACAACAGCTGTTTTCAGCGAAAACCACCGCAATTCCATAACGTGAGTTTGATATAAGAATTAAATGAAAATAACCCGTTATTTTTCTTTCTGAAAGATAAGACGATCTGAACTATTTGAATTCATTCCATACAAACTATACCATAAAGTTAGCTTATTTCCATCTATTTTATAGTAATGTTCGTATGTCCAATTAGATAATTTTATACCCAAACCCTTTACAAATACAAATAAATGGCAATTATTTTCTGTATAAAAAACTCTCTTTTTCCCTCCCGGTACGAAATCATAACCAATAATGTCTCCATTAGACATAAATATAAGTTTCTTATTTTCTGAAATATTGGAATTTATTTGCTTCCAAGTACCCAGCAAACGAGTATCCATTTCTTTCTTTGTTAAATCTGGCTCTTTTTCTTCGCATGAAGCTAATGAAAACATTAAAACAGTGCAACAAAGTAGCCAAGATAATAGTCGTAAGTATTTCATATCAATGTATATTATATCTGACATAAGTTTCGTCATCTGTTAGAAGTTCACTTGGAGTGACAAAGGAGAATACCAACTTGAAACATTTTTTATTCATATCAGATTTGATTTATAAAGAACTTTGGCTATAATGCCATTACAAAGGTAATACAAATTTTATTATATCAAAAATAATTTGGACATATTTTTATTTAAGGTTGTTTTATATCTGATTACAACGTGAGTTCGATATAATAAGGTGTATTTATACTTTAGTTTTAGCTGACAACAATAATATAGAAACCAAAAAGCGTGTTTACCCAATGGGCAAACACGCTTTTCTCGTATGTTCAGCCTAATGTCTTAGGCAAATGTATGTGTTACTTATTGCGAAGTTTGTAAGTCTTTACTTCGTTGTCGGTAGCAACCTTCAGGATAATAATGCCTTGCTGTAGGTCGGCAATGTTGATGTTTGGCTCGTACCCTCCTTGCTTCAACAGCTGACCTGCTGCAGAATAGATGCGGTAGTTCTTGTATGCACCACCTATCTGAATGTTTCCATCAGTAACGGTTGGGGCAGTTGCGCCGTCAGCACCGTCTACATTGCCGATACCTGTATAAATATCAGCAAGTGCTTTTACGATTACAGGTTCGGCACCAGGCACCTGAACAATGAATGCAGCAGCATACTTCTTACCGTTGTCGCTGTAGAAAATGAACGAAGCATCGCCACCTTCTGGGTTCAGTTCAGGGGTAAGCAACTGGAAGTTCTTCTTCATCTTTGAAGGCGACAAGGTAATGCTTACCTTATCGGTTGGGTTGTTCTTGGTTGTTACCTTGAACACAACAGGGTCTGTCTTCTGCTTCATCTTGTATGGAACGTAGAGGAATTCCTTATCGACAGTGATTTCGGGCAAGTCGGTACGACCGAACGAAACGTTGTCAATCATCCAGTTCAAAGCAGAGTAGTTGCCACCTTCCTTGCTGTAGAAAGAGAATGCAAGGTGGAAATTGTCGTCGATATTGATGTCTTTTACCTTTGAAAGGTCTATTCGATAGTTCAACCAAGTTTCGTTTTCAATTTCAACGCCAGCTGGCTTGTACTTATCAATGTCGAGCACTTGCTCCTTTATAACGCCGTCTTTCTCGGTGATGATGTATGCTTGGAAGAACTCCTCGTGCTGTTCGTCCTTGCTTAAACCGTTGAAACGGAGGCTGAAGGTGAGGAACTTGCTTGCAGCCTGCTTGTAAGAAAGCGTTGGCGAAACAAGCCAAGACTCGTATGGGTTGTGGTCTACAACGCCCGTCTTCCAGAACGTAATGTATGCTCCTTCGTGCTGAATCTTACCATCGACAAGGTTGTTTTCTCTCTGCTTCCACACCCAGAATGGACGGTCGCCACGCATAATCAGGTTTTGCCAGCCTTGTATGCTTAGGATTTGTCTGTGGCGCATACCGTCGAATCGCTCGTTGAGAAGCGTCAATGGTGTAGCATCGGCATTTGCTATCATAGCCTTGGCAATATCGTTGAAGGCAGTGCGCTGTTCGCTTTCGTTATGATAGAAAAGCACAGTGTTTACATTTACATCAGCTTCGGCAGTGTTTACGAAGCGAACGAGTGTAGGACGATGGCTGTCGAGAATGAACTCGCCGGTAGCATTTGCCTTTCCCTCGTTGTTCATAGGCAGCCAGTGCCCACCACCATCGATAGAATATTCTGCACGGAAAGAAGTGGCAGCAGTGGCTGGAGTCATCTTCACCTTGTTCAATCCGTTTATCAAAACATCGTCAAAATAGAGCATGCCACCCTTGTTCAGCGTAATATCGCCTGCGCCGTTCCACTTGCCTTCTATCTTCCAATAGCCAAGGTCGTATTTGCCGAAGTTCTTCCATTCGGGCTCTTTCGCAAAACGGTCTTCAATGGTGTTGGCTGTAAACTTCTCAACTTTTGCACCTGCCGTAGCTTCTTCGCAGATACCCTTCAAGTTGTAGCGCACGGTGTCGCCCAAGATTGTTGATACCACGAGTGTTGCCTCGTATGTGCCAACAGCAAGCGGACGGAAGTCGATGCGGAGCTTAGGTTCGCCGTAAAGTGTGCCCTTGCTCTTGTTATACATAAAGATGTTGGTGTTGCTCTTGAAGCAATTTACCTCTGATGTATGTTCAATGGCAAGCTTTACATCGGTGATTATATCTTTTACATCAAACTCCAAGTTTTGTGTAACCGTCTTTCCGGGTTCAGCTTTCATTTCGGTAATAGGAGTCTTTTCAGACAACTTGACAGATGGTTTCTTGCCTTTCTCCATAAAGTAAGCTATAAGCACCAAGTTGCTGTTATGCGTTTCGTCAGCACCTGCAAAGCTCAGCTTAAACGAATCAGTATCTTTGAAAGCACCTTTCTTTGTTGGAGTAACGATAAGTTGTGCGCTTACAGATTGGTTCTTTCCTATTTCTTCAATATCGAGCTTCATCATATTGCTTGCCAAAGTATATTTGTCGCCACCACTAAAGTTTGGTTTCTGTGCCTGGCTCAAGTGCATCGTTTGGATAGCAATGTCGTATGTTTCGGTCTCTCCTACCTCACCATAGATTGTGCGTACCTGTGGGAGAATGGCGATAAGTGGCGTAGCCTTAGCTTCAGAAGCTGGCATACGATTGGCACTGAAGTCGTCTAAACTTACTTCGCTGTTTTCCTGTACTTCAACAGCAAACTCTAACTTCGTTGCATTCTCAGGGCAAATGGTGCGGAAAGTCAATGTTCCCCACGACTTCATCTTACCAAAGAATACTTTAGGATTGTTGATAAAAGCATCTTCGCCACACTTCACTACTTCGTTATTGTCGTTGAGCCAACGAAGAGCAAGGCGCAAAGGTCCTTCTTGCTTAGCACTTGAAATCGTGGTATAGTGAATTTGGCATTCTATTTCATCGCCAAGAGTAACATCGTTCTTCTGCAAATCAATTACTTGTTTCAAGAAACCTTTATCGTTTCCTGTCTTAATACCTACGCCAAAGCCTGTGTCCGAATGGTAGCTGTCGCGCTTTTCACGCTTAAAGATTTGCTCACCTTTAACTTCCCAGTTCTTAGGCATATTGTTAGAATCGAAGTCCCAGAAGAACTGATTTTCCAATAACTCCTTTTCAGGTTTGTCAGGTTTAGCTTCGTCTGTACCTTTACCCTTCAATGTTATAGTTGCAACCTTGTTACCAATAGCTATTGTTATCGTTGCGGTTTTATTGCCAACCGCTTTTGGTTGGAACTTTACAAACAACTTTCCACCTGTTGCAGGGAGTGCATCACCAGACTCTGTTCTGACAATAAAGTCATCTTTATCCTGTCCGTCTAATACAGGTATTATCTTTTCGCCCTTAAAATTTGCAACAGTAATGGTAGTAAACTTCTCTTCAGATACTTGATTTATACCAACTGAACCGAAATCGAGTTCAGCGGGTTCAGCAGTAATATCAATAGGTTCTGACTTCTCCCCAGTTTTAATATTCTTAAGTTTAAAGAACGCATAACTATCTTTATTGCCTTCCATATAAAAAGCAACAAAGCCAACGCCCTTATCTTTTACTGATTCAGGGATTTCTGCAGAATAGTGTTCATACTCCGAATTAGATGATGTAGGAACCACATCGCCAATCTTGTCGATTAATTCACCTTTCTTATTAATAAGAATAACCGAAAGCTTAGTATCGCCTTTAACAGTTCCTGTCTTCCACTCTAAATTCAATTGCTTACCAGCAATATCCTTTAAGCTCAATGCTGGAGAAACCAAGTAAGACTTAAAATTCTCTGTTAGCTTCTTTATAGTTGGGATAGATATATTAATACTAAATTCTTGATTGGAAAAAGGAGCAGTCCAATTAACACCAGTTTTAACATTGGTTATAATAAACCAAGTATTTCCAATAGCTTCCTTGTACTTCTTGGTTTGCGATAAAGTTTGTAATGGTTGGGCATCGTCCAGTTTACTGAAATCAAGTTCCTGCACCTGTGCATGCAAGTTACTTGTTACACCAAACAATGCAATCAGCAACCAAATCCACACAACTTTCCGTGCAGTAGTTTTAAATTGCGTCATAATGAATTTTGTTTTTAAGTTTAATAAATGCGTAAAAAATCTTTTTATACTTTACTATTCTCAATATGAAAACGAGGGTGCGCTATTTCACACACCCTCGCTTTTTTATATAATAGTTACTTTAATTTTTTGTCTATAAAATCATAATAAACTTAATTATAGCAACTCTTATTCTTTCCAAAGTGGATAAGCCCTAGAGGGGTCAGGATTGTTCTTACCCTTAACAGCAGGGTTATCATTTTCTTCCAAGCTAACAATACAGAAGTTCATCCATGCAGGACGACCGTTAGTGTTAAATCTCCAATCTTCAAAGAAGTTTGTATCTTGATAACCACGCGTTACAGACAAGTTAGCACGCTTGATATCGAAGAATGATTGACCTTCACCCCAAAGTTCAATACGTTTTTGGAAGATAATTTCATCAATAGCATCTGTGCCTGTATAAGTATAGTTCTTATCACGATATGTTTTCATAAAATTCTCAAGAAGAGCAATACCAGTACCCGCAGCTACACGTTCAGCAGCTTCAGCTTCAATGAAATACATTTCTTCAACACGCATCAAAGGATAAGCAGAAGTTGTAGCGATTGGTGATTCATAATAATTACCCTCATTAGGACGGAACTTTAATGAACCATATGTAGGAATTCTTTTCTTAAAGTCAACTTTATGCTTCGAAGCATTTATATATTTATTCTTTGCTTCCAATGGTGAGCCAGCAGGAGCCTTCCACATTGTTTTACGCCAGTCTGTATCACTAATTCTATCGTAGAATGATTTACCTATCATATTCATAGGACCATTCCCAGCATAACCGAATATTGTTTCGTTAGAAGCAAAAGAGGTAAAGTTTAGAATTCCACTCTTCACAGCACGATCTTCTGATGTGTACTGCGCACCCCACATCCATTTAGAAATGTCATTGAAACCTTTCTTAACGTCAGTAGCATCTGCCTCAGAGATAGGAGCTTTTCCATAAGTATCAATAGCCTTACGAGCATATTCCTTAGCTTGCGCATAGTCTTCATTCCACATATAAAGACGAGCCTTCAAACCATAAACAACAGCCAAATTAGGAAGCGTATTATTGTTATTTGATGTTAAATTCACAATATACTTTTCAGCATTATTCAAGTCTGATTCGATAAACTTAAACATTTCTTCATGTGTAGCACGAGGATTATTACGTGAAGCTTTTTCGCTCAAAGTATCAGTAACAATAGGAACTGTAAGATTCTTGACATTGTATCCTTGTTCATTTGTACATGTAGGATTTACATCCGTTGGCAAGCACTCATACATACGTGCCATATCAAGATAGTTTGCAGCACGATAAGCGTATCCCAAGCCAAGGTAACCTAACTGTTCGTTTGATGCCTTTTCAGGATTAACAGCAGCAACGACCAAGTTTGAAGCGAAAACATAGCTATAATAGAATGTATACACATACTGTCCTAGTAGATAAGAAGGACCAAGAGCCTTGGTTGCAGCCCAAGCACTAAACTGATTATAATCGTGGTCTACTACTACATAGTCGTCAGTCATGACATCACGAATACGCATAATAGACGAGGTTCCATACGTGAAATGATATTTTTCGTTCCAAATAGATTTACCATATGCAGGCAATCCATTTACAATAGAAGCTGTCGCAGTTGCAGAACGTCCAAGCATTTCCTGAGTAACAGTACCGCCGCGTGGTTCTGCCTCTTCAATACAACCGGTCATTGCAGATAAGGTAAGACCAGCTAAAAGGACACCATATATTGATTTACTTATTTTTTTCATATTCTTTCGTATATTTTTAGAATGTTACTGTAATACCGCCAGAAATTGTTCTTACATTAGAGTAGAGTACGTTTGAAACACCACCATTAATAGATTGGCGTGGATCAAGACCCTTACGCTTAGACCATAGCCACAAGTTGTCACCTACAGCATAGATACGAACCTTAGAAACACCATACTTACGTGTTAACTTTACAGGCAAAGTATATCCAAGGTTGATATTTTGTAGACTGAAGTAAGAAGCTGATGTCAACCAACGGTCAGAAGGTGCGTTTGTATATTGGTCTTGGCTTTGTACACGTGGGATATTAGAGCCCTTATTTTCAGGAGACCATGCCTTGTGCAAGTCAACGTGCATAGCACTACCACGGTTGTGGTTCATTGCTGCAGCATAGTTGTCATCATATACTTGGCCACCAAGTTGGTATCCGAAATCAATAGAGAAATCGAAGCCCTTCCAAGCAAAGTTTGTACCGAAACCACCATATACGTCAGGCAAAGATGTACCACAGAGATGGTAAGTAGCATTTTCTGTATTTTCCACCTTAACCCTCTCTTCTACGATTGGTTGACCATTCTTATCCAACTCAAATTCGCCAGCAGCGTTTTTCTTGTATTTGTCTTGCCAATAAAGAGCCTTACCAGTTTCAGGATCTACACCAGCATATTTCTTCAAATAGTATGTGTACATTGACTGACCTTCACCATAGAAGTAACGACCACTTTGGTAACCTGGAGCACCATCAGCCCACATTGTCTTATTTGCATCTGCAATACGAGTGATTTTATTCTTATAAGTTGTCAAGTTCAAGTGTGCACCCCATTTAAAGTCGCGTGTGCGGATAATATCACCGAACAACTCAACTTCAAGACCACGGTTACTCATATCACCAATGTTATCATAGTAGCCTGCCCAGCCAAAAGTAATTGGCAATGAGAAGAATGCAAGCATATCTTTTGTAGCGCGGTCGAAGTAAACGATGCTACCAGTCAAACGTTGACGGAAGAATGAGAAGTCGAAACCAACGTTAAACATTCCTTGCTTTTCCCAAGAAATCTTTTCGTTACCACGAGAATTCTTAACTGTAGCAACCGCATTATCAGATGAAACGATAGAATATGTATTTGTATAACGGAATGCACCAATATTATCATTTCCCTGTGCACCATAAGAGGCCTTGAACTTCAATTCGTCTACCCAAGGAGCGTTGAACCAAGACTCTTTAGAGATAAGCCATGCACCACCTAATGACCAGAAGTTACCCCAACGATGATTTGGGTGGAATCTAGAAGAGGCATCACGACGATAAGAAACTTCTCCGAAGTACTTATTGTCATAGCTATAATTTACACGACCGAACCAACCTTCTGTATTATAAAAACCACTAGCAGAGCTTGTGCCTTTTGTTACAACAGCACCAGAAAGTTCAGAATAGTTCAAATCGAACATATTAGTCTTGGTACCACTCAAACTTGTAGACGTAAAGCGATAGTATTCATGGCCAACCATAAAATCGAAGTCATGTAAGCCAAATACAGGCTTCCAATTCAAAACTTGTTGATAGTTGTATGACCAAGAACGGTCATGTTCTACAGCAACAGAACCTTTTTCGGCAGCATAAAGACCAAACCAAGGATTTGTTGTGCTCTTAGAGCGTGACTCGTCCAAGTAAACGCTATTAACACTTCTGAAAGTTAAGTCTTTCAAGAAACGAACATCAACAGTAGCAACACCATTAAAAGTATTACCATCAGCAAAATCAAGGTTTACGCGGTTATCAGACAATGCATTAGAACCACTCAAGAATGGACGCAACAAACCAAGACCTGTACTTGTATCGTCTCCATAATCATAAGCATCAAGACCTGATGCATCATGACGCATAATCTTCTTGTTTCCATCACGAAGATATAAAGGATAGATAGGAGCAATACGAGTAAAGGCAAACATATTTCCAGAATCACCAGCGGTACGAGTACCACTATTTGCAGAATGCGTAGAGTAGTGAGAATAGTTCATGTTACCGCCAATACGCAACCAATCGTTGATTTGGTAATCAGCCTTCAAACGACCAGTGAAACGGCGGTAGTCAGAAGCTACAGTAATACCATCGTCCTGCAAATAGTTGACAGAACCATAGAATGTAGATTTATCAGTATTGCCTACTGCTGTTGCAGAATATTCCTGACGAAGAGCGTTGCTGTAAATTGCATCAATCCAATTGTCTGGTTGGAGCCAATATTGCTGACCATCCTTACCAGTTACCATACGACCAAGAGTTGCATTAGGATTCAACTTACCATCAGTACCAATGAGTTTTTCATTAGCTGGATATGTGTAAACGTTGTATCCCAAGCCAAAGCTACTAGAGTTTGTAAGGTTCTTATTTGCCCAAATGTATGCTTTTTCAGGTTTCATACCCTTGCCGTCTGGAGATACCGCATAGTTATAAAGACCTTTATAATACATTTCATAGTAAGCAGCAGGGTCAGTGATATAATCATAGTCAGGAATTGCACGAGACTTTGAACCCCACTTGGCATCAACAGTGATAGTACCACGGTCTGCACGACCAGCCTTTGTTGTAATAATAATTACACCATTAGCACCACGAGCACCATAAAGCGCAGCAGAAGCAGCGTCCTTGAGGACTGTCATGCTTTCGATATCTTGTGGGTTGATAGACTTAATATCACCGTCGAATGGTGAACCGTCTACAACATACAAAGGAGAACCACCAGCATTGATAGAACCGATACCACGAATAAGGATACCTGATGAAGAACCTGGGTCACCAGAGCTTTGTGTCATCTGCACACCAGATACTTTATTCTTCAAAGCATCAACAGCACTTGTTACTTGTACCTTTGTAATGTCACCAGATTTTACAACGGCAGCCGAACCAGTAAATGCTGATTTCTTCTGTGTACCATAAGCTACTACCACAACTTCTTCCATGGTCTTGCTGTCTGATTCGAGAACAACACGCATGTTTGGAGCAGCCTTTACTTTCTTAGGAGTCATACCTACATATGAAAACTCGAGCATTGCACCGGCAGGTACCTTCAACTCGAACTTACCATCAAGGTCGGTCTGAGCACCGTCAGTAGTACCGAGCACCTTAACAAAAGCTCCAATTACAGGTTGATTGTCCTCTGCCGAGATAACAACACCCGTAACATGTGTCTGTGCCATAGCCACTCCTAAACTTAGGAAAAGGCAGGCGAGAAACATTGTTAGTCTTTTTTTCATAAAATCTCTCACTTTAAAATTTAATTATTAACAGTTATTGTTTCATTTTTGCTTGGGATTTTGTCCCAATTTCTCATAGCTTAGTTAAAAACGAAAGTGTTTTCATCTTTTAACGTAATTGCAAAGATAGTATTTCGTACGTAACGGAACAAATAAATTTAATGAAATGACCTCTTTTTTTACTTTTATTAACAAGAAAGGGATTAAACCTTAATGAAAGGTGGCTGAAACCGCTTTGTAATGTTAGTTTGCAAGGTGTTAAGGCATCGTTTGTCTATGGATAAGAGCGCAAAAACGTAATTGTGATTAGAAAGAATGGAAAAAGATGTAAATATAACAAACTATGTGATGTGTGCCTTAAAGGTTTTGACAGATACTTTTATAATAATGTAAGCATACAGAGTGAACGTTTCACTCTTTTGCCAAATAAGCTGCAAGTGTCTGCCGTATGTATTCCTTAAAGGCATCGTTTTCGAGAATTTCAATATCTGAATACAGACCGAGAACAAAGCGACCAAGCCCACGGAAGTCGCACACTTCAATATCAAGCAGCCAATGTTTCTCGTCGATAACGGAGAGATACTTTGCCCCTTGTGGGTATTCCTCCAAGAAAAGATTGTGGGCGAGTTGCCCCAAACGAAGCTTTACGTTGTAATGTTCTTCGCCACTGAACATAAAAATGTCGGTAAACACCTGTCGATGGCAATGCTCGTATATCCACGGAGCATCTATTTCCTCGATGCGCTGCATACGGTTAAGGCGGAAGGTCTTGTTCATCTTCGACTTAATCTCGTGGCAACGCACATCTTGATTGTTATTCATCAGAAAGAAAGGTTCAACGATACGGTCGGAAACAGAATGGCTATGCGGACTGGAATAGCCTACAAGGCGAAGCATCTTCTTATTTTCGATGGCATGCGTAATGATTTTCACATTATTAATATATGCCTGTTGCTTTGCCGTGCTTACACTATGCGAAAAGTTATAGGCACGGTCGAGCTTTGCCCGCAGCTGGTTCACCATATCGCTGCTGTTGCCCGTCATAAGCAACACATTATATATAGTGCGCACTTCGGCATCGGTGAACTGAAGGGTTTGCGACAGATTGGTGAAGAAAGGCGAACGGCGGTCGATGTGATACTTGTCGCCTTGCTTGAAAAGGATAAACCCTGCCGACTTTATAAAATCGAGCAAATAATAGATTTGCCGACGAGAGATATTCATCTTTTTGCTCAATTCAACGGCAGAGTAGCCTACAGAATCGGCAAGCAGCAGAATAAGCTGAAGTTCGTTTTGAAGTTTGGAATAGCGCATAGAACCAAAATTGAGAAACTACATTTCAAAATCAATACTCAATTCTTCGGGCGGAAGCAGGGTGAAGGATTTACGATGATAGGGCGAAATGCCATACTCCTTAATGGCTGCACGGTGTTTCTTGGTGGGATAACCTTTGTTCGACCGCCAATCGTATTGCGGAAACTCTTCGGCAATCGCTTTCATATAATCGTCGCGATAGGTTTTTGCGAGGATTGAAGCTGCAGCAATGGAAAGATATTTGCCGTCTCCCTTCACGATGGTAGTATGCGGCACGTCGTGGTAAGGCTTAAAGCGGTTGCCGTCTACAATAATGGCTTCGGGGCGAACACTAAGCGCATCTAACGCTCGGTGCATGGCAAGAATACTGGCATTGAGAATGTTTATCTTGTCAATCTCCGCTGCCGTAACCACTCCAACCGCCCAAGCAAGAGCATCTTTCTCTATCATAGAACGCAGCAAGTAGCGTTTTTTCTCCGAAAGTTGTTTGGAATCGTTCAGCAATTCGTTCTCGTAATCGGGCGGAAGAATTACGGCTGCAGCAAAGACGCTGCCTGCCAAACAACCACGCCCTGCCTCGTCGCAACCTGCTTCCACCTTATTTATATAGTAAGCATTCTTCAGCATATTAACTTTATATAACTAAACTTTTTACAGGATTGAACATCTATTGCACAAAGGTAGCGTATTTTTGCCAACAGAAAAAGAAAAACCAAAAAGAAATAAGTATGAAAAGAGAAATAAGTATGGCAACTGCCAACAGCAACAGCGAAAGTTTGGAAATGGTTCGTAACATCAAAGCGTGGGCAACAGCCCCTGCAGAATGGTTGCGGAAATATTACAGTGCAATGCTGGAAGAAGAAGTCAGCAGCCATCAGGCTTCGCTACTGACGCAGGCACAGATAGCTTTGTTTCTATCGGTATTCGCTACAACCAACAGCTTTTTACTGAAAGCGGGGTTTGTGGCATGGCTAGTGGTATGCGTATGGAAGCTAAAGAAATGAA
>ERZ772953.558-NODE-558-length-11955-cov-19.950924_pt1 | contig 11955 bp, 9 predicted proteins | sample MGYA00580685_ERZ772953 | MGnify/ENA primary metagenome ERZ772953 (study PRJEB29015, sample SAMEA2738080) | human oral metagenome | biome: human oral; feature: human-associated habitat; material: saliva | place: China | collected 2209 ...
ACATATAGTAAAGTAGGATAGCTCGCATCCCATAGTAAGAAAAGCGTTCCCACATTTCTGTAAAGAAGAGGGTAGACAAACCTATAGGATGGCCAAAAAATGTTTTCTGTTTTTCCATATATATCCTCCTTAAAAATATAATAACCTATTTTACAGAATTTTCTAACAAATATCAAGTAAATCCTGCTTGTTTTAGAAAATTTTTTGAAAAATCTATTTAGATACGTTTCCGTTTTATCCTCAATAAACTCATTAATTTTGTATTAAGTATTCTAAAACCTACCTTACAGTAGGAAATTAATTAAAAAGCTAGATATAAAATCTATTCTATAACCCTTAAAACTGATGGACACCTCTTCCAGAAGAGGTTGCTTGTGACAGAACATTTTAAAGTTATAAGATAGTAGTCAAAAATACAGAACTTAATCATAATAATGAACTTGAGTATAGGTATCCTAACTTTAAAATATGAAATTACAATCAGCAAAGAATATAAAACGCTTGAGATAAAGATGATTATGGCGCTACAGAACTAAAAAGCCTTGAGTTATAAATAATATCAACTCAAGGCATCATTTTAAATATAAAATCTAACTTTCTATATTTATGAAACTAGTTTATTACCATATTATCTTGAATTTACATATGCATCTACAGCGATAATGGCTTGTGCAACATCTGAAGGCGAAATATTAAACGGCATTTGATGGATTGTCTCACCCTCCATGGTTGCTTGTTTGCCAACTTTGATTAAATCATCATATCCAACTTGATCTAAATGCATTTCTTTTAGAGTTGTTGGCATGCCAATTTTTTTGTAAAACTCAATATACTTATCAAGTTCTTCTTTTGATCTATTTTCCAAAAAAAGTTGTACCAAGGTTCCATAAGCTACCTTTTCACCATGTGTTAAATGATGTATATCACCTGTCAATGCAGTAAAACCATTATGAATTGCATGCGCTGCAGCCAATCCTCCACTTTCAAAACCTAGACCACTCAATAGAGTATTAGCTTCAACAATATTTTCTAATGCTGGTGTCACAACTTTAGCTTCACAAGCCGCCATGGCCTGTAAAGCATCTGCAAACAGCGTTTCTTCACATTTCTTCGCAATTGCAACTCCAGCCAACGTTTGTTGTTGTCCTAACATAGTTTTTCCATTTGCCTGCATAACTGCACGCGCCTCAACCCAAGTTGCTAAACCATCTGCAATACCAGACGCTAATAAACGCTTAGGGGCTTGTGAAATAACTTTTGTATCAACCAAAACTAAATCTGGATTTTTAGAATAAAATAGATAATGATCAAATGCACCTTCATCTGTATAAATAACAGATAAAGCTGATACAGGTGCGTCTGTCGATGCAATTGTTGGAGCAATAATAACAGGCTTTTCAATCAAATCTGCAATAGCTTTTGCACTATCAATCGTCTTTCCGCCACCAAGTCCGATAATACTATCACAATTTTCTTTCTCAGCTAAGGCAACAACTCGATTGATTTCATTGTCAGAAGCTTCACCATTAAATAGAGCCAGAACAATATGAAAACCATACCTATGTAAGTAATCTTCAAATCTTTTTCCAACAATATCATAAACTAACTGATCACATAATAAAATCGGATGATTTCCCAAATCCAACATTGATTTGGCATTTTCAAATAAGGCATTTTCTCCTTGAATATATCTAGAAGGACTAGCAAAAATTCTCATATGTATTTCCTCTATCTCTAAATAGAACGACTATTTTGAGTAACAAACCAATCGTCAGAAAAATCATCAACCGCCTTTTGGATAGATGGCATGGCGAAAGCTGATTCAAAAACATCTGCTCCTGCTGTAACAGCATGCGCACCTGCAGCTAAAGCATTATTTACTTGTGCTACATTTTTAAAGGATGCAGCTAAAATCTTACTAGGAGAGTTCTGTCTATCAATAGCAAGAGCTAATTGACGAATGACAGAATTTGAATCAATGTTCAGATTTTCCATTCTGTTATAATATGGAGCTAAGTAATCCACTCCTGCTTCGATAGCTAATAATCCCTGAATAACTGTATAAATAGCTGTTGCAGTGATATGGTAGCCCTCTTTTTTTAGTACCTTTATTGCACGTAATCCAGCTGGAGTAACAGGCACTTTGATAAATATATCATCTCCTGCTTGTCTCCGTATTTCTTGAGCATCTTTTAAGATACCTTCAAAATCTTGAGAAATCACCTGAACATGAATAGAAGGTGCAGAGCCAATCAATTCTCTTACATCTTTTATTCGTTCAAAAAAATTAATTGAACCCTCTTTTTTGGCAATAGTTGGATTTGAAGTTACCCCAGCTAGCGGTAAAATTTCAGACCATTTTTTAATCTCATCTAAATTTAATGTGTCAAGCATAAATTCCATAAAAAGAACCTCTTTATTTTACAAAGTATGCTCTGTACGTCCTATAATATCATCTTGGGTTGCCTTAGAAAGAACATTGAAGAATGCAGAGTATCCTGCAACACGAACAATTAAATCTCTGTGTTTTTCAGGATGTTTCTGAGCGTCAATCAACGTCTCTCTGGAAACAACATTGTATTGAATATGGTACCCATGTAAACGATTAAAGAATGTTCGTAACAAAGCAATGAGTTTTAATTTATCTTCTTCTTTGGCTAAGGTTTGAGGGTTTACTTTCTGATTTAAGAGAACCCCACCTACAATTTCATCTGTTGGTAATTTTGAAACAGATTTTAAAACAGATGTAGGACCGTGTTGATCCATATTATGTGATGGTGAACAACCCTCTGCTAGCGGTGTACCTGCATTGCGGCCATCTGGAGTTGCTAATGTTCCACGTCCCTGTCCTACGTTGGCTGAGATAGAAGAGGTTCCTGAATAACGAATTCCTCCAATAGGGCCTCTTCCATAACGTGTATTAGGATATTTAGCAATTTCATCAACATAAATGTCATAAGCAGCAGTAACTAATTTATCAGCATAATCATCATCGTTACCATACTTAGGTGCATCATTAATCAACATTTCTTGGATGGCCTTACCTTCTTCTCCAGCATAATCTGTTTCTAGTGCATGCCAGAGTTGACTTGGGCTTATACGTTCTTCCTCAAATACCAACTTTTTAATTGCAGCTAATGAATCCGACAAATTTGCAATTCCAACTTGCAAACCTGATATATAGTCATATACTGCTCCACCTTCTTTAAGATGTTTTCCACGACCAATACAATCATCAGTTAATGCTGAACATAGAATATCAGGAACTTCTCGCTCCAATGATAAATCAATAGAATTTTCAACAATAACACTCATTCGTGTCAAATATCTTAGTGTTTTATCCCAAGCATTTTCTAATTCAGAAAAGTTCTTCATATCCTTAAAATGACCAAAGCTTGGTGCAAACCGTTTCCCCGAAGCTGGATCAATTCCATCATTCATCGTGATAAGTAGAACTTTAGGGAAGTTCATGTAACTCATACCCGTGCAACGATATCCCCATTTCCCTGGAACTGCCGTTTCAACACATCCAATAGCACTGTAATCATAAGCATCATCTTCCAATACTCCTTTTGCAATAAAGGAAGGAATAATAATCTCATCATTATTGAATGCAGGCATACCAAAACCAAGTTTCATCACTTCAATACACTCATTCATGAAACGAGCATCTAAACCTGCATGGTAACGTACAGTTAGATTAGGTTGCGGTAGATGGGTTTGTGCAACTGATTTTAATACCAAATAAGATAATGGGTTAACAGCATCCTTCTTATCTCGAGTCTGTCCACCAATTGTAACATTTTGATATAAAGGACTTCCTGCTGAAGAAAATGTATGTGCTTGACTGCGAACCTTATTAATTGTAATTGTTTTAATCCAAAGATTTGTTAGACGTTCAACAATACTATCTTCTGTTTCTTTACCACTTTCTAAATCAGACTTCACATATGGATACATATATTGATCAAAACGACCATATGAAAGAGAGTGACCATTAGATTCAATTTGTAAAATACATTGAATAAACCAGACTGATTGAATAGCTTCTGCAAAAGTAGTTGCCGGTTCATATGGTACTCTAGAACAAATGTCTGCAATCTCAAGTAATTCTTTCTTACGTTTAGGATTTGCATTTTCGGCTAAACTTTTAGCAAGATTAACAAAGCGATTCGCATATACTTTAATAGCATCGATTACGATAAATATAGAGTCGTAAAAATGATATTTATCAATACTTGCTGGATCTGTTAAATCTAGAGCTGCTTTCGCTTTACGAGCTCGCTCTTCAAAACCTCTTAAACCAAATTGCAAAAGTTTCTGATAATTAACTGCTAAGTGAGCATCTCCAGAATTCATCTTACCTTCCATACCGAAGAATCCTGTTTCCATATAAACAGACACTTCTTCAGGTAACAAGGCACCAGCTCTAGCACGTAAATTATTATTTTCCCAAAACGGAGCAATACTTCTAAGTTGTTCTTTTGTTTCTTCAGTAATATAGAAAACATCTCCATCACGCTTTTCAAAAAGATCCAACTCATTGAGAACAAATTCTAGCGTATATTCTGGAAAAATAGGAGCATCTTTATTGGAAGAAGCTTGATTTCCCGCAATCATAGATTCTTCTTCGATATAGATAGTCATATTTTCCAAAATTTCTTTCAGCATATAGGCACGTTTTAGGACATTAGGTTGTTCCTTGTATCGATCATAAGCGCGTGTTGCTAGAACTGCTCTCTCAGCATCAATATAAGGTTTTTTATTTAAGACATCTTCTCGATATTTGTTCATCCTTTCAGTAAGGCTACCAAAATATTCTGTCTTGATTGTCGTTCTTGCTACTTCTGTATTTACCATAATAAACACCTTTCTTTCGAAAATATTTTTGTTTCTTTCGAAAATATATTACCTGATTTTTTAGAAGATTTCAAGCTTTTAACTAGAAAAACTTTAACTCTCTAATATTTAGCACAAATGTGTGTATTTAATGATAATACACAAATGTTTTTTTACATTTATCAAACTTCATTCTGATAAGCTAATCGATCCTGTACTTTAAAGAATGGGAAATAAACTAATGTAGACACCGCTAATATCACTAGTTGAGTAATAACTCCTTGCCATCCACCAACCATAAATCCTGAAATAATAGCTGGGGTACTCCAAGGTAATGTAACTCCTGAGAATGGTTGCATGAAACCTGTTGCAATAGCTCCATATACTATAACAGCTGCAAGTACAGGAACAAGAATGAAAGGTACAAACATAACTGGATTCATGACAATCGGAAATCCAAATACAACTGGCTCATTTACGTTAAATATTGCTGGAAAAGCTGCTACTTTCCCTAACGCTTGGTACTGTTTAGATTTTGATGCAAAAAGCATCGCAACTACAAGTCCAAACGTAATCCCTGAACCAGATAGAATTAAAAATGAATCTAAAAATTGTTGAGTAACAATATGTGCACCATTTTCTAATGATAGATTACCAGAGGCTAACATAGCTTTATTAGCATCAAGATTAGATAAAAGCAGAGCTGTCACTACTCCATTTACTACCGATTGCCCATGAACACCAAACCACCACAAAAATGATATAAAGAATGCAATTCCAATCGCACCATACAAAGATCCAGTTAAACCTTGCAATGGAACTTGAATAGCAGAATAAATCATTTCTATGAATGTTCCGCCATTAGTCAGTGACTTCGCTAAAATATATACAATCATAGATAATAAGAAAATTACAAATGCTGGAATCATTGCTTCAAACTGTTTCGCAATAGCTTGTGGAACTTGTTCTGGCATCTTAATAACAATTTTTCTCTTTATAAAGAAGGTATAAATACTTCCTACTACCAAACCTATAATGATAGCACCGATAATCCCTTGTCCTCCAAACCAAGCCTTACTAATAGCGTCCCCAATCGCCTCACCTTGTTTAGGGATATAAGATGATCTTAGCAAAATAAAGAATGCAGATACAGATAGAACTCCAGCTGGTAAAGCCTCTACTCCGCTATTCTTAGCATAAGAATAGGCAATCGAAAAACAAGAAATTAGACCCATAATAGCAAAAGTTCCTGAATATACTTGCATAAACGGCTCTGTCCAATTCGATCCAAAAACACTAGCAATGCTCTTATTTAAGCCTTCAAACGGCAATTGTCCCATAATCAAGAATAAACTACCAACTACTGTCAATGGCAAAATTGCTAACATACCATCTTTTAGAGCTATAATGCCACGCATATTCACAAACTTCATCATCGGAGCAATGATTTTTTGAACATCTATCTTTGCCATAATAAATCTCCTTCTCTTACCCACTAATCAAAGATAAGGCTAAATCTAATACTTTTTTCCCATCTAACATACCATAATCCATCATCGGAATAACAGCTATCGGAACATCACACTTATCACAAATTTCTTTTGATTTATCTAATGTATAGGCAACTTGAGGTCCCAATAGTGCAACATCTAGATTTGGCGCATAATCAGCTAATTTAGACTGAGAAAACGCTTCTATCTCTGCTTCAACTCCGCTAGATTGCGCTGCAATTTTCATATTATTTACAAGCATCCCAGTAGAAAATCCTGCTGCACAAAACAAACCAATCTTCACCATTATATTTTCCTCCTCTATGTTAATAACAATGATAATACTCTAGTATTATTTTTTATGAAGTTCTTTTCTCAAACTAATAATTTCTTTAATTAAATTAATCTCCGTCATACTAGTCATGAGATGATCTTGTGAATGAACAAAGAGAGCTGTAATTTCTGTCTTTGTACCAGACGCTTCCTGTGCCAAGAATTTTGTTTGTAAATTATGAGCTTCTAATAAGGCAGCATCAGCTAACTGGATTTCTTCTTCACATCGTTCACATGTACCGTTTTTTATGTAATCTAACGCTTTATAAATATGTTGTTTCGCATCACCAGCATATAAAATTAAACCCATGATAATTTGATCTGGAACAATAATTTCCATAAATTCCTCCTCATTTCACTATGTAAAAAGCTTTTTCATTTGAAATTTTAAAATTTTCTTTTGTAACTCTAGAATACAACTACATCATAAACTTGTCAATTCAAAAACAACAAATAAACTATTTTTATTTATTTAAGCACAAATGTGCAATGGTTAAAAACAAAAAACGATAAACTGATATCAGTCTATCATTTTCACTCACATAAAATATTTCGAAAAGAAAAATCACCATCTTCTTCCAAAACTTTTAAAATTGTATTTTTATCTGTAATCAAATGATTTATTAAATTAGCACGCAAGACAGAAAGAATCGAAGATACTTTCGTATCACCGTAAGCAACAGCTAAACTTTGAGGAATATTTTTTAAATCTTCAAAAGAGATTGCTATCGTTCTTTCCTGTAAGTTTTCATAGACTTCTTTACCTTTTGAATCAAAAAAACGACAACAAATTTCTCCCACAGTTTTAACTTTTGTCAATTCTTTAAAGTCATCCTCTGTAAGCATGTCTAACCATTGATGTTTTCCTTTATTACTAAAATCACCAATCCCAACCACAGCTATATCTAAATCTTTCCAACTATTTTTCAAATCTTCAAAATATCTTGATTGCAAAATACCATCTGCTAACAATTTATTTTCTTGCACAATCGTTGCATTCATAAATGTACACTCTCCATGAAATTTTCTAGACATTTCATAAATTAGTGTATTCACATGGTATTTAGCGTGTATGTGACTAGGACCACCTGCTAGAGGATAGAAGTGAACATTTCGGACACTTTTGCTGTGAATTAAATCTACTAAATTACTTAAACTTTTCCCCCAAGAAAAGCCAATTTTCATATTATCATCAATTAAATTCCTAAGGACACCTGCTGCAACTTGAGAAATTCTTTCAGATAAAATTGTTGGATTATCATCAAATTCATTTGGAATAATTTCTAAACTTTCCAGACCGTATTTTTCTTTTACATAATTTTCCAACTTAAACATATTTGTATCGAAATTCTCTATTTCAATTTTAACAATTCCTGCATTCCTTGCTTCTGTTAACATTCTACTAATAGAGGTTCTATAAATTCCTAATTTTGCTGCTATTTGTGACTGATTTAAGTTTTCAATATAATACAGATAAGCAATTTTAGAAAGCAGTTTATTTCTATCTTGATTCATATACTTAACCTCTTACGAAACTATCTTAACCATTATCCCAGCATTTTCTAATGTAGCTATATTTTGTTTAGAAAGTTTTTCGTCTGTTATTACTTCATAGACTTGACTTAAAGCAAATCTTCTTACTGTACCCCTTTTATCAAATTTACTTGAGTCAGTTAAGACAATGACTTTATCCGACGCTGCTGAAATATATTGAACTACCTCACTGCGCATTAAATCTTTTCCTGTAAAGCCCATCTCTTTATCGTAACCATCTGTCCCAACAAAAGCTTGACGCACATGAAAAGTCTGTATCATTTCTTTTAATAAAGGTCCTACAGTCACCTGTGAATCTTTCTGAAACTCGCCACCAAGAACAATAACACGACATGAATCATAACCTCTCACAAAATTTGCTATAAAAAATGAATTTGTTACAATAGTGACATTTCTTTTTTGCTTGCAAATTTCCTCAGCAAGTAAAGCACAGGTTGATCCAGATTCTATCATTATTGTTTCATTATCTGACACCAATCTTACTGCTTCTTGAACAATTTTTCTCTTAATTTCATAATTAATTGACAAACGTACGTTTAAGTCATCTCCACTATTTAATACAGCATATCCATGCTCTCTGTGTAATAAGCCTTTTGACTCTAATTTATCTAAATCTTTTCTAATCGTTACTTTCGATACATTTAATTTTTCCGATAATGTATTAACATCAATCTTTTCATATTCTGATACTAATTTAATAATTTGTTCCAATCTTTTCATTTTACACCTCTGTTTTATTCTACCAAAATAAATAGCAAAAAACAACAAATTAAACTTTCGTTCGTAATTGTTTTTCTTTCGTTTTTGTGATAGGATAGAATTATGAAAAGGAGGAACTATTATGGAAGTATCTAAAGGAATTATTTTTAATATTCAACACTTTTCAATTCATGACGGTCCAGGCATTCGTACAACTGTTTTTTTAAAAGGATGTCCTCTGCGTTGCCCATGGTGTTCTAATCCTGAATCTCAAAGAATGAATCCTGAAAAAATGAAAGATGCTCAGCGTGAGAAGTTCACTTTAGTCGGTGAAGAAAAAACTGTAGAAGAAATTATTGCAGAAGTATTGAAAGACAAAGAATTTTACGATGAATCCGGTGGAGGTTTAACTTTATCCGGAGGTGAAATATTTGCTCAGTTTGAATTTGCTAAAGCTATCTTAAAGTCAGCTAAAGAGCACCACATACACACTGCAATTGAAACTACTGCCTTTGTTGATCATGAAAAATTTATTGATTTAATCCAATATGTAGATTTTATCTACACCGACTTAAAACATTATAATTCTATAAAACATAAAAAAGTGACCGGGGTTTTTAATCAAATGATTATTAAAAACATTCATTATGCTTTTTCTCAAAATAAAACTATCGTTTTAAGAATTCCAGTTATTCCTGATTTTAACAATAGTTTAGAGGATGCAGAAGAATTCGCTACTCTATTTAACTCATTAAATATCGATCAAGTTCAATTACTTCCTTTTCATCAATTTGGTGAAAACAAATATCGTTTATTAAATCGGAAATATGAAATGGATGGAGTTGGCGCACTTCATCCTGAAGATCTCATTGATTATCAAAAGGTATTTCTGAACCATCATATTAATTGCTATTTCTAGTTTATCTCCTTGAACTGCTCTAGCTATTTGCATGTAACAATCATCTATAATACATACTTAACTTTTCAAAAGGTTTAGCTAAAAAATTTTGGTTAGACCTTTTCTCTTTACCTTGCTCTAAATTTTTTAAACTGCTATACTTATAGCAGAAAAAATCTTCCAAGGAGGTAATGGATGTCCCATTCCTTTAAAAAATCTCTCCAAAAAGAAATTCTCCATAGAAGCTCTATAGCAGCCTTTGTGACCTCTCTTTTACTACTCATTTTACTTTTTGGTTTTTCCTATTTTTTACAAAAGCAACAACTCTCCAAAGATACGAGACAGATTGTCAAACAGGTTCAAGAGATGAAAGAAGCAAATAATGAGCTCCTGACTACTATGAACCATAAAATGATTCCTGGATTTTTGGATGGCAAACACACAGAGCGAGAAGTCTTTAGCTTATTTTACGAGACAAAAGCTAAATTAAAACTTAGTTCTGACCTCATTATCCTAAGTGATACAGGTGAATTACTATTTAGTACCAATCGAAATCATCAAGAAAGTATTTTATCACCCTACTATCTAAAACTGCTCATTCAAAATCCTTCTCAAGATAAAGTTACAGAAAAAATTGCACTCTCTTCAGACAAGCAACACTACACACTCTTTATCAAACCACTACTTCAAAACCAACGAGTTAAGGCCTATACTATTGCTTTCGTAAATGAGAATGATTTCATCTCAAGTTTCCCAATGATAAATTCTAAATACATCATTACCGATAGCTTTGGAAATATGTTTTCCAACAATACAAATCAATTTACTCGTTCCACTCTTGAAAAATTTGATGAAAAACTCCTACACTCTCGCACCCACTGGTATGCGAATGAACCGCTTATTGTTCAAAAAGAAAAAGTCGGTGCTATTTTTTCAATCTATACTTTTCAATCCTTCTTTCCCATTCCTAGCTTACTTGGTCTAGCCTCCATTCTCACCTTATGTATATTCTTCCTCTACTTCTGGCAAGCAAGGCGAATTGCTCATAAAATTGCCACACACAATGCTGTTCCTATTGAAAGTTTGGTTTACCAACTTCAAGAAATTCCTAAACAAGCAGAAAAAAGGCTTTCTCTACAAACAGGTGATGAGTTTGAGTTTATGGCAGAAAAAATCAACAATATGTTGTATGAATTAGATCAACTTCATCAAAAAATGTTGACCATCGAAAAAGAAAAGTGGATTTTTGAAAGAAAAATGCTGGAAGCTCAGTTCAATCCTCATTTTCTCTACAATACACTTGAGACGATTAAAATCACTTCTTTAATGGATGCCGCTCTCACACAAGACCTGATTCAAAACCTCACGCGCATTCTTCGCTACAGTATCACCGATTTAGAAAAAGAAACAACCATTTGTCAAGATTTAAAGATCATAGAGGATTACCTTATTATTCATAAGATTCGTTTCGAGCACTTTTCCTATGATATTGTCTGCCCAGAAACTGTCGATAATCAGCCTATTCCTAAACTTTTCTTGCTTCCTCTAGTAGAAAATGCTATAAAATATGGGATGCAATACCGTATTGATCTTCATATTGATATCCAAATTACCTTGGAAGCAGATTCTCTAACTTTTTTAGTCAAGGATAATGCTGGAGGACTCACAAAACAAGAGCGACTCGCTATTTTAGACTCTTTAGAAAGCCCTCATACCCAGCATGGCATCGTTAACAGCTATAAACGATTGAGCAATTTCTTTTCTGATGTCCAGCTAGATTTAGGAGTCAATCGCCAAGGAGAAACTTGGGTCAAATTTATAACGAAAGGACTAACTCATGTTTAAGCTCATTATCGTAGAAGACGAACACCTCATTCGAAAATGGCTAGAGATTGCCGTAGACTACTCTGCCTTAGGTATCCAAGTCGTAGGAACTGCCAGTCACGGTCAAGAGGGAATGAAACTCATCCAAGAAAAAGAACCTCATATTGTCTTAACAGACATCACAATGCCAATTATGGATGCTTTTATGATGTTTGAAGCCACTCGTACCCTTTCTTATGAAAAAGTTATCTTATCAGGTTATAACGATTTTCAAAATGCCAAAAAAGCCATGCAATATGGAGCAGTTGATTTCTTATC
>ERZ772953.559-NODE-559-length-11951-cov-3.577169_pt1 | contig 11951 bp, 11 predicted proteins | sample MGYA00580685_ERZ772953 | MGnify/ENA primary metagenome ERZ772953 (study PRJEB29015, sample SAMEA2738080) | human oral metagenome | biome: human oral; feature: human-associated habitat; material: saliva | place: China | collected 2209 ...
CAGCTGGCGGCCTATCAGATGGCCCTCCTCGCCGCGGGGGAGCGGGTCGCGGGCGCGCGCATCGCCCTGCTCGGGGACAAGAAGCCCCACTCCTTCGATCAGCGGTCCCTGGAAGGGGAGGCGCTGGAGGGGTGGCGTGAGAAGGTGCGAGAGGTTGCCGCCATCGCGCGCGGCCCCTACTTCGAGGCGACTCCCTCGGAGAAGGCCTGCTTGTATTGTTCTTTTGATCGGCTGTGCCCGGCTCGGGAGCGCGGCCGCAAGGTGGTGGAGTGACGTGGCGGGAGACAGCGCGATGACCCTGAGCGCGACTCAGATTCAGGCGATCGTCGATGCGACGAAGACACCGACCCCGGAGCAGGTGCGCGTGGTAGAGGCTCCGCGCAGGCCGCTCCTCGTCGTCGCGGGCGCGGGCTCGGGTAAGACGGAGACCATGTCGATGCGGGTGCTGTGGCTCCTGGCCAACCACCCGGACTTGACGCCGGCCTCGATCCTGGGCCTGACCTTTACGCGCAAGGCGGCCGGCGAGCTCGGCGACAGACTGCGCGAACGCATCCGCCTGCTGTCGCGCGAATTGCCGCAGCTGAGTGAGCGATTGGATGAGGACCCGGTGACGCTCACGTACAACTCGTTCGCGGAGCGCATCGTGTCCGAGCACGGGATGCGGATCGGCATCGATCCCGATTTTTCCATGCTGTCCGAGGCCGGCGCCCTCGACCTGATGACGCAGATCGTTGAGGCGTGGCCCACGGACCTGGACGATGAGCTGAGCCCCGCGGGCGTCGTGGGCAAGATCCTGCATCTCGCGGGCGAGATCGCCGAGCACGGCTACACGGTGGAGAGCGCGCGCCAGGCCTTGGAGGGGTTCGGGCGGGAGCTGGAGATCGTGGGCGACTCGAATGAGGCTGCCAGGGAGTTGCATCAGGCGAACCAGCGCCGCATCGCATTCCTCGGTCCGATCGAGGCCTACCAGAAGCGGAAGCGGGAGATGGGCCTCCTGGATTTCTCGGATCAGCTGGTGCTGGCCACACGCATCGTGCGTGAGGTCCCCTCCGTGCGCGCCGCGCTGCGCGAGGAGTTCCGCGCGGTTCTCCTCGATGAGTTCCAGGACACCTCCGTCATCCAGATGGAGCTGCTGTCCACGCTGTTTGGCGACCACGCGGTGACCGCGGTGGGCGACCCGAATCAGGCGATTTACGGGTGGAGGGGGGCATCGGCCTCGTCCCTGGAGACGTTCTTGGAGCGCTTCCAGACGGGGGCGCCCGAGGAGGGCCAGACCCTTACGCTGTCGACCGCGTGGCGTAACGACGTGTCGATCCTGGAGGCGGCGAATCGCGTGGCTGAGCCCCTGCGCGAGGTTGCTTCCTATCAGGCGGGCAAGGAGCAGCTGAACGCGCAGTCTCCCGTCCTGGTCCCGCGTCCGGGGGCGGGGCGCGGCGTCGTTGAGATCGCCTACCCGGCCGCCTACGAGGACGCGCTGGCGGCGACGGTCGACTTCGTGCGGCGGGTTCGCGCGCAGCCGGTCACGGACGGCAAGCGGCGCACGGTCGCCGTCCTGAGCAGGCGCCGCAAGGACTTCCCGTTGATTGACGCCGCTCTTCGTGAGGCGGGGATCCCCACGGAGATCGTGGGGCTGGGCGGGCTGCTCGACCAGCCGGCCGTGCAGGATGTGCGCGCGGCCCTGGAGCTGGGCTACGACGTGGCGGCGTCCCCGTGGCTGGCGCGCCTCCTGGCCGGCATCGACCTGGGTGCCGCCGACCTGATGGCCCTCGGCGACTGGGCGCGTGCCCTGGCGCGTCGGGAGGGGGCCAGTTCCCACCAGGCGGTTCTCCTGGACGCCGTGGATGACCCGCCGGCCCCCGGGTGGGCGGCTAAGGGGCGTCCCGCAATCAGCGAGGAGGCGGTGCGCCGCGTGCGCCTGCTGGGCGAGCGTCTGCGCCAGGTCCGCGAGGGCGTGGGCCGCTCGATCACCGAGCAGGTCGAGCGCGCGATCCTCATCATGGGGACGCTGGACGACGTGATCGCGGACCCGCTGTCGATGGGCGGGCGCGCGGCGCTGGACGAGTTCATCGCCGTGGCCGCCGCCTACGAGAAGGAGACGCCGGGGGCCTCGCTCGGCTCGTTCCTGGCGTACCTGAGGTTGGCGGATGAGCGTGAGGACGGGCTTGACGCGCCGCTGGGGGAGCCGGATCCGAAGGCCGTCCAGATCTTGACGGTGCACGGCTCGAAGGGCCTGGAGTGGGACGGCGTCGTCGTCTTCGGCCTGTGCGACGGCGTGTTTCCCTCGCATAACAAGAGGACCAGCGTGGAATGGACGGACGATGTTCCCCCAGCCAACGCGTGGTTGACGGACAGCGGGGCGCTGCCGCATCCGCTGCGAGGGGATCATGGGGACCTGCCCCCGTTCGTGCCCGACGTCGAGGGTTCCCGGACTGCTTCCGCGGCTTACGTCAAGTGGTCGACGAAGGTTTACAAGCCTTCCGTCGGCGTGTATGCGGAGCGTGAGGAGCGGCGCCTGGCCTATGTGGCGATGACTCGTGCGCGTAGCGCGCAGCTGTTGGTGGGGGCGTGGACGTCGGACTTCAACATGAAGGTGTCTCACCCGTCTCGCTACCTCATGGAGGCCAGCGCCCAGCTGTTCGGTCATACTCCGCAGCCCGCGGGGGGCACGGCTGGTGCCGTGGAGGACCGAGACGTGTGGGGATCGGGTGCCTGGCGCGACCTGGGCGTCGAGCCCGCCGTGGGGGAGGGGGCCTGCCTGATTGCCCCGATTCCTGGTGAGGAGGAGCGTGAGGCGCTGTCAGCGTCGGCCCCCGCGGAGACGTTTCCGCCGGCGCCGGGACCGTCGCGTCAGCGGGTCGCGGCTGCGGCGGCGTCCGTGCGCGCGCAGATGCGGGAACTCGCGCAGGATCGGGATGTGTTCGAGGCCTTGGCGGAGTTGGGCGATGACCCGTCGGTGCGGGACACGATTGCCCTGATCGAGGAGGATCGGCTGGGCCGGGAGGCGCCGGTTGTGGACCTGTGGGCCGAGCGCGTGCCGGCCACGTCCGTCTCTTCGCTGCTGCAGGATGCGGGCGAGTTCGCGCGCGATATGCGCCGGCCGATGCCCGTCAAGCCCAGTTCTTTCTCTGCGCTGGGCACGGTCTTCCACGCGTGGGCCGAGCGTGAGCTGCACGTGGCGGGCGCGGATCCCGCGTCCGAGGCCCAGGATCCATCGGCGGTCGTGCCCGGTGAGGATGCCGCGCTGTCGGGCGGTGGCGACGGCGCGGAGGAGGCGCTGCTGACGCTCAAGGAGCGCGAGTTGCTCGAGAAGCTGCGCGAGAACTTCCGCGCGTTCGTCGCGGGGGAACTGGCCGGCTATCGGGCCGTCGCCATCGAAGAGGCCTTCTCCGTGGAGGTGGGTGGAGTGTCCGTGCAGGGCCGTATCGACGCCGTCTTTGAGCGCGTGAGCGGGCAGGGGCCGCGATTCCTGGTTGTGGATTGGAAGAGTGGTCAGCCGGTCACGCGCACAACCAAGCCGGAGAAGCTGGCGTATTTCGCGACGCAGCTGCGCCTGTATCGGCGGGCCTGGGCTGCGCGCGTGGGCGTGGATGCCGCCGAGGTTGGCGCGATGGTCGCGTTCCTGGCGGGTCCGTCGCACTACACGCTTGAGTCCCTCGAGGGGATGCTTGGCGGTGGTGCGCAGCCGCTGGACGAGGCCGTGAAGGGGGCGCTGGGGCAGTGAGCTGACAGGGGGCCGCCGCCATGTCCGCGCGGTGGTGGTATCGCTGTCAACGTCTGATGCGACGACCTGGAGTGTGCGGGCCTGTTGTCTGTGCCCGCACACTCCCGGCGGTCGCTGAGGCGGTGTGCTACAGGGACGTGCGCCGGTCCTTCTTGATGACGGATGCCCAGTGGGAGTCGCCCGCCTGAGCGTCGCTCGATGTTTTCGAGATGGCGCCGGACATCTGGTCGCACCACTTGTGCATGGTATCGCGGCGTCTTGTGGCGTCTGATTCGAGCTTGCTATAGCCGGAGGTGACGACCTGGAACCCCCAGTTGATGGCGCCCGACGGGACAGTGATTTCGTCGACGGTTCCACGCAGGGTGTCGTGCCTGCCCTTGAGTCGCGTCATCTCGGCGGGGTCGCAGGCGAAGGATGCCGTCATGACTGGCGTGCCTCCTCGTCATCGGGGCGGAAGTAGAGGTTGTTGTCGGCGGCGTACTGGCGTGCGGTGTCCATGAGCTGAGGATCTTCCTCGAAGCATACCACGGGATCCGGCCAGCGCTTGCCGTGGGCGGGGGGTTCCATGCCGATGAGCGTGAAGGTCCCGACCTTCTCGAGGGTCGCGCTCTCACCCAGTTTCAGTGTCTCGTTCAAATTGGCGGGGCGATTGACTCCCTCATCCCACTCCACGCGAACCTCTGCTTCGGGGGTTCCATCAACGACTTGAGCGTCGGTTGAAAAGACTCTGAGATAGGGGAAGGAATCGATGAGCGGGTAGAGAATTGCCGTTCGAAGAGTGTAGATCGTGCCTGTGCATTGTTCCATTTTCTGTCCTTGTTCTTTGCCGGCGCACGCGCCGATCATGCCTACAGTGAGGATTGTTGTGGCGACTAATGTAATGACGCGTTTGAGGATTTCTTTCACCAGAGGGATCCAATCGCGACGTCTCCGTAGTACTTCTGGAAATCCTCCCAGGAGATCGTGAACTCCCCACCGTTTACCGAGTCCCCGGTGGCGCGTGGATTTGAACCGTGCGGATTGACCAGGGTGACTCCCGATTGGTCAGCCTTCTTGACCATGTACGAGTGTGAATCGTAAATCTTGATCGTCTCCTGCGTGCCGTCCGGAAGCGTGGCGGTCACGGGAGCGGTCTTGGAGGTGAAGTTTTTACTAGACGCGGTGCTGGCCACGGTCGGCCGCCCGCTATTGACGGAGTTGATGATGTCCTGCCTCTCGGATTGGTCATAGCCCTCGCCCCAGCCGAAGATTCCTCCTGCGCCGTCAACGGTGTGCGTGCCCTTGCCGGTAATGTCGGGAAGGGCGTTTTGGGGGTAGCCTCCACTGATTCCGCCCGATCCGAAGATCCCGGAATCGTTGACGCCATCGGGGAAGGTTTGGGCATACGCTTTCTCGTAGAGGGAGATGACGCCGGTGTGGCCGGACGAGGAGACGCCATTTGCGTAGGTGTCCCGTACCAGAACTTCTTGTGAGGGGCCGGAGAATATGCCCGGTTTCCGATAGACCGTCACGTAGTAGCCGTCGATGTTCCCGGCTGAGTCGTAGTGTGGGCGAATGCCATCGGCGAGTCTCTTCTGTCCATCGCTGGAATTCATGACGGCCATGAGGGAGGCCAGGTAGTAGCAGTCGCCGATCCCGCCTTGTCTGACATTGCGTGGATCGTATTTTCCTGCCCTGAGGTCTTCAAGCTCTTGGTTGATGCGTTTGCGATCGCTCGGCGAGAGTCTCTGAGTCCTCGAGGGGTCTTTATCAGTCCCGACCTTGTCGGAATTCCTCGCCACCGGCTCGATGGCGAGCGCCCCCTTGAGGCTCTGAGTCAGTTCCTCCGCCGACTGCTTGAGTTCCTTGTACTTCGAGTTGTAATCGTCCTGAATACTCAACGCTTGCTTGCGCAGTTCCCAGAATTTCGACCAGCGGTCCGCCATGGGGGTGGCATCGAATTGTTTGTCGAGATTTTCTAGGGCGGGACGCAGGGTTCCGTCCACGTAGGACTTGATGGACCGGAGTTTCCAGTAGTACTTGTCGACGTCACTGGAGGCAGACGTCAGGCCTGCGCCGAAGTTGTAGAGGCGCCTCGCTGCGCGCTGGCTCGACTCGCTGTAGTTATCGCGGGCCTGACCGGCCCACGTCGAGATCGAGGACTTAATGGAGGACAGGTCTGTCTCGGCGGAGTGTGCCTTCTCGGCGGCGGCGCTCAGTCCGTCTTTGATGCTCGCGATCTGGTCGGCGTTTCCTGGTGGATCTGAGACGTAGGTCGAAAACCATCCCATGTCGCTCTCCTTGTCATCTTTGAAACGGTGAGCAAATTCTAACCAATGTGAAGTGTTTTGTCGTGTTGGTGTGACTCGCCGTCCAATGAACACGAGTGCTCGTGTGATCCGAGTGGGGTGTCGTGCCTGCCCTTCAGCCGCGTCATCTCGGCGGGGTCGCAGGCGAAGGATGCTGTCATGACTGGCGTGCCTCCTCGTCATTGGGGCGGAAGGGGAGGCCGTTGTCGGCGGCGTAGGTACGTGCAGTGTCGATGAGCTGGGGGTCCTGCTGGAAGCAGACCACCGGTGTCGACCAGCGCCTCTCCCCGGAGGGCGGGAGCACGTCGATGAGAGTGAAGGTACCGACGTTGTCGAGGGTCGTGCTCTCCCCGACCGTGAGGGTCTGATACATGCCCTCCGGCACGTTGACTCCATCGGACCAGCTCACGGTGAGCGTAGCGTGTGGCGCGTCGCCGGCAGCATCGGCCTCGATGCCCGTGAGCCGCAGGGGACTGAACCCTTCGATGAGCTGATACCTGATCGCTGACTCGAGAACGTAGGTCGTGCCATCGCACGCAGGCAGGTCGCGTTCCTCGTTGGCCGACGAACACGCTCCAGCGAGCGAGGCGGCGAGCCCGATGGCGCAGGCGATCCGAAGGCCACGACTGATACGTGCGGACATGACATGACTCCCTCATCGATGTCGACGGTTGGGGTGCTCGGGCGAGCGCAGCGGTGAAGCCGGTTACAGGTACTTCTTGAAGGTTGTCTTGATCGCGAGCATGGTGTCGATCATCCAGTTAAAGTGCTCGGTCCACTGGGCCCTGTCGTCGAATGCCACACTCTTATGGACGACGATGCGGCTCGCTTTGCGGTTCGGGAGCTCCCGCCAATCAAAGCTCAGGCCGGCGTCGGCTTCAATCGTCTCCCTCATGGCGTAGAGCGAGCGGAATAGGTCCTTGTCCTGGTTGATATACAGCTCGACACTTAGCTCGCTTCGCTTGTGGACCTGTGATGCTTCGATATGGCACTGAGACGAGCCGATGCCGAAACTCATCCAATACTCCTTCGAGGGCTTGCCACGGTGGAAGCTGCGCGAAAAGCGTGTGTCCTGAAAGGCGTAGTCCTGGAATGCGGCCCAGTAGTCGTAGCGTAGCTGCTGGCCCTCATCCGGTGACGTCGCCTTCTTGACTTCCTTGGTCCAATCGTTGGGTCGTTCGACAACCTCGAATTTCACGGCCGGATCGGAGGAACCGATGCGAAACAGCTTGATTTCGCACAGGAAGAAGCCGATGTTCTCATCGGTGTGGTTGTTGAGCCATTCGACCGCGGCGCGATGCTCCTCTCGCGCGCGTTTAACGAGCCAGACGATCACATCCGCCGATTTGCCAGACGCGTAGGTGATCAGCTTTCCGAGGTGGTCGTGATCGGTGTCTTCCAGCTGGTTCTCGATGATGATTGTTCTGTCCGTGCCGGTCTCCGACGCGAAGATATCGACGTTGAAATCGCCGACGCAGGACTCTATCTCGTCGACCGTCATGTCAATCTCGATGGCGTCAGAGAGGAGGGCCATGTTCTCGTCCTGCGCGAGCCACGGGGTGAAATCGAGTGCCTCGTGGGGCCATACCGTTCGTAAGTCGCGTATCTCTTCGAGCCTGCTCAGAGCGACCATCGTGTGATTCCTTGTCGTGTTATACCTGCGAACCCGTTGCGCGGCCGCTGTGGTTGTTCATGGGAAGGGCGAGGCGTATCGGCGCCCCGGAGCGATCAGAGGGAGGTGAGGCGGTCGTCCTTGATGACGTCCGCCCAGGTGGCGTCCGCTTGCTCGGACTCGCGGGAGGTCGCCTCAATGGCCTCGGACATGCGGGTGCACCACTCCTGCATGATCTCGCGACGATCAGCGCAATCCTCTGCCAGCTCCTTGTACGCGCCGCGCACGACGGAAAAGCCCCACGCGGCTCCTTTCGGCGGCACGACGACCCTTTCCAAGTCGGAACGCAGCTCCTCATGCCTGGCGATCAACGCCCTCATTTCGTCCGTGTCGCACGCGAAACCCTTGCTCATGAGTGACTCCCATCGTCGATCGTGTCGGGAAAGAAGAGGCCGTTGACGGCGGCGTATCGGCGCGCCGTCTCGATGAGGCGCGGATCGCGTTCGAAGAGAATGACCGGCCGTGGGAACATATCGCCGTCGAGGGGTGCTTCCATGTCGACCAGGGTAAAGCTCCCGACGTTGCTGAGCGACGCGGACTCCCCCTGGGCCAGTTCTGCGCGCATCCCGGGAGGGGGAGTCCCCACGCCGGGCCTCCACGTGACCGCGAGCGTGACGCGGGGAATCCCGTCTGTGATCTCCGAGCGAAGAACGCTCATGGCCGGCTCGCCGAATCCGTCGATCAGGCCGCAACGAACGGCGTGACCGGGGATGATCAACCGGCGGTCCTGGTGAGTCATGTTCTGCCTATCGTGTCGGGGTGGAAGTGCTGGGGGAGCGGCGACACTCTCAGGTGAGAAGAGCGCCCTGCGCGCGGTGCCGCGTTATTTGACGGCACCGAGGGTGACGTTTCCGTAATACTCGTTGAAATTCTCCCAAGAGATGGTGAATTCCCCGTTGGGGGTGGCGGTGCCCGTCTCCGACACAGTGTTGGTGCCGTGCGGATTGACGAGCGTGAGGCCCGACGAATCGGCGTGTGTGACCACGTAGGAGTGCCCTCGGTAGATGTCGATGCGAGTCTCCTGCCCGTTGGGCAGCGTCACATTCACGGGGGAGGTTCGGTTCGTGAACGCGTCGCTGCACTCCGTGTTGGCGATGGTGGGCTGCCCGCTGTTGGCGGCCTCGATGATCGTCTGTTGTTCGCCGGCGTCGTAGCCGCTTCCAAAGCCGAAGAAGCCGTCCCCGTCAATCGTCGATGTTCCTTGACCGGTGACGCGAGGGAGAGCCTCACGGGGGTAACCGGCCGACATCCCGCTTTCAAAGAAGGTTGACCTGTTGACCCCGCCCGGGTGGAGCTGGGAAAACGCCTTTTCGTACAGGGAGATCACGCCCGCAGACCCGCTGGAACGCGCTCCGTTGGCGTACGTGTCTCGCACCAGGACTTCCGTGGAGGAACCGGAGGAGAAGAAGCCGGGCTTGTCGTAGACCGTGACGATGTAGCCGTCGATCGTTCCATCTTGGTTGTAGTGCGGCCGAATACCGTCGGCAAGGAGCGACTGCCCCTCGGGGGAGTTCATGACGGCCATCAGCGATGCCAGGTAGTAGCAGTCACCGATACTTCCCTGAGCGATTGCGCGCAGGTCGAAGCCGCCCTCGCGCAGGGCCTTGAGTTCGGCGTTGATCCTGTCAATGTCGCGCTCGCTGAGGCGCTCCGTGCGCGAGGGGTCAAAGAATCCACCCGCGAACTTTGACTTCTTCGCGACGGGTTCGATCGACAGAGCCTGTTGCAGGCTGAGGGCGAGGTCCTCGGCCTCTTGCTTGAGCCTGTTGTAGCGCTCCCTGTACTCGCCCTGGAGGGTGCGCGCTTCGGCGAGGAGGGAAAAGTACGCGTCGAGGCGCTGGCCTGCGGGAGTGCGTGTGAATGCCTCGTCGAGCTCTTGCGCGGTGGGACGCAGGGTGTTCTCCACGTAGTTATGCATGGCGCGCACGCTCCACGAGTAGGACTCGACGTCGTTGGCCGCACAGGCCATGCCTTCGTTGAAATGGATCATGCGGCTGCGCGCTCGCTGCTGGGATTCCAGGTAGTCGAGGTGCGCGTGGCCCTTCCATGTCGAGATGGACGAAGGGATGCGCGACACCGCCTGCTCGATGTTGTCAGCGTGCGTGGCGCTCTCGTGCAGGGTCTGCGCGACCAATGCGATGGAATCTGCGTTGCCGGGGGCCCCAGGGATCATGGATGAAAACCAAGTCATGGCGCGTCCTTTCTCGCCAACCGTGGTGTCCTCGTGACCGACAATAGCCGCAGCAGTGATGTGCGTCAAACACTTTGTGGTGCGAGATGCGTGCGGGAGGCGCGTCCGTGCCGCATGCGGGACGCGTGCAGGAGGGGGCCGGGGGTGTACTCAATGGACATGGCGGAAAGCACACCTTTGTGATTGCTTGCGGCTATTCTCCGTCGCCCACAAGTCTACGGCGTGCGCGCCATCCAGTCAACAATTTGTTAGGACAAAGCAGCAATTCCTTGTCACTGTGCGAAAAGATTGGCCTCGAAGGAGTAGCGCGATGCTCGGTAGATGTGGTCGCCGTACTCCACGATGCGTCCGGAGGGATCGTATGTCGTGCGCTGCGTCGTCAGCAGGGCAGCACCGCGATGCTCGGACAGAAGCTTGGCCTCCTTGGTGGTTGCGGTACGCGCCCCGATGACCTGTCGGGCTGAGGTGAGGGTGACGCCTCGCTCGCGCATGAGATCGTAGAGAGAGCCAGACTCGAGTTCCTGCATCGTGGGGGCAATGTCCGCTGGGATGAGGTTTCTGAGCACAGCGATCGGTTCGTTGTTCGTAAAGCGCGTGCGTTCGATGTGAACGATCAGCGTTCCTGCCTCGATCTTCAGTACCTCGGCCTCGGCCTCCGTGGCGGGGTGCGCCTCGTAGCGCTGGATCGTCGTCTGTACCTTGTGGCCGGCCTCAACCAGGTCCTTCATGAGGGAGGTGAGTTCCATGGGGCGGTGAACCTGGCTCGGGGAGACGATCGTGCCGACGCCGCGGCGTCGTGTCAGGAGGCCGCGGTCGACGAGACGCTGCAGGGCCTGGCGCGCGGTTGGGCGTGAGACGTGCAAGCGAGCAGCCATCGATAGCTCGTCTTCGAGTCGAGTGTCTGCGGGCAACGCTCCGGTGTTGATGAGTTCAGCAATGGGTTCGGAGATCTGAAAGTACAACGGAACGGGAGAAGAACGATCCAGCGTAATGTCCGGGATGTAAGGCGTGCTAGTGGCAGCCTTGGATGCGTTGGGCATAGTTGACCTTCAGTATGGCAGGACTTTGGCCTCGTGAAATTAATACAGTTACATGGTATCAGGATCTATAGGGAGGTGGGAGTAGCGGCGCGTCGAGCTATATTGTATGGACACAGTGAGGTGATTGTGTGTCGATAAGGCATATGTGGTAGGTCAGGCTTGAGAGCCGCCCCAATGGGGAGAAAAGGCCAACATGTTGCTGGATCGTCGCACTGTAGATATCCCGACAATGGGCCGCTTGGGCATCGACGTCAAGCTCAAGGGCCTGATCCCAGCGTCATTCCGAGATCAGGCCCTATAGGAAGCCGCATAATGGCTACGAATGAACGCGTCCAAGAATTTAGACGCAGGTCAGCGCCCCAGGTCTGACGGTCCCGCTTCGCGCGCCACGGCCTCGTCGATGATGGAGGAGACATCGCGGGCCACCGACGCCCACGTGAAGTGCTTTCGCACGCGCGCGCCCACGGCCGCCGCGCAAGACGCGCGACGCACCGGATCGGTGACCGCCTCGCGCAGGGCAGGGACGAGCGCGTCCGTGAGCTGGGCGGACGTGGCCCCGTCAACCACCCAGCCGAGGGCGGGAGACGTGATGACCTCCTCCGTGCCGCCGCGAGGCGTCGCAATGATCGCGCAGTCGCCCAGGGCCGCCTCGAGGATCGAGGTGGGCAGGCCCTCGGGGTACATGGACGGGTAGACGAACACGTCGGAGCGGCGGTACAGGCTCATGACGGCGGGGAAGTCGAGCTTGCCCAGGAAGGACACGGCGGGGTCGCCTCCGTAGCGCTCGTGTAGCTCGTTCTCGATGGGACCAGAGCCGGCGACGGCGAGGCGCAGAGGTACGTCGGGAAGTTCGGCGCGCAGGCGCGCAAACGCGTCCAGGAGCGCGACGATGCCCTTCTCAGCGATGAGGCGGCCGGCGTAGGAGATGACGATCTCGGAGTCGGCACCGCCGCGCGGCCACTCGCGCTCGTAGCGGTCGTCAGCGACGGCCGTATCCTCTGGGGTGACCGCGTTGTACCACACGCCCGAGGCCTCGATC
>ERZ772953.560-NODE-560-length-11943-cov-3.959707_pt1 | contig 11943 bp, 9 predicted proteins | sample MGYA00580685_ERZ772953 | MGnify/ENA primary metagenome ERZ772953 (study PRJEB29015, sample SAMEA2738080) | human oral metagenome | biome: human oral; feature: human-associated habitat; material: saliva | place: China | collected 2209 ...
TGCCTTGAGGCAGCGGGAGGGGTAGCCTGCGGTGCAGGTTTCGCACTCGCCGCAGGAGATGCAGAAGGAACCTACGACGAAGTCGCCGGGGGCTACGGTGGTGACCTCGGAGCCTACTTCGACGACTTCGCCGATGTATTCGTGGCCCATTGCTCGGTGCTCAACGGGCTGCGCGCCGCGGTAGGGCCACAGGTCGGAGCCGCAGATGCAGGATGCTGCGAGCTTGATGATGGCGTCGGTGGGTTCGAGGAGGGTCGGCTTGTCGACTTCGTTGACGACGACCTTGCCGGGGGCTTCCATGACGACTGAACGCATGGGTGTTCCTTTCGGGGTTGTGGGATAGTAGTCCAACAGTACGCCCCGCACCCCGATATATCAATAATTTTTTATGCTACGGGGTGAAGGCAAAAATTCCGACAATCTGAACCGGCAAACCGCTCCCGCTCCCCTGCTTCTGCACTGCTTCTCCGCCGCCGCTCCCCCGCTTCCGCAGCCGGTTAAACGACGGAACCCCCGCGCATCCACAGTGGACACGCGGGGGTTCCGCACGGTTTATCTCAGCCTTATATCTCAGGGCGAGTGGGGTTTAGAAGTCCCAGTCCTCGTCCTCGGTGTTCACGGCCTTACCAATCACGTAGGAAGAGCCGGAACCGGAGAAGAAGTCGTGGTTCTCATCAGCGTTCGGGGACAGTGCCGACAGGATTGCTGGGGACACGTTGGTCACGGTCGCCGGGAACATCGGCTCGTAGCCCAGGTTCATCAGAGCCTTGTTAGCGTTGTAGTGCAGGAACTTCTTCACGTCCTCGCTCCAACCCACACCGTCATACAGGGAGTGGGTGTACGCCACCTCGTTCTCGTACAGTTCGTACAGCAGGTTGAAGGTGTACTCCTTCAGCTCTGCCTGACGCTCCGGGGACTCCTTCGCCAGGCCGCGCTGGAACTTGTAGCCAATGTAGTAGCCGTGCACTGCCTCGTCACGAATAATCAGACGGATCAGGTCAGCGGTGTTGGTCAGCTTCGCGTGCGAAGACCAGTACATGGGCAGGTAGAAGCCCGAGTAGAACAGGAAGGACTCCAGCAGAGTGGAGGCAACCTTCTTCTTCAGCGGGTCGTCACCGATGTAGTAGGACAGAACGATCTTCGCCTTCTTCTGCAGGTGCTCGTTCTCAGAAGCCCAGCGGAACGCCTCGTCAATCTCCTTGGTGGAGGCGAGGGTCGAGAAGATCGAGGAGTACGACTTTGCGTGCACGGACTCCATGAACGCAATGTTGGTGTACACAGCCTCTTCGTGCGCGGTCACAGCGTCCGGCAGCAGGGACACAGCACCGACAGTACCCTGGATGGTGTCCAGCAGGGTCAGACCGGTGAAGACGCGCATGGTCAGCTGCTTCTCTTCCTCAGTCAGGGTCTTCCAAGAGGGCACGTCGTTGCTCAGCGGCACCTTTTCCGGCAGCCAGAAGTTACCGGTCAGACGATCCCAAACCTCAAGGTCCTTCTCGTCCTCAATACGGTTCCAGTTGATAGCCTCGATCACGTGGTCGACGAGCTTCACCTTTTCGCTCATTAGTAATTCTCCGATTCTTAAGGGGCGGTTACGGTCCCACGCGCGCCCCACCAGTCGCGCAGGCGGTTTGCGTGTTCACCGTAACCGCCCCTTCCAGTCTTTAGTTATAGTGTGCCAGCTCAGGCTGAATGCGTCACAGCATTCGGGCTAGAGCATGCAGGATACGCAGCCTTCAACCTCGGTACCCTCAAGAGCCATCTGACGCAGACGGATGTAGTAGATGGTCTTGATGCCCTTACGCCATGCGTAAATCTGGGCGCGGTTGATATCGCGGGTGGTTGCGGTATCGCGGAAGAAGAGGGTCAGCGACAGGCCCTGGTCCACGTGCTGGGTTGCCACAGCGTAGGTGTCGATGATCTTCTCGTAACCAATTTCGTAGGAGTCCTGGTAGTACTCCAGGTTGTCGTTGGTCATGTACGGCGCCGGGTAGTAGACGCGGCCGAGCTTGCCTTCCTTGCGGATCTCAATCTTCGAAGCGATCGGGTGAATCGAAGAGGTCGAACCGTTGATGTAGGAGATGGAGCCGGTCGGCGGAACAGCCTGCAGGTTCTGGTTGTACATGCCGTACTGTGCCACGTCAGCAGCCAGCTGAATCCACTCTTCACGGGTGGGGATGTGGTGCTTAGCGAACAGTTCGCGGGTACGCTCGGTCTGCGGTTCCCATTCCTTCTCAATGTACTTGGCGAAGAACTCACCGGATGCGTACTTCGAGTTCTCGAAGCCCTCGAAACGCTGACCGCGTTCCTTAGCAATCTGCATGGAGGCGCGGATTGCGTGGTAGGCGACGGTGTAGAAGTACATGTTGGTGAAGTCCAGCGCTTCTTCGGAACCGTAGTAGACGTGCTCGCGTGCCAGGTAGCCGTGCAGGTTCATCTGGCCCAGACCCACGGCGTGGCTCATGTTGTTGCCGCGCTCGATGGAGGGTACGGAGCGGATGTCGGACTGGTCGGAGACGGAGGTCAGCGAACGAATCGCGGTTTCCACGGTCTTGCCGAAGTCGTCGCCGTCCATGGTCAGTGCAATGTTCAGCGAACCGAGGTTGCAGGAGATGTCCTTACCGACGGTCTCGTAGCCGAGGTCAGCGTGGTAGGTGGACGGCTCAGAAACCTGCAGGATCTCGGAGCACAGGTTGGACATGATGACCTTACCGGCGATGGGGTTCGCGCGGTTGACGGTGTCTTCGAACATCACGTACGGGTAGCCGGACTCGAACTGGATCTCTGCGATGGTCTGGAAGAACTCACGCGCGTTGATCTTGGTCTTGGTGATGCGTGCATCGTCGACCATCTCGTAGTACTTCTCGGAGACGTTGATGTCGGAGAAAGGCACGCCGTAGATGCGTTCCACATCGTACGGGGAGAAGAGGTACATGTCCTCGTTCTTCTTCGCCAGCTCGAAGGTGATGTCGGGGATGACAACGCCCAGGGAGAGGGTCTTGATACGGATCTTCTCGTCAGCGTTCTCACGCTTGGTGTCCAGGAAGGCGTAGATGTCGGGGTGGTGTGCGTGCAGGTACACGGCACCGGCACCCTGACGTGCGCCGAGCTGGTTTGCGTAGGAGAAGGCGTCTTCGAGCAGCTTCATGACGGGGATAACGCCCGAGGACTGGTTCTCAATCTTCTTAATGGGCGCACCGGATTCGCGCAGGTTGGTCAGGGCGAATGCCACGCCGCCGCCGCGCTTGGAGAGCTGCAGTGCAGAGTTGATGGAGCGGCCGATGGACTCCATGTTGTCTTCCATGCGCAACAGGAAGCAGGAGACGAGCTCGCCGCGCTGCTTCTTACCTGCGTTGAGGAAGGTCGGGGTTGCCGGCTGGAAACGGCCGGAGATGATCTCGTCGACGATGTCTTCGGCGAGCTTCTCGTTGCCTTCTGCCAGCAGCAGCGCGACCATGCAGACGCGGTCTTCAAAACGCTCCAGGTAGCGCTGACCGTCGAAGGTCTTGAGCGCGTAGGAGGTGTAGAACTTGAAGGCACCCAGGAAGGTCGGGAAGCGGAACTTCACGGCGTAGGCGCGCTTGAACAGGTTCTTAATGAACTGGAAGTTGTACTTGTCGAAGAGTTCCGGCTCGTAGTACTGGTTCTCGATCAGGTACTCGATCTTCTCTTCCAGGTCGTGGAAGAAGACGGTGTTGTTGTTGACGTGCTGCAGGAAGTACTGACGTGCAGCCTGACGGTCTGCATCGAACTGAATCTGGCCGTTCTCATCGTAGAGGTTCAGCAGTGCGTTCAGTTCGTGGTAGCTCATACCCTTGAACTTCTCGGGCACGCTCTTGCCGCTGTGGCTCGCACCGAGAGTTTCTAGTGCTGAGGGCAGTTTTGCGTCCAAAATGCTTCCAATCCTTCGTTGACTTTTTCTACATCTGAATCGGTGCCCATGAGCTCAAACTTGAAGAGCACGGGCACATCGCACTTCTTGGCGACAATGTCTGCCGCGATACCGAAGAGCGGACCAAAGTTGGTGTTGCCGGAGCCAATCACACCGATCATGTGGTTGCGATTTTGCTCCACGTTCAGGAATTTAACCACCTGCGGGGGAACGTTACCGGCGCCTTCAGGCTTGCCGTAGGTGGGGACGATGAGCACGAACGGCTCATCAAGAATGAGGGTGTCTTCGCCGGTGCGCAGCGGCAGGCGGAGGCGGCGGGCACGGATCTTCTCCACGAACTTGTGGGTGTTACCGGAGATGGAGGAGAAGTACACGATGAGCGGCGCTGAGTCGTCCAGGACCTCGGTCGCTCGACCCTCGGAGGCGTTGCGTGCATCCATAAGAATCTTGCGGATTTCTGCGTGCTCGTCGACGGGGTTGGGCGTGAGGGTGGTACTCAATGTGTACTCCTTATTCTCGTGTGCCGGTGTGAGTTCCGTGCCGATTCCCGTTGGTGCGGGTTTCGGCTGGGTTGTTACGCTGCCAGGGCGTTGATCTTGTCGGGCTGGAAGCCGGACCAGTGCTCGTCGCCTGCGATGACGACGGGTGCCTGCATGTAGCCGAGGGACTTGACCATTTCGAGGGCCTGAGCGTCTTCGGTGATATCAACCTTGGTGTAGCTGATACCCTTCGCGTCGAGGGCGCGGTAGGTCATGTTGCACTGGACGCACTGCGGCTTGGTGTACACGGTCACTACCATGGGAATGCCTCTTACTTTCTCCCGCTCAGGCGGGGTTATCTCGTGAATGAATCTGGCGTGTTTCGTCTGTGGTTCACCACGTGGTGTTGACGGTGAGCGCGGTGCCGCCCGCTGCCCATCCTAGTGGGGTGTGGCGGTTTCCTGCGCGGGGGCAGGGCGCTCAAAAGTGCCGTAGTGGTGGAACCGAGTATTAATACTACATCTAGTGTCGAGATTTTTCTTCACCACAAGATGATGTGGTGCGAGGGTCGTGTTTCGTTCGATAAACCCACAGCTGAACCCACTTAAGATGGGGTGCCTACAGCTTATCCACACCCTGCCGCGGGGCTAGTTCGTTGGATTTTCGCGGGGTGCGCCGGGTTATCCACAGGTGGGGTTTAAGTTGGTCAGGATTTTTAAGGGTTCATTCGCCCGCCAAGTTGAGGTTCACTTAACCTCATGTATGCTTTCGGGGGCATAAAACCCGGCAGATTCGGGCTTGATTTTAAAGAGATCTTAACTCTCATGCGTTCTTGCGCGGAACGGCGCGGTTTTAAAGTAGAACGGACTTTCTTAAAGGCGAGGGTTAACCCCCTTCGAGCGGCTTTAAGCTGTGTGATTAAAGCTGTAGAAAAGATTTTTAACTCTTTTTGATGAGCCGGTGTGTCGTGGGTTTAAGTTGGTTAATTCCGCTGAAACACCAAAACCCACCGCATATACCGGCATTTCGCGGTATTTGCGGTGGGTTTACTGGGTATCGGGGCTGGTTTTAGCAACCGGTGAGGCGCAGGAGAAACACAACCGGCTAGAAATCGATCAGGCCCAGCTCACGCAGCTTCTTACTCAGCGTTACGCCGTCGGTGGCTTCAATCCACAGCGGCGAGCGCATCATCTGTTCGGCGCGGTAGTCGCTCCACACGCGGCCGGAGGCGAGCATAGTCTCCCCCACGGTCAGGTTGCGGATGACGATTGCCGCCACGTTGTCCGGGTAGCGTACCGCGAAGCCGTTGTAGATGTACGGGTCGCGTTGCCCGTCGTCACCGACGAGGATCCACTTCATCTGCGGGAATTCCTCGGCGAGGCGGCGCAGGGACTCGACCTTGTGGTTGGTGCCGGAGCGGAACCAGCGGTCGGGGGTGGGGCCCCAGTCGGTCAGCAGGAACGTGCCGCGCGGGTAGCCGTTGCGGCTCAGGAAGCGGCGCAGGGTCGGGGTGATGTTCCAGGCGCCGGTGGACAGGTACATGAACGGCGCATCCGGGTGGCTGCGGCGGATACGGTCGGTCATGACCGCCATGCCGGGGGTGGGGATGCGTGCGTGCTCGTCGAGGATGAAGGAGTTCCAGGCGGCAACCAGGGGGCGCGGCAGCATGGTGACCATGACGGTGTCGTCGACGTCCATGATGACGCCGAGCTTCTGGCTTTCGGGAACGATGTAGACGCTGGTTGCTACGGCGCGGGAGCCGGGCACGTACATGATGACTTCGTGGATGCCGGGTTCCAGGTCGATGCTGAGTTTGACGTCGAGCACGCCGCCGCGGTCGGTGTACGCCTCGTGTTTGGTGCCGTCGATGACGATGGTGACGGGCGCATCGGACATTGCGATTGCGGTGAAGGAGCGCCAGCCGCGCATGGGGTTGGCGGTGTCTTGGGTGCCTTCTACGACCTGCAGCAGGCGTTCGAGGCTGACCGTCTTGTAGAGTGCGCGGGCGATGATGCGGACCCAGCCGGGGTTGCCGTCGGAGGCGGCGCGTCCGTAGCCTTCGGTGGGCACGAGGATAGGCTCGCGACCGGCGGCGATGGCGCGCTTTTCACGCCACCTGTGCAGCCGGTCTGCAACACGGTAGCCGATGTTGACTGCCTCGTCGGCAGCATCGTTCACAAGGTTGCGCAGTTCGTGAGTGCCCAGATTCTCCATCCCACTAGTTTAGCGGAGCGTTACCGGCTTGCGGCTTCTTGATTTTTGTGTTCTTATACCTAGTTTTTATACCTATTAATACTGTGGTGCTGAGCGCGCGGTGTGATGTGCACATTATTTAGGGGTGTATTCGCTGTTCAGCTTCGTTCCTTGCAGGTGGGGGCGTTATCCTGGAGAGTATGACCCACTCACAGCCTAACCGCCGACTTTTTGTGCTCGGCACCGCTATGCTTCCGCTGATTGCTGCCTGCTCGAAGAAGTCGAATGACTACGACGGCACCAGCGGTAATTTCACTCCGTATCAGGCTGGCGGCGAGACTACTGCTGCTACTCGCCCCGCACCCACGAATTCGCCGACGGTTGCCGCTGCTGGCAACCCGGTTGATAAGCCGCGCGAATGGCCCGGCATCGGCAACTCTCTCATTGGTGAGGGTAAGTATGTTGCGTGGACTGTTGATGACGGCGCGAGCCCGGAGGCGATTCGCGGCTACGCTGAGTTCTCGAAGCGCACGAATACTCGCCTGACGTTCTTCATTAACGCTTCGTACACCGGTTTTAAGGAGCATGTGTCGTTGCTGCGTCCGCTGGTTCAGAGCGGTCAGATTCAGGTTGCGAACCACACCTACAGCCACGCCGACCTGACCACCCTGGACGCTGAGGGCGTGAAGGAAGAGCTGCAGCGTAACGAGGACGAGATTATGAGCATGTTCGGTGTCTCGTCGAAGCCGTACTTCCGCCCGCCGTACGGCCGCTATAACGATGCGGTGCTGAAGGCTGCTGGCGAGATTGGTTTTACCCGCCCGGTCATGTGGAACGGCACTACCGGCGATGAGGCGAAGACGAGCGCCCGCGTGATTTACACGCGCTGCATCCGCTACATGCTCCCGCAGCAGATTGTGCTGGGCCACCTGAACTATGAGACGATCATCCCGATCCTGGATAAGGTGAAGGGCTTGCTCGATGACCGCGGCCTGACTGCGGTGACGATTCGTGACTACTACGGTGACGCATCCGAGGAAGAAATTAAGGCGGCGGCTCCTTCGCCAACCCCCACCCCGGAGGAGAACACTCCGTCACCTGAGGCGACCACCGAGGCCCCTACCCCGGAGCCTACTACTGAGGCTCCGACTCAGGCTCCGACCACCCGCTATGAGGATGAGGTAGCGGCTAGCCAGCAGGCTACTACGGCTCCGGCGGCAACGACTGCTCCGCCTGCTCGTGCGACGGCGGCTCCGGCGGCTACGACCGCACCGGCAGGCACGACGAGCGCTTCGGCAACTGCCCGCCGCTAGCCGCTTCGGCTATTAGATACGGTAAAAGCCCCCTCGCACCGGACAAACCGGTTCGAGGGGGCTTTGCATCATCACAGGGCATCCACATCACAAGGCATTCATTCGTATGGCGCCCGCACCTTGCCGCGTAGGTTTACGCGTGACGCTGTTCGGTACGGTATGCGGAGGGCGTGGTACCTATCCAGAGGGTGAAGGCGCGCACGAAGCTATTAGCTTCAAGGTAGCCGAGCATGAACGCGATAGAGTCCATGCTCATATCCGTGTTGGATAGGTACTGCTTGGCAAGGAGCAGACGCACATGGTTGAGCTGCTTACGGAAGGTGGTGCCTTCCTCAGAGAGCTGCCGTTGCAGGGTTCGGGCGCTGGTGACGAGCTTGCGGGCTACGTCTTCGATGGTGTTCTCCCCTGCCGGGAGAAGTTCCACCAGGGCGGCACGCACTCGAGCCGAGGTGCTGTCGTCCACGTCCAATTGCGAGAGCCTGCGTGAGAGCTCCGGCTCAAAGTAGGACCACATGCTCTCATTGTGGGAGATGAAGGGAATCTGCAGATCCGAGAGCTTGAAGGTGATGGCGTTGACTCCGGTCACTTCTACCGGCACACCGACCAGCTTCTCGAGGGAGGAGCTGACCGGGTAGACGCTTTCCGCTCGAAGCGGCTGTATCTGCTCTTTGGTTGCTGAGCGGATAATGTGCAGGATAAAAGCGAGTTCGCCTTCAGCCAGGAATGTGGGGATCTGGATTCCGGGTTCATCTGCCTCAATGTAGAGGGTGCTTTCCTGCCCCAGGGTTTCGAGGCGGTAGCGAATCGGCCCGATGAGGGGCTTGTACTGGGCTAACCGTTCGATGCACCGCTGACCGTTTTGAGCGCAGTACGCCGCGAATATGGGCGGGCTGAAACGCTCAACACCGTCAGATGTTACCAGGCGGATAGCGAAGTCCTCGGAGGGAGCCAACTGCCCTACTGCTTCCATGAGAGCTAGATAGTCGGAGCCGGACAGGGCTGGTGTTGCACGGCTGAAGAGGTCTTCTGCCAGGCCTGCTTTGCGGAGCACTTCGCCGGGATCAATGCCGAAGGCGGTGAAGAGCTGTGAGAACTGGGCATCCAGTATGTAGGTTTTCATAGGGTGTATCTTCCCTGTATCTTTCCCGTATCTTTCCCGTATCTTTCCCGCGTGGCGTATGCCGCGGCGGGTGTGGTGTGGGTGCGGGTGCGGGTGCGGGTGCGGGGCGGTTCTTCAGATGCCGGTACGGTTGCCGGTTACTTCTTTGCGCTACCTGCAATCTGCTGGTCGTAGACGAAGTTCAGCATTGCCTTGCGCGGCATCATCGGGGAGAGGGAAATGAGGGGCTTCTGCCATGCGACCAGGCCGGAGACAACGTTGATCTTGCCTGCGATCATGCCCTCGTAGCTTTCCTTGGCAACCTGCACCGGGGAGACAGCGTTAGCGAAAAGCTTGGTGTCGTCCAGACCACCCGCTGCCGCGAAGCCGGTTGCCATAGCGCCGGGCATCAGGCAGGAGACGGTCACGCCGGTACCCTGAACTTCACGCCACAGAGCGTTAGACCAGCTGGTGACGTAAGCCTTGGTGGCGTAGTAGACTGCCTGCAGCGGGCCGGGGATGGTAGCTGCGGTAGAGGAAACGTTCAGGACCTTACCGGAGCCACGCTTGATCATTTCGGGCAGGAAGAGCTTGAGCAGGCGGGTGGGGGATTCAATGTTCACGGCGATCATGGACATGTCATCTTCCATGGAGCGTTCGCGGGCGAAGTCGCCCTGACCGCCGAAGCCTGCGTTGTTGATGAAGTAGTCGGGCAGGATGCCGAGCTTCTGGCACGCGTCGAAGATCTGCTGGGCGGCTGCTTCGGTGGAGAGGTCAGCGGCGATGGTGTATGCCTTCACGCCGTAGTCCTTTTCGACCTGTGCTGCCTGTGCGTCGAGCTTGCTCTGGCTGCGGCCAACCAGGATGACGTCGCCGCCGGTTGCCGCGTGGATGTTGACGAATTCGGTGCCGAGGCCGCCGTAGGAACCGGTGATGAGTGCGGTTGCCATGAGATGTTCTCCTTGAGTTTTTGAAGCTTACTTGTGTGGATTCCGCCGGGTTTTTCGGTGGTTTCCGTTGCCTTGTGGTTACTACTATACGGAGCAAAAGACGCCAGCAATACAGCAATTCGCGCCAGGAATCTGCAAAACGCGCCAACTCTGCTGGCGTTTTTGGCGTTGTCCCCGCCGGGGCTTCTTATCCGTGCGTCTTCTATAAGGGACGGCACGCGGGACGGCACACGGCGGGGATTGAAACTAGCGGCAGGAATAAAGGCCGGGGAATAATCGCGGCAGCCGGGGCGTTAGGTGAGCGTATAGTGGCGGCAGTTGCCGCATCCGAGTGTGAAAGGAATAGATACCGTGCGTATTGATATTTGGTCCGATATTGTGTGCCCCTTTTGCTACGTGGGCAAGCGTAACCTGGAGCAGGCGCTCGCCGAGTTTGAGCACCGTGACGAGGTTGAGGTGGTGTGGCATAGCTTTGAGCTGGACCCGTCGGCTACGGAGCATCCGGCAGGTTCGCTGCCTGAGCTGATTGCTAAGAAGTACTCCATGCCGTTGGAGCAGGCGATTGCGACCCAGGAGTCGCTGGCGGCTCGTGCCCGTGAGGTCGGTTTGGATTTCAATTGGCGGCAGGCACGCTACGGTAACACGTTTGATGCGCACCGCGTGATTCAGTATGCGGCGGAGCAGGGTTTGGCGTCGGCGGCGCAGGAGGCGTTTAAGATGGCGTACTTTACGCAGGGCCGTTCGGTGCAGGATCACGAGTCGATTCTGGATATCGCCTCTGAGATTGGTTTGGATACCGCCGAGGTTGAGGCGGTGTTGAAGAGCGACCGTTACGCGGAGCAGGTGCGCGCTGATGAGCAGTTGGCGCATCAGCTGGGTATTAACGGTGTGCCGTTCTTCTTGTTTGAGTCGAAGTGGGCGGTGAATGGTGCGCAGCCTGCGGAGGCGCTGTTGCAGGCGCTGCGTCATGTGTGGGAGCAGAGCCATCAGGTTGAGTTGTTGAACCCCCTGGCGGGCGCCTCGGAGACGGGCCCGTCCTGCGATGTGAACGGCAACTGCTCTTAGCTTATTTTCCCGCGCTTGTTTTCCCTCCGCCTCTTTCTGGGGCGCCACTCTCCTGGCGATGTTTAACGACGAAGCCCCCTTGTACTTTTCAGTACAAGGGGGTTTTGCCATGCCGGGTTGGTGTTTCTTCCCTTGTAGGAATGTTTGAAAGGCTCAATATGACCTGCGGGTGGGATAGTTTTCCTTTACACTTGAGTGTGTGTTCTACGGTGAACACCCTTGTCCACTCACTTTATAAAGGAATATTGTGTTGAAAATTCACGCCGCGACCGCTGGTGTTCTTGCGGGTGCTCTGCTGCTGACCGGCTGCTCTTCGTCTATTCGTGCTCCGAAGGTTACGCCCTCTGCTTCGTCGACGTCTGCTTCTGCGTCCCCTTCCGTTTCGGCTACCCCTAGTTCTTCTCCGACGCCGAGTGCGTCTGCGACTCCTTCGGAGTCTCCTTCTCCGACGGTAACCCCGTCTCCGGTTCCGACGACTGAGACTCCCGCGCAGGCACCGGCGGCTGAGGCTCCCGCGCAGGCACCGGCGGCTCCGGTTTCTGAGGCTCCCGCGCAGCAGCAGGCTCCTGCTCAGGAAGCTCCCGCTCAGGTTGCTACGGAGGCTCCCGCACAGGCTCCGGCGGCTGAGGCTCCTGCTCAGCAGGCACCGGCTCAGCCTGTTCAGCAGGCTCCGGCGCAGTCGAGTGTTTATTACGAAACATGCGCTGATGCTCGTGCGGCTGGCGCGGCGCCTCTGCATCGTGGTGAGCCGGGTTACCGCCCTGGTCTAGATAGAGACGGTGACGGCGTGGCGTGTGAGCCGAAGAAGAAGCACTAGGCTTCTGCCCGTTCTTATAGCGAAGCCCCCTCGTACTTTTCAGTACAAGGGGGCTTCGTCATATCAGCCTAGAATCTGCACGGGGTCAGAACCTGCGGGCAGCAGGGCTAGCGCGGCTGGTAGGCGCGGGCACGC
>ERZ772953.561-NODE-561-length-11933-cov-3.189257_pt1 | contig 11933 bp, 7 predicted proteins | sample MGYA00580685_ERZ772953 | MGnify/ENA primary metagenome ERZ772953 (study PRJEB29015, sample SAMEA2738080) | human oral metagenome | biome: human oral; feature: human-associated habitat; material: saliva | place: China | collected 2209 ...
GGTGGATCTTTCCAGCCTCGACATCGCAGCGATCGTCCCGTGCTACAACGAGGAGGGTGCGATCGGGAAGGTCGTCACCGACCTCCTGACGGCCGTCCCCGCGATGCGCGTCTACGTCTACGACAACCACTCCACCGACCGCACCGCCGAGGTCGCGGCCGCCGCCGGCGCCATCGTTCGCCGTGAGGAGCGCAAGGGCAAGGGCAACGTGGTCCGTCGGGCCTTCGCCGATGTTGAGGCCGATATCTACGTCATGATCGACGGCGATGACACCTATGACGCCGCCGCCCTGCCCGACATGATCGCGGCCCTCCTGGAGGGGCCCTACGACCATGTCCTGGGCGTTCGCCGTGACGTGCAGGAGAAGAGCTCCTACCGCCCCGGCCACGAGGCCGGTAACAAGGCCTTCAACCGCCTGACCTCCCGGGTCTTCGGGACCCATGTCACCGATATGCTCTCCGGCTACCGCGTCTTCTCGCGCCGGTTCGTCAAGTCCTTCCCCGCCATGAGCCGGGAGTTCGAGATCGAGACCGAGCTGACGGTTCATGCCGCCACTCTGCGCGTGCCCCAGGTCGAGGTGCCGGTCGGCTTCAAGGAGCGCGCCGCCGGCACGGAGTCCAAGCTCAACACCTTCTCCGATGGATTCAAGATCCTGGGGCTCATTGGTCGTCTTGTGCGCGATGAGCGCCCCATCCTCTTCTACGGCACCCTGGGGTTCCTCACCTGGGTCGTCGCCTTCGTCCTGGGCATCCCGGTCGTCGGGCACTTCCTGGAGTTCGGCAACGTCCCCCGCTTCCCCACCTTCTTCCTGAGCGTCGGACTGGTGACGCTCGGTTTCCTGTGGATGATGCTAGGGGTCATCCAGGCGGGGCTGCGGCACTCGCGGGCCAACGCCGCCCGTCTGTCCTACCTCGCCTACCCGGCCGTCTCGCGTCCGTAGAGGCCTGCCTGACGATTCGAGCCGCCTCCGGGACTGGCGTCGGAGACGAGTGTGGGGTCCCTACAGGGGACCCCACACATCATGAGCCGTCGGCGACGACGCTGCCCGGTTACTGCCCCTGGGCGGCGTACTTCGCCTCAACCTCGGCCTTGAGCGGGCGCCACCAGGCCTCGTTGTCCCGGTACCAGTCGATGGTGGCCTGCAGGCCGGAGCGGAAGTCGGTGAACCTCGGCGCCCAGCCGAGCTCCTGGACCAGCTTGGAGTTGTCGATGGCGTAGCGCATGTCGTGACCGGGGCGGTCGGCGACGTGCTCGTAGTCGTCGGGAGCGTGGCCCATGAGCTCCAGGATCAGCTCGACGACCTCCTTGTTGTTCTTCTCGCCGTTGGCGCCGATGAGGTAGGTCTCGCCGATGCGGCCCTTCTCGATGATGTCCCACACGGCGTCGTTGTGGTCCAGGACGTGGATCCAGTCGCGCACGTTCTCGCCGGCGCCGTAGAGCTTGGGGCGCACGCCGTCGATGAGGTTGGTGATCTGACGCGGGATGAACTTCTCGATGTGCTGGTAGGGCCCGTAGTTGTTCGAGCAGTTGGAGATCGTGGCCTCCACGCCGAAGGAGCGCACCCAGGCGCGCACGAGCAGGTCGCTTCCGGCCTTGGATGAGGAGTAGGGGGAGGAGGGGTTGTAGGGCGTCGTCGGCTCGAACTTCGCCGGGTCGTCCAGCTCCAGGTCCCCGTAGACCTCGTCGGTGGAGATGTGGTGGAAGCGCACCTTGTGGCGGCGCACCGCCTCCAGGAGGGTGAAGGTGCCCACGAGGTTGGTCTGGATGAAGGGGGAGGGGTCGCGCAGCGAGTTGTCGTTGTGGGACTCGGCCGCGAAGTGGACGACGACGTCGGCCTGGGCGACGAGCGGGTCGACGACGTCGGCGTCGGCGATGTCCCCGACGACGAGCGTGACGCGGTCACCCAGGTCCGCCAGCGAGCCCTTGTTCCCGGCGTAGGTGAGCTTGTCCAGGACGGTGACGGTGGCATCGGGGTGGCGCACCAGGGTCTGGTGGACGAAGTTGGCGCCGATGAAGCCGGCGCCTCCGGTGATGAGGACGTGCATAGAACTCGCTCCGATACGTGGGAACTGCGGGCGCTGAGCGCCCATCATGGCCGACGCCATCATGCCACAGGAGTGCGCTCGAGCTCACGGGCGGCCGCAGAGCGCGACTTCCGGGCCGGCGCAGTCGGACCGAGAGTCCTGGGGTGGTGAGACCGGATTGCAATAGACGTGCCGTGAACCGGTAAAACCGCGGAGCCTCAAGAAAAGGTATGGGGTGGGCCGGTGGTCTCCGGGATTCTGGGTGCCGATGCAGCCGGCGCCGTCAAGGATCCTCCGTGACATTCAGTAAACTATCAGCAATCTCTTGGAAATTGCTCAGAAATTTGATTTCGTGCCTCTCGAGGGAGCGCGTCGTCGGTTGTGATGGTGAGGCCTGATGGACGCCCGTCGGTATCACCTCAAAGGAACCCCATGAACGTCCCTCGTGCTCTTGGTCGCATCGCTCCCCGCGGCGGCCATCGCCTCAGTGGCCATGCCGGTGGTCTCAGCGCCCGTGCACACGCGTGCCGCTCCGCCGGGCTCATCGCCCTGACCTCGCTGCTCCTGTCCAGCCTGGTGCCCGTGGCCGGTGCCCCTCCAGGCGCCGGCGACTCCGGTGGTCAGGGCGAGGCCCCCGCTCCGGTGCAGATCCTCGACCTGACCACCGCTAGCGGGCAGGCCACCGAGGTGGCGCAGTCGGGGCTCGACGACGTCCAGGCCTCGCCGGGGCAGGGCTCCGGCTCGGGGTCGCGTGATGGGGCGGGCGCCCAGACGCCAAGGCCGTCGACCGAGGAGGCCAGTGGCTCCGATAATGCCGCCTCGGTGAGCCCGGCGCCGGTGCTCGGTGCAACCGCCACCGTGCCCGCCCTCGCTCAGGCCACGGGCGCAGCCGACGCGCCGGTCCCGTCGATCCTGCCGGCGGCCACGGATCCGCAGGCGGACGCCGCCTTGCTCACCGACCCCCTCGAGGTCGACCGCTTCTTCGTCGCCGGCTTCACCTGGACCGGCGGCGCCGACCTGCCCGACGGCGTGCGCATCTACCTGCGCGTGCGGGAGAACGGGAGCTGGTCGCCCTGGTACCTGAGTGAGGCGGCCGACTCCGGCCGCGACGACCGCGCCACCCCCGGCACGGGGGAGTTCGTCACCGGCGGGGCCGACGCGATCCAGGCCTCCGTCGTCGGCAGCTCGCTTCCCGCCGGGCTCAAGCTGGCCCTGGTCCCCTCCCGCCCGCAGGGCGAGGAGGTCCTCGGTGCAGACGACCTCAAGACCACCGAGGCTGCACCGACCCCCGTCATCGAGGATGCCTCCGCCATGGAGAACCAGGGCACTCAGGTGGATCCGGCCGCCATGACGCTGTCCGCGAGCCCCGCGCCGGTCGCCCAGCCGGCCGCAGCATCGGTTACTGCACCAGCCACCGTGCCTGTCGTCGCACCGGCTGCGACGATCGCCAATGGCTTGCCGGTCGCGGTGACCACCCGGGCCGAGTGGGGGGCCAATGCCTCCTACATGAGCTGGGATCCCGAGTACGCGAGAGCCGGCCACGTCGTCGTCCACCACACCGCAGGCACCAACAGCTACTCAGCAGGCCAGTCCGCCTCCATCGTGCGGGGCATCTACTACTACCACGCGGTCGTCCTGGACTGGGGCGACATCGGCTACAACTTCCTCGTCGACAAGTTCGGCACCGTCTTCGAGGGGCGCTCCGGCTCCGTGGCGGCACCGGCCGGCAGGATGAGCATCGGGGCGCACGCCCGAGGCGTCAACACCGGCACCATGGGCATCTCCATGATGGGGGACTACAGCACGGTGTCCCCCTCGGACGCCCAGCTGAGCTCCGTGGGCAAGATGGCCGGATGGTTCCTCAAACGAGCCGGCATCTCCGATGTCACCGGCTGGGCGGGCCTGCACGTGTGGACCACCGAGCGCTACCAGGCCGGCTCCACCATCTCCATGCCCCGCATCCTCGGGCACCGCGACGTCGGCTACACCACCTGCCCCGGCAATGTCGGCTACTCCAAGCTCGGTGCCATCCGTGCCATCGCCAAGGCGCAGGGCTCCTCCCCGCAGGGGGGAAGCGGTGGTGCGTCGTCGACCGTGCCCCAGGACCATCCGGGAGCCGTCGCCCTGCGCAGCGCCCTGGGCGCCAACGGCTGGATCGGAGCGGCCACCTCCGGTGTCCAGGCCTCTGCCAAGGGCGGGGTGTTCCAGAGCTTCGAGCACGGGGTGGGCTACTGGAGCCCGGCGACCGGTGCGCAGTTCGTGGGTGAGCCGGTGCTCAGTGCCTGGGGTGCCTACGGCTATCAGACCGGATCCATGGGCTACCCGCGCAGCGGCGGCGTGGTAGGAGTCGGTGGCAGCCGTCACCAGATCTTCGAAGGCGGCATCGCCTACTGGCGCCCCGGGGGTCGGGTCAGCTTCATCCACGGCTCGATCCTCAACGCCTGGGCGGCCTCGGGCTGGGAACACTCCAAGGTGGGGCTGCCCACCGGGCGCGCAGTGCGCCAGGCCGACGGCACCATGACCCAGACCTTTGAGAAGGGCAGCATCTCCGTGGCGCCCAACGGGAAGGTGACCATTCGCTGACATTCCGCACCGGGGGAGCGGTGAGGCGGCCAGAAGTGCATGAGACAGCTCATGAGACACTGGCCGCCTCACCGCTTCCTTACCAGCCGCCTTCATCGACCACCTGCCGGGAAGGACCTCCACATGAACCGAGGACTCGTCTACTTCCACTTCGATCCTCATCATCAGGTCCGCGACTACGTCGTCGCCGCACTCAGCTCCCTGCGGCCCCACGCCGACCACATCCTGCTGGTCTCCAACTCACCCATCGGCGAGGCCGACCGCGCCCGGCTGGAAACCTGCTGTGATGAGATCCTCCAGCGCCCCAATGAGGGGCTCGACGTCGGTGCCTATCGGGCCGGCCTGGAGCACCTGGGATGGGAGCGGCTCGCCGACTTCGACGAGCTCATCCTGACCAACCACACCTACTACGCGCCGCTGCGGCCCTGGGAGGAGGTCCTCACCCGCGCCGAGGGCTGGGGCGACATCTCCTTCTGGGGCATGACCGAGCACGCCGCCATGCGTCCCCACCCCTTCCTGGCCAAGCGCGAGCTGCCCCGCCACCTCCAGTCCCACTGGATCGCCGTGCGCCGCAGGCTCCTGACGGACCCGGCCTTCCGGGAGTACTGGGAGCAGATGCCGCCGGTCTCCTCCTACCGCGACTCCATCCAGTGGCACGAGTCGCGCTTCACCGGCCACTTCGCCGAGCTCGGCCACACCTGGGAGGTCGCCTTCCCCGTGGACCGCTACCGCTCGGAGAACCCGGCCATCGAGGAGGCCCCGGCGCTGCTGGCCGACGGCTGCCCCCTGCTCAAGCGCCGCGCCCTCTTCCACGACCCGCTCCACCAGGACCGCCAGGCCGTCGTCGGCGGGGAGCTGCTGGAGGCCGCCGTGGCCGCCGGCTACAGCGAGGACCTCATCCTGTCCGACGTCGTCCACACCGCGGCCGCCCGCGACCTCATCGTCAACGCCGGCCTCACCGAGGTCGTGACCGGGTGCGTCCCCGGGGCCGCGGGGGCCGGTGCCGAGACGAGCTCACCTGCGCAGCGGCCCACGGGCTGCGTCGTCGTCCACGTCCCGGCCGGGAGGGAGGCGCTCGAGCGCGCCGAGGCCGATGGCCTGGCCCAGCGCCTGGCGAGCCTGCCGGCGCACTGGCGGGTCGTGGTCACCTCGCCCACGCACCTGGATGCCGCCGACCTGGAGCGGGTCACCGGCCGCCGTCCCAGCCAGGAGGACACACAGGAGGACTCAGCGCACGGGGAAGGGGACGTGTCCTTCCGCTTGGTGCGCGACCTCGACCCGCGGGGCACGATCGCCTTCCTCACCCAGTGCGACGACCTCTGGGATCCCGGGCGCGCCGCCGGCGGCGACGACGGTGACGAGAGCGACGACGGTGACACCCTGGTCCTGCGGATCACCGTGGGACCCCCGGCCGGCCCCGGTACGCGGGCCGACGACGTCGCCCACCGGCAGGTGCTCGACTGCCTGCTGGACTCGCCGGGGTACACGGCCGGCCTCATCGACCTCTTCGCGCGTCACCCCGGCCTCGGCGTGGCCATGCCCGCCGCCGGCCACATCGGTCAGGCCCACGGAGGGCCGACATGGGATGGGCTGGCCGGCGCCGCCAAGGCCCTGTCCCGGCGGCTCGGCCTGAGCGTCGAGCTGGATCCGCTCGCCCCCGTGGCTCCTCCCGGCGCGATGTTCATGGCCCGCCCCGCAGCGCTGCGCACCCTGAGTGACGGGGCCAAGGAGCTCGTGCGGCTGACCGACCAGGCCGCCGGCGGAGCCGAGCAGTCTGCCGAGCGTCTCAGACGCGCCCGCGCCGCCGAGGTGCTCGAGCTGCTGACCGTCTATGCGGCCATGTCCAGCGGCTTCCACCCCCGCGAGGTGCTCACTCCGGTCTGGGCCGGGCGGCTCTACGGGGCCCTGGCCTACAAGCATCGAGTCGTCACCGCGGACCTTCCGGCCCACACCGATGAGCAGGTCAGATTCCTCCAGGCCCGGTTCGGACCGCTGGCCGGAGTCGGCGCCCGGGTGCGCACCTACGTCGACGTCCACCACCCCGACATGGGCAGTGCTCTCAAGCCCGCCTACCGCTACCTGACCGGTGGGGCCTCAGGCCTGGCGCGCGCCGCGACGAGTGCCGGCAGGCGTTTGCGCGGTGTCGGCCGCCATCGGGAGGAAGACAAGGGGGATTGAGCGAGGTGTTAGCATATCGAGAGGTGCTCACCGCACCTCCTGCCGGCATGGTCGGGTATGCCCTTGGAGCCCCTGTTGGAGCCCCTGCCTCGATCAATGAGTCACGTGAGGACCTTTGACCTGTCCATGAAGAAGATCAGCGTCGTCATCCCCAGTTACAATGAGGAAAAAAGCGTCAGGTTGATGTATGACCGACTGAACTCGGTATTTCGCACGCATCTTCCTCAGTACGACTACGAGATCATCTTCGTCGATGACTACTCGACGGACGGCACCCGCGACGCGATCCGCGCGCTGGCGGGCGAGGACAAGCGGGTGAAGGCCGTCTTCAACGCCCGTAACTTCGGTTTTCACCGGAATGTCTTCTCGGCGCTCACCTACGGCTCGGGGGATGCGACCTTCATGCTCTTCGGCGACCTCCAGGACCCTCCGGAGAACCTCCCGGAGTTCGTGGCCCGCTGGGAGGCCGGGGCCAAGGTCGTCATCGGGCAGAGGAGATCCTCTGATGAGGGCTTCATCATGACGGGATGCCGTCACCTCTACTACAAGCTCATCGACTGGTTCGCCGACACCCCTCAGATCGCGCGCTTCACCGGGTACGGGCTCTATGACGTCGAGTTCATCGATGTTCTGCGGCAGATCGGCGATATCCAGCCCTACTTCAAGACGGTGGTCGCCGAGTACGGGATCGGGCTCGAGATCGTCCAGTACGATCAGGCCCAGTCCTCCCGGGGAAAGTCGAACTTCAACTTCCTGCGTAACTACGACTTCGCCATGCAGGGCATCACCAGCTCCACCAAGCTGCTGATGCGCATGGCCACCTTCGTGGCCACCTTCGTCGGCATCATCTGCCTGGGCCTGGCCACCTTCGTCCTGGTCAAGAAGCTCATCGACTGGAACGCCTATCCAGTGGGAGAGGCCTCGCGCACCGTGGGCCTGTTCTTCCTGGGCTCCATTCAGTTGTTCTTCATCGGAATCCTGGGCGAGTACATTCTCAGCATCAACGGGCGCGTCGTCAGCAAGCCTCGCGTGGTCATCGGTGAGCGCCTCAACTTCGGGCCCTCCGAGGGGCCGTCGAGCTTCGGGGGCGGCCCGACGACGTCGCAGGCGGGTCCCTCCGCGCAGGAACGCCCCGGCGGGAACGCCTCTTGAGCGGCCTCCAGGAGAAACTGCGTCCCCTCCTTGCGCAGTTCGGGCGATTCCTCGTCGTCGGCGGCATCTCCTTCAGCGTTGACTTCGGCCTCTTCACCGTGCTGTACGGGCTGGGCGTGCCCCACCTCATCGCCAGTGCGACATCCTTCTCCACCTCGGTGGTGCTCAACTACATCCTCTCCAGGCGCTACGTCTTCGAGGCGCAGGAGAATGTCAGTGTCCTCAAGGAATTCACGCTGTATGTTCTGCTCAACGTCGTCGCACTGGGCTTGAACACACTCATCCTCTACGTCTGCGCCGACCTCGCCGGCATGAGCCCCTTCCTGGGGAAGATCCTCGCCACGGCGATCGTGCTCATCTACAACTTCATCTCCCGCAAAGCCCTCCTGGAGCGTCTCGGCGCCTCCGGCGGGGCGACCACTGTCCACCACCCCGATGAACAGGCAGGCTCTCGTGTCCGGTAAGTCCGCGAAGAACAAAACGAGTCAGGTCAAGAACAACGACGCCGAGAAAACCGATCACGACTCCACGCCGCAGACCCGCTCCGCCGCCGGCCTCGTCACACGGATGCGCGCGCTCACTGAGACGATGAGCGATCAGGGACGCCGGCTGGTCGAGCGCGTGGTGGACAGCCGCCTGGGCTCCTGGTGGAGCAGTACCGAGCGTCCCGGCCTCGTGGACTGGGCGCTGCTGGGCATCATCCTGCTCGGCGCCTACGCCTTCTTCCTCTACGGGGACGTGCGAGCCACCTTCGAGCACTCCTTCAACTTCCTGGACTCGGTTCTTCAGGGGAGGATCGGCGACTTCTACCGGATCGCGATCGAGCACACCTCGACCGGTCATCCCGCGGTCTACGACATTCCGCTCTACCTGCTCTTCGGGCTGTGGAACCTGCCGACCTACATCATCTACCGGATCACCGGCTTCCACTACCTGCTGTCGACGCCGGCGCAGCTGTGGCTCAAGACCCTGATGGTGCTGGCCGCGCTCATCGCCGCCAAGGTGCTGGTGGACATTGCGCGGGACCTGGGAGTCAGCCGGCAGCGCAGCAAGTGGGTCGCCTTCTTCTTCCTGTCCTCGATGACGTTGTTCGTCCCGGTCTTCGTCATCGTCCAGTACGACATCATCATGATCGTCTTCATCCTGCTGGGGCTGCGCGCCTACCTGCGCGGCCGGCTGGGCAGGTTCCTGCTGTGGTTCGCGATCGCCAACACGCTCAAGCTCTTCGCCATCTTCATCTTCGTGCCGCTCCTGCTGCTGCGGGAGAAGCGGCTGCGCGTGGTGGCTCTTCAGTTCGGCGTCGGCCTCCTCGGCCTGGTCGCCTGCCGGGCCATTTACCACGGCAACGTGGCCTACAAGGCGTCCACCGGCGGATTCATGAGCAGCATGCTTCAGAGGCTCACGGCCGTGGGGGTCCCATGGCAGAACAACATGATCCCGATCTTCGTGGTGTTCATGGTCGGGATCGTCATCTTCGCCTACCTGCGCCGCCCTCAGGGGACGAAGGCCTTGGCGGCCGACGCGGTCTACATCTGCATGGCCATCTACCTCGTCTTCGCCACGGTCGTCCCGCTCAACCCCTACTGGGCCGTCATGGTCTCGCCCTTCGCGGTGCTCATCATCTTCCTCAACCCGCGCCACGTGCTGCTCAACTCGGCTCTTGAGACGGGCGTGGGAACCGCCTTGTTCCTCCTGTACGCCTTCACCGGCTACTCCATGTACAACCGGTCGATCCTCGATCAGCTGCTCCTGCCTCACCTGATGACTCCGACGGCGCAGCCCCGGTATGAGACCCCCGCGCAGTTCCTCGACGTCATGGGAATCAGCCGGCAGGGCTCCTTCATCGTCGGCTTCATGATCGCCTGCGCCCTGGCGATCCTCTTCATCAACTTCCCACGCACCGAGATGGTGGAGAAGCTGGGGCAGGGCGAGCGGGTCCCGCGCTCCGCGGCCTGGTCGCGCCTGACCATGCCTGCGGCGTTCAGCGCGCTCGTCATGATCCCCTACTTCGTGCCGGCCGTTCCGGTGGTGTACTCGGCGTCCACTGACGCCCCCCAGGCGGGGAGCATCAATATTCTCGAGGACGGGGCCAGCGTCGCCGAGACGATCACCCTGCCGTCCACCGTGGAGGTCAGCTCCCTCAATATCGCCTTCCTGGCCGGAGACATCCAGTGGCTCGACTCCTCGGTGGTCAACGTCGAGGTGACGGACGCCTCCGGTGCCCGGGTCTTCAAGACCGCGGCGCCGGCGAACTCCCTCCACGAGGGTCTGCACGAGTTCCCAGCCAAGGGACTCGTCCTGCGCGGTGGTGAGAAGTACACCGTGAGGATCACCAGTGAGCTGACCGAGGGCGGCAGCGCCGTCGTCGAGATCAATCCCGCGGTCGACCAGTTCCCGACCACGGAGAACGGAGCCACCGTCCACGGTGACCTCCTCATGACCATCGCCGGCAGAACCAAGTGATTGCTCCGCAACCGCACCTGTTAGGATGCAGAACCATGGCAAAGACAGTTCTCGTCACTGGAGCCGGCGGCTACATCGGTCGCCACGTCGTCACCGCGCTCCTGGAGCGCGGCCTGGACGTCAAGGCCCTCGACCTGCGACTCGACGGCGTCGACGAGCGGGCGGAGAAGGTCTCCCTGGACCTGTTCTCCGGGGACGCCGACATCTACGACCAGATGGGGCGCCCCGACGTCGTCCTGCACATGGCCTGGCGCGACGGCTTCAAGCACGCCTCGTCCGCCCACATGGACGACCTGGCCAAGCACGTCAACCTCATTGAGAACCTCTATGCGGGCGGTCTCAAGCAGCTCGCCGTCATGGGCACCATGCATGAGGTCGGCTACTGGGAGGGCGCCATCGACGAGAACTCCCCGTGCAACCCCGCCTCGCTGTACGGCATCGCCAAGAACGCGCTGCGGGAGACCACCTTCCTGTCGGCCAAGGCACACGACGCCGTCGCCCAGTGGATCCGCGCCTACTACATCGTGGGCGACGACAAGTTCGGCAACTCGATCTTCTCCAAGCTGCTGGAGGCCGCCGAGGAGGGGCGCACCACCTTCCCCTTCACCACGGGAAAGAACCGCTACGACTTCATCTCCGTGGACGAGCTGGCCAGGCAGATCGCGGCGATCGTGGACCAGACCGAGGTCAACGGCATCATCAACGCCTGCACTGGCGAGCCCATGAGCCTGGCCGAGCGCGTCGAGGCCTACATCCGTGACAACAACCTGGACATCACCCTGGAGTACGGAGCCTTCCCGGACCGGCCCTACGACTCGCCGGGCGTGTGGGGCGATCCGACCAAGATCCGCCGTATCCTCGCCTCAAGCGCGAGCTGACATACTCCAAGACGCCGCATCCCCTTTTTCTCCTGCCGCGGCAAGCGGCCCGATCCACTGCCCAGAAGGGACATCATGGCAACGCTTGGTGAGGACCCGAAGCGACTCGGAATCTTCTTCTTCTTCGATGCCGAGGGGCAGGTGGACACCTATGTCGAACGCCTGCTCGAAGGCATGAAGCCCAATCTTGATGAGCTCGTCGTCGTCGTCAACGGCGCCCTGAACGACAAGGGGCGCCATCGGTTTGAGAGCTTCGCAGATCAGCTCATCGTCCGGGAGAACACCGGCCTTGACGTCTGGGCCTACAAGACCGCCCTCGATGCCTATGGGTGGGAGCGCCTCGTCGAATTCGACGAACTCGTCCTTTTCAACGCAACGATCATGGGCCCGGTGCATCCCTTCGAAGAAATGTTCGGTGAAATGGCGGGCCGTGACCTCGATTTCTGGGGTATCACAGGTTTCCATGCCGTGGGCAAGGATAATGAATCTGTGCCGGAGGGAGCTCGAATCCCTGCGCATATTCAGTCGCATTTCCATGTCTACAGGCGTTCCCTTGTCGAATCGGAGCCCTTCCAGAGCTACTGGGACGAGATGCCCGAGATTCGTGACTACCAGGATTCCGTCTCGAAACACGAGAAGACCTTCACAGCACGCT
>ERZ772953.573-NODE-573-length-11829-cov-2.623662_pt1 | contig 11829 bp, 6 predicted proteins | sample MGYA00580685_ERZ772953 | MGnify/ENA primary metagenome ERZ772953 (study PRJEB29015, sample SAMEA2738080) | human oral metagenome | biome: human oral; feature: human-associated habitat; material: saliva | place: China | collected 2209 ...
GTCGGGACTACATGGACGAGTCCGGTGGACGCTACGTACACGTCATCGCCGACGGGGGGATTGGGCGCAGCGGCGACCTGTCGCGAGCGATCGCCTGCGGGGCCGACGCGGTCATGCTGGGTGCCGCAATCGCTCGCGCCGAGGAAGCCCCGGGCAGGGGCTGGCACTGGGGGTCGGAGGCCACGCATCCGGACATGCCGCGTGGCCAGCGCGTGCGCGTGGGGACGACGGGTACGCTCGAGCAGATCCTCTACGGCCCCTCGACGCGCGCGGACGGTTCCCTGAACTTTGTGGGCGCACTCAAGCGGACCATGGCCTCGACGGGGTATTCGGAGGTCAAGGATCTCCAGCGCGCCCAGGTGGTCGTCTCCCCCTACTCGGCGTCCTGAGAGCGAGTTCATCCCCCGCGCGGAATGTGACGGGGGAGTGTCCCGACTGTTTCCATTTTCGCTGGATGTCGTTTACACTTGTCAATACTCGTGTTGCATTGGGTAAGGATGGCCAATGCATGGGGCCTGCTGGTCCCTCACGACGACGTGAGGTTGAGAAGAGGACACCCGATGACCTACGGGAAACGTTCACTAGCTGTCGTTGGAGCGCTCGCGCTGTGTGGCCTGGGGCTTTCCCCGGCCTCGTGGGCGCGGGACGTGGGAGAAGATGAGGCTGCCGCACCTGGGGGTGCGGGCATCGGCGCGGTGAGCGCCCAGCCCTCGCCGACGCCGACCGAGCCCGCGATGAGCGGGGAGGGAGCCTCCACCTCGCCCAGCCCCGAGGCCGCACAGAGTGGCCCCGGTGCCGAGGCGGTGACCTCCCAAGAATCGGAGGCGGACACGCCCATCGCGGACATCCAAGCTCTCGGTGAGGGTGACGATTCCGCCCTGACCGGCACGTCGGTCACGACGCTTGGTGTCGTGACCGCCTCCTATCCGGCTGGCGAGTCGTCCCTGACCGGCACCCTGGACGGCTACACGATCCAGACTCCGGGAACCGGCGGCACCTGGGAGGAGGGGAAGAGCCGATCCGACGCTCTCTTCGTCTACGCGGGTAAGGAGGGCACAATCCCGGCGGTTGGCACCTGCGTGCGCGTGAGCGGAACGGTCGGTGAGCTTCCCGCCACGACCGCGAAAGGAAACCCGGAGAGCCTCACCCAGCTTGCCGCCACGACCGTCACCGAGGTGAGCGGTTGCCAGGCGCCGAAACCGACGCCGATCACGGGCGTGCCCCGGGGCGCATCGGCGGAAGCTTACGAATCCATGCTGCTCGCCCCCCAGGGCACCTGGACTATCACCGACAACTATCAGGCCAACCTCTATGGAACCCTTACCCTGACGCCGGGCGATGCTCCGCTGCGAGCCGCCACCGATGTTGTCGCCCCCGGTCAGGCGGCCCGCGACTACGAAGCGGATAACGCCTCGAAGGCCATCGCGCTCGACGACGGCGCCAACACCAACCTCCAGAAGGGAACGGCCACCGAAGCCCCCTACGCGTACCTGGCGAACGGGTCTCCCGCACGCGTCGGATACCACGCGACCTTTGCTGCCCCGGTCATCCTTGAAGTCAGGAACGGCTCCTGGATCCTCCAGCCCACCTCCATGGTCGCCGCGCACCCCGATCGTTCCCCCATCGCGATCACGGGGGTGCGCCCCAGCGCCCCGACGCTTGGTGGCGACACCCGAGTCGCCACCTTCAACGTCCTCAACTACTTCTCCGATCTGGGGGTTGACGAGGCCGGATGCACGGGGTATCCCGACCGCACCGGCGCCTTCGTCACCACCAAGAAGTGCAGGGTGCGTGGAGCCTACTCGAGGGAGGCTTTTGCGAACCAGGAAGCCAAGATCGTCTCGGCGATCAATGCCCTGGGTGCGCACGTCGTTGCTCTCGAGGAGATTGAGAACCCGGTCGGCGTGGGGGTGGGGACAGATCGAGACGCCTCCCTGGCTCGACTCGTGTCTGCGCTGAACACGGCGGCGGGGACAGCCGAGTGGGCATACGTGCCATCGCCCCCGATCACCCCGGCGGGAGAGGACGTCATTCGCGTCGCCTTCATCTACAAGCCTGCGATCGTCACCCCGGTGGGCAACTCCCTCATTCACGACGACCCGGCCTTCACCGGACTGGCGCGCCAGCCGCTGGCCCAGGAGTTCGCGCGCACCGGCGCGAGCTCCTCGTCCTTCGTCGTCATCGCCAACCACTTCAAGTCCAAGGGATCCGTCCCCGACGGGGCGGGGGAGGGTAACCGCGACAACGGAGACGGCCAGGGCAACGCGAACGCGATCCGAGTCGCCCAGGCCTCGGCCCTCGCCGCCTTCGCCGCTCGCTTTGCCGACAAGCCGACCCTGCTGGTTGGCGACTTCAACTCCTACTCGCAGGAAGACCCCGTCCGAGCCCTGACCGCCAGAGGATGGGAACGCGTCTCGGGCCAGGGGGAAGCATCCTACGTGTACTCCGGCCGCTCCGGTTCCCTCGATCACGTCTTTGCCAACGCGGCCGCCAAATCCCTCCTGGCGGGCGTGACCAGCTGGGCGGTGAACGCCCAGGAATCCGTAGCCTTCGAGTACTCGCGGGCCGGGATGAACGCACACCTGAGGATCGAGGCGGACAACCCCTACCGATCCTCGGACCACAACCCCGAGATCATCGGCCTCACCCTGCTCACCCCGACCCCCGGAGCCGATCCGAGCCCATCGGCGGAGCCGGGAGGGCCGACCCCCTCCGCGCTCCCATCGCCTCCGCCCGGCTCGAAGCAGCCCCAGGCGCCCTCAGCGGCGCACAAGCGCCGCCTGGCGGCCACCGGTTCGCACGCTGATCACGCCGTCCTCCTCGGATCGCTCCTGGCCTGCGCGGGGGGCGTGAGCCTGGGCCTGTCGCGGCGCTGGAGGCGTCGGAGCTGAGCCCCTCCTTTATCCCAACCATCACGCTTGATGCGGCACGGTAGCCGCTCAGAAAGGAACACACCATGCGCACACCCTGGAGACACGTGGCGCTCGCATCGACGGCGGCGATCGCCCTGGCATTCGTGCCGACGGCGGCGCTCGCGGACGCCCAGGAGGGCACAGACGCCCCCATCACCCTGGACCTGTACAACCTGACGGATGTCCACGGGCACATTCAGCAGGTGTCCAAGAAGGGAGTGGTTCGCGAAGCGGGACTGCCCGCCATGAACTGCTACCTGAAGAAGGCGACCCAGGAGAATCCGAACTCCTCCTTCACCCTGCTGGGAGACAACATCGGAGCATCCCCCTACATCTCGGGCTCCCTCAAGGACAACCCGACGATCGCGGCCCTCAACACGATGAATCCGCTGGCCTCGACCATTGGTAATCACGAGCTCGACATGGGACAGGCGGTCTTCAAGCAGCGAGTCGACGGGTCCAACCCGAGCGAGTTCGTTCAGGCCACCTTCCCCTACCTCGGAGCGAACATCCAGGGCATGGGCACGTACGGGGAGGGGACCCCCTACCTCGGCGACTACAAGCTGTGGAAGTCTCCCTCCGGTATTACCGTCGCGTTCATCGGCGCGATCGCCGAGGACGTCCCCTACAAGCTGAGCCCGGGAACGACCGCGGGACTGACCTTCACCGACCCAATCAAGCGCATCGACTCCCTGGCCGCGCAGCTCAAGAGCAGCGGAACGGCCGACGTCGTCATCGCGATGCTCGACGACGACGTGAAGAACAACTACCCGAAGGTTGGCAAGGACGTGGACGGCTTGATGGGCGGCGACACCCACGTGCCCTACGAGTTCGACCACGTCAACTCCCACGAGCGTTTCGACTCGGCCAACCCCCTGCTGGCGGGAATCGCGTCGGGCTCCTACACGGACAACCTGGGGCTCATCCGCCTGACGATCGATCCCAAGACGCGCAAGGTCAGCTCGGCGGATTCGATCCTCATTCCCGCCGCCGACGTCGCGGCGTGTGGTGCGGATCCCGCGACCCAGGCGGTTGTCGACAAGGCCGAAGCCGATTCGAAGGAGGCAGGCAAGCGCGTCGTCGCCACCGGGTACACCGAGCCTTTCAGGCGTGGTGTTTTTACGACGCCCGAGGGGGCGACAGATCCCGGGTCGAACCGAGGCATCGAGTCCTCCCTGGGAGACCTGGTGGCCGATTCCCTGCGAGACAAGATCCGAACGCCCGACGGCAAGAGCGTCGACATCGGCATGATTAACGCCGGCGGCCTGCGTGCAGACCTGATGCCCAATGACGATGGCACGATCACCTACGCGCAGACGTATGAGGTCATGCCCTTCTCGAACGAGCTCGGCTACGTGACCCTGAAGGGAGCCGACGTGAAGGACGCTCTCGAGCAACAGTGGAAGACGGACCTGAACTCGCAGAACTCTCGACCGATGCTCAAGCTCGGGCTGTCCTCGAACGTGCGATACACCTACGACCCGGCCAAGCCATACGGGTCGCGCATCACGTCGGTGACGATCAACGGTGAGCCGCTGAAGGCCGACGCGACCTACACGGTGGGTTCGGTGACCTTCCTGCTTTCCGGCGGTGACTCCTTCGACGCCCTCACCCGAGGCGGCGCGGCGACAACCAACGGCAACCTCGACCGCGACTCCTTCAACGACTACCTCACGGAGAACTCGGGTGGGAAGAAGGGCGGCGCCCAGGCGATGAGTACCCTGACTCCGCGCGAGGCGAAGTCCTCGATCGGGCTGACGCTGCCAACCGAACCGGTTGCCGATGGCGCGTCCGTGACGATTCCGCTGCGCGGCCTGTCCTTCTCCGAGGGGCCCTCCATCACCTCGAAGGTGCGCGTGAGCGCCGGGGGAGCGCAGGCCGTGGCCGAGGTCAATAACTCCCTCGTGGACGCGCACGCCTCCGACGCCGCCTCGATCATCACGACCGATGGTGCGGGACAGGCGAGCGTGGACGTGACGGTCGTGGGTGCCTGCGAGGGCAAGGCGGCCGGCGAGGTCGTGAACGTGCCCGTCACTGTCGCCACCGACTTTGCGACGGTCGTCGAGGCCTCGGACGGTTTGTCGATCCCGGTGACGTGTGCGGGTGTGGCAGCTCCGTCTCCATCGACCGATTCTGGCGAGGGGAGCAAGCCGGTCGTGAGCGTTCCGGAGGATTCGAAGAAGGATCCAGGCGCGTCCAAGTCAGGCGGTGTGTTGGCGCGAACGGGCGCGGATACGCAAGGGGTACCTGTGGCGTGTGTGCTTGCTGTGTGTGGCCTCGTCGGGATTTGGGCACGTCGTGCCCAAATCGTTACCAACAGGTAAGCGATTTGCCTTGACGTGAGTGACACTCGCGCAGGATACTTGGATACGGTGTAACCGCCGGTTCGCATTGTTGATAAATTCCCTGTATTCTCAAGGAGGCATGTTTTCCACGCCACTATCGAGTCGTCAGAAAGTTCACGTCAACAGAGAGAGAACGTCATGAAGCACATCACCACATTTGCCGCTGCTGTGGGCGCTGTCACCCTAGCATTGACCGGCTGTGCCGGAGGGGGGAAAGCCGCTCAATCTGGTGAAACCAAGGCTGAGCTTCCGTTTAAGGCATGCGCTGTCTCCGACACTGGCGGTTGGCAGGACAAGTCTTTTAACGAGTCCGCCTACGACGGCCTCATGGAAGCGAAGTCCTATCTGGGGGTCACGGTGGACACCGCCGAGTCCGACACAGAGGATGATTTCGTCGGCAACGTTGACAAGATGGTGGCCGCCGATTGCACGCTGATCATCGGCGTCGGCTTCCACCTGGAGCCGGCCGTTCATCAGTCTGCCCTGCAGCACCCCGACCGCAACTTCGCCATGATCGACACGACCTTTACTGACGGCACCGACGAGACGGTCCTGAAGAATGGGCGTCCGCTGCTATTCAATGCCGCCGAGGCTGCATTCCTCGCGGGCTACACCTCGGCGGCGATGTCAAAGACCGGTAAGGTCGCGACCTTCGGTGGTGCGCAGATCCCCGCCGTGGCTGTGTTTATGGACGGATTTGCGGACGGTGTGAAAGCCTACAACGAGGCGAAGGGAACCTCCGTGCAGGTGCTTGGCTGGGACAAGGACACCCAGACGGGAGCCTTCACGGATTCCTTCGATGACCAGTCGCTGGGGCTGCAGCAGGCGCAGCAGTTCATCGCGCAGGGTGCTGACATCATCATGCCCGTCGCCGGTCCTGTCGGAATGGGCGCTGCGGCCGCTGCGAAGGCTGACGGCAAGACGTTGATCGTTGGCGTCGACTCGGATTGGTACGAGACCAATCCCCAGTATTCGTCGATCGTCCTGACCTCGGTCATGAAGGAGATCGGTGCTGCTGTCGAGCAGGCCATTCAGGATTCGGTCAAGGGGAAGTTCACCTCGGAGCACTACATCGGTACGCTCGCTAATGGTGGCGTGTCGCTTGCCCCCTTCCACGATTTCGAAACCCAGGTTCCCAAGGAGCTGCGCCAGGATCTGAACAAGCTGACGGAGGATATCAAGAAGGGACGGCTCGTGATCGAGTCGCCGAACGCCCCGAAGTAATCTCTCGCCGGGTTGGCCGGCGGCGAAGCTTTCAACGCAGCGATTGGTGTCGCTGCACGAAAGCTTGCCGCCGGCTTAATCGTTGCTAAAGAAACTTAATCGTTATCAAAGCGAGTTAACCGTTACCAAAGCGAGAACAAATAAACCTTGACATGAGTGTTGCGGCACGGGACACTTAGATCAGACGTAAAAGTCGATTTATGCAAATGTTCGCACGGTGATTGTGCGAACCGAATCGGGGCTTGTGTAGCTCACGGTTCGACGAAGAATCACTTCAACAAAGGATCACACAGATGAAGCATTTCACGAGGCTCGCCACATCGGCGGGTATTGTCGCGCTCGCGCTGGCTGGATGTGGCGGAGGTGGAACCTCCGGCGGCTCTGGCAAGGCCCAGGACGCCGCGTCTTTCAAGGCGTGTGCAGTGTCGGACGCCGGCGGCTGGAACGACAAGTCCTTCAACGAGTCAGCGTACAACGGACTGAAGGAAACCCAGAGCAAGCTGGGCATTCAGATCAACGCGGCCGAGTCCAGCTCCGACACGGACTTTGCGCCCAACGTTGAGTCCATGGTCTCCGACGGCTGCAACCTGATCATCGGCGTCGGCTTCAACCTGGAGAAGGCCGTCCACACCTCCGCCGACGAGAACAAGGACGTGCACTACGCCCTCATCGACTCCAGCTTCAACGACGGCAACAACAACACGGTGACGGTGGAGAACGCGCGCCCGCTGCTCTTCAACACGGCCGAGGCCTCCTACCTGGCGGGCTACGTCGCCGCCGGTATGACGAAGACCGGCAAGGTCGCGACCTTCGGTGGCATCCAGATCCCCTCGGTGACGGTGTTCATGGACGGCTTCGCCGACGGTGTTGCGGCCTACAACAAGGCCAAGGGGACGAGCGTCCAGCTGCTCGGCTGGGACAAGGCCACGCAGAACGGTTCCTTCACGCAGTCCTTCGACGACCAGACGCTGGGTAAGGAGCAGGCGCAGCAGTTCATCTCTCAGGGCGCGGACATCATCATGCCCGTCGCGGGCCCGGTCGGCCTGGGTGCTGCTGCAGCCGCCAAGGCGGATGGAAACACCTGGATCATCGGCGTTGACTCCGACTGGTACGAGGCGAACCCCGACTACTCCTCGATCGTGCTGACGTCGGTCAAGAAGGAGATCGGTGCTGCTGTCGAGCAGACCATCACGGACTCGGTGAATGGCAAGTTCACGCCGGAACCGTTCGTGGGTACGCTGGCTAACGGCGGCGTCTCCCTGGCCCCCTTCCACGATTTCGATGCTCAGGTGTCCGATGAGCTCAAGTCTGAACTGAACAAGCTCACCGAGGACATCAAGGCTGGCACGCTGAAGGTCGAGTCGCCGAACGCCCCGAAGTGATCCCCAGCGGTGGGGCTGTCGGCGAGTTGGCCGCAGCCCCACCCGGGTGTCGGGAGCCTATCGCCCACCGGTGTTGGGGAAGGTCGAAGGAATGAAACTAGAGCTGCGGGGGATCACGAAAAGGTTTGGCCCCCTCACTGCTAACGACTCGATCGATCTGACGATCGAGGAGGGGCACATTCACGCCCTGCTTGGTGAAAATGGTGCGGGAAAGTCCACGCTGATGAACGTCCTGTACGGGATGCACCAGCCTGACGAGGGACAGATCATCATCGATGGTGAGCCCGTGACATTTAAAGGCCCGGGTGACGCTGTTGCTGCGGGCATTGGTATGGTGCATCAGCACTTCATGCTGATCCCGGTGTTCACGGTCGCGGAATCGATCGCACTTGGTTATGAGCCGACTGGCCCTGCGGGCATTATTAGCCGTGAGCGCGCGCGTCAGACGGTGCGCGAAGTATCGGCGCGCTTCGGCTTTGACCTGGATCCTGATGCGCTCATCGAGGATCTGCCGGTCGGTGCGCAGCAGCGCGTCGAGATCGTCAAGGCTCTGTCGCGTCAAGCGAAGGTCCTGATTCTGGACGAGCCGACGGCTGTGCTGACACCGCAAGAGACGGATGAACTGATGAAGATCATGCGTCAGCTCGCCGATGCAGGGACGTCGATTGTCTTCATTACTCACAAGCTGCGCGAGGTGCGTGCAGTTGCTGACGATATCACGGTGATCCGTCGTGGAAAGGTCGTCGGCACGGCCTCCCCAACGGACTCTGAGGCTTCGCTGGCCTCGCAGATGGTGGGGCGCCCGGTTCTTTTGCGCGTCGATAAGGAACCGGCTCGGCTTCGCCGAGGCGGCGTCGTCTTGGATGATGTCACCCTGCTAGGCGCGGGTGGCGTGCCCGAACTTGATCATGTGTCATGCAGGATTCAGCGCGGTGAGATCCTCGCGGTTGCCGGCGTGCAGGGCAACGGTCAAAGCGAACTTGCGGAGGTGATCCTTGGCCTGCGCACTCCTGACAGCGGTACGATCACCCTCGAGGGAAGGGATATTACTCGCGCAAATCCTCGAAAGTCCCTGCATTCTGGGGTCGGGTTCGTTCCCGAAGACCGTATGACGGACGGTATGGTGTCCTCTTTCTCCATTGCTGACAACTTGGTCCTTGACCAGTTTAATGCGCCCGAGTTTGCTTGGGGTCCGTCGCGCAAGCTGGGAGCGGTTGCCCGCAATGCGCGAGCGAAGCAGGAGGAGTACGACATCCGCCTGACGTCGATCACTGACCCAATTTCCTCCCTGTCGGGCGGTAATCAGCAGAAGGTTGTCGTTGCGCGCGAAATGTCACGAGAGCTGAAGCTGTTGGTTGTCAACCAGCCCACGCGCGGCGTCGACGTTGGGTCGATCGAGTTTATTCACCGCAGGATCGTGGACGTGCGCGACCAGGGGTGCGCGGTGCTGCTGATTTCGTCGGAACTCGACGAGGTTGTGGCGCTGGCCGACCGGATCGCCGTCATGTATCGCGGTCGCATCGTTGGCATCGTGCCTGCGGATACGGAGCGTGATGTCTTGGGTCTCATGATGGCTGGCGTTCCTCAGGACGAGGCCGTGGCGACCTCGCATCGCGGTGGCGCGGTTGACGCTCGTGTGGGACAGGAGGAGCAATGAATAAGAAGAAGACTGCCTCCCTGGGCATGTTTACGAGGATCGTCGGCTCGCAGGGGTTCGTGTCGGTGCTCTCAGTCTTGATTGCCTTCGCAATCGGAGCGATCCTGATTGCCGCTACGGGGGCTTCCGTCACAGACGCCTACTACGCGATGTTCCGTGGGGCCATCGTGGACCCGCAGGCGTCGACGTTCATGCGCGCGATTAAGCCGCTGACAGACTCGGTGTTCTTCGGGATTCCCTTGATTATTTCGGGTCTGGGTCTCGCGTTCGGCTTCCGGGCAGGACTGTTTAACATCGGTGGTAAAGGCCAGATGATCGTTGGCGCACTCGCGGCCGTGTGGGTGGGCTTCTCGATGAGCCTTCCTCCGGTCGTTCACACCTTCGTCGCTGTGGCTGCGGCAATTATCGCGGGCGCTGCGTACGCTGGCATCGCGGGTGTCTTGAAGGCAAAGACGGGGGCTAACGAAGTCATCGTCACGATCATGCTCAACTCGATTGCGGTCCTGGGGCTGGGATACGTCCTGTCGCAGCCGTCGTGGCAGCGGCCCGGTTCAAACCAGCCGGTCACTCCTAACGTGGCTGAAACGGCTGCCTTCGCGAAGTTCTTCGATGGGCCGATCAAGCTGCACAGTGGCATCATCGTTGCGCTTGTTGCGTTGGTGATTTTCTGGTGGCTGATGGAGCGCTCGACGCTCGGTTTCCAGATTCGTGTCGTGGGTGCAAATCCTGCGGCGGCACGTACGGCGGGCATCTCGGTTGAGCGCATCACGGCGGTCACGATGCTGTTCTCGGGTGCCTTCCTGGGGTTGGCGGGTGCGAACGAGGCCTTGGGCACTCTCGGGTACGCCTCGCGTGACGTGGCCGGTTCGATTGGTTTTGACGCGATTACGGTCGCTCTGCTGGGACGCAACAAGGCGTGGGGTACGTTCGGTGCTGGCCTGCTGTTTGGTGCGTTTAAGGCGGGCGGTTATGCGATGCAGGCAAAGAATGTGCCAATTGACATGATTTTGATTTTGCAGTCGGTGATCGTGTTGCTGATTGCTGCCCCGGCTCTGGTGCGGTGGCTGTTCAGGCTGCCTGATGCGAAGCGTCTGGCGGCTGCTGGAAAGGGGAACGACGAATGAGCACAGTTGAGAAGGACGCGCAGGTTCTGGTCAAGCGCTCGTGGAAGCTCCCAGTCGTGTATGCGGCTGCCAGCATCCTGCTGTTGGTGTTCGGTGTCTCGACGTACGGTGATGTGACGATTCGACTGAACGATAAGTCGCAGTCGTACTCGATTCCCGATATCGTCACGTCTGGTGCTCCCATCGTGTGGGTGCTTGTGGCGTTGACCATTCTGGTGACCGCATGTGCGGTGATTGTGACTGTCCGACGCGTCGATGTTCCGTCGTGGGCGCGAGCGGTAGGAATGAGCGTCGTCGGCGTGTCCACGATTCTGGGCTTCCTGTTGTACGCAGGTTCGGATTCGGCGGGTGCCGTGACGCTTACCTCGACGCTCGTATCGACGGTGGCGATCTCGACGCCACTTATTTTCGGTGCGCTGTCGGGTGTCATCTCTGAGCGGGTCGGCGTTGTCAATATCGCGATTGAGGGTGACCTGCTGGTCGGAGCGTTCGCGGGTATCATGGCGGCCTCTTACTTCCAGACCGCTTACGCGGGCCTTGTGGCCGCGCCCTTGGCGGGTGCTCTGCTGGGGTCGCTACTGGCGCTCTTTTCCGTCAAGTACGGGGTGGATCAGATTATCATCGGCGTCGTGTTGAACGTTCTGGCGCTGGGCCTGACGACCTTCTTGTACGGGACGATCATGAAGGACGCTCAGGATGTCCTGAACACCAACCGCTACTCGCTGCCCGACATCCCGATCCCTGGCCTGGTCGAGATTCCGGTCATCGGGCCGGTCCTGTTCGATCAGTCGATCCTCGTCTACCTCATGTACGCGGCCGTCATCGCGCTGTCGTTCTTCCTGTTCCGATCTCGCTGGGGTCTGCGCCTGCGGGCGTGCGGCGAGCACCCACGCGCGGCCGACACGGTCGGCATCAACGTGGCGCGTACTCGCACTGCCAACACGATCCTGGGTTCTGCGTTCGCAGGTCTGGGTGGTGCGTTCTTCACGATCGGATCGGGTCTGGCGTTCACGGACAACATCTCTGCAGGTAATGGCTACATTGCCCTGGCGGCGATGATTCTGGGCAAGTGGAATCCGCTGGGGGCGATGAGTGCAGCCGTCATGTTTGGCTTCGCGCAGGCGATGGCCCGTATGCTGCCCAACATTGAGCCTTCGATTCCCGCGAACCTGATTTCGATGATTC
>ERZ772953.574-NODE-574-length-11819-cov-2.104641_pt1 | contig 11819 bp, 7 predicted proteins | sample MGYA00580685_ERZ772953 | MGnify/ENA primary metagenome ERZ772953 (study PRJEB29015, sample SAMEA2738080) | human oral metagenome | biome: human oral; feature: human-associated habitat; material: saliva | place: China | collected 2209 ...
GCTCCGTGCCCCTGGCTATCGGGAACCCCGAGCTGAAGTGGGAGCGCACGCTCAGCAAGAATGTCGGTCTTGACCTGACGCTCTTCAAGAATCGCTGGGACCTCACCTTCGATGCCTATCAGAAGACGACGGACAACCTCCTGCTCGACGTCTCTCTGGCTCCCTCGATCGGTGCTGTCACCGCCCGTCAGAATGTAGGGGAGGTGGAGAACAATGGTATTGAGTTCCAGACGCGTGTCGTCCCCATCCAGACGAAGGACCTGCAGTGGTCGCTCTCGCTGAACTACTCCTACAACCGCAATAAGGTCAAGAAGGTGAGTGATGCTCTCAAGGCGCTCAACCAGAAGAACCTCGGTGTCGACTCCCTCAACCGCGGTACGACGCCCCTACCTCTCTACGAGGAAGGTGAGTCCCTCACTGCTCTGAAGGTCGTCCCCTCAGCTGGTATCGACCCCGCTACTGGTAAGGAGGTCTACATCAAGCGTGATGGTACCTATACCTTCACCTATGATCCCAATGACCGCCGCGTCTTCGGCGACACGTCACCTTGGGCTTATGGCTCGCTCACCTCGTACCTGATGTACAAGGGCTTCTCGCTGAATGCGAACTTCGGCTACTCCCTCGGTGCTACGGTCTACAACTCTACGCTCGCCTCTCGAGTAGAGGGTACGACGCCCAGGCAGAATGCTGACCGTCGCGTCCTCGAGAGCCGCTGGAAGCAGGCTGGTGACGTCACTCGCTATCGTGACATTGCCTCTACGGAGAGCCCCTATCAGACGAGCCGCTTCATCCAGAAGGAATACTACTTCACGCTGCGTAGTCTCTCTCTGGCCTATGAGACCGAGGCTACTTGGGTCAAGAAGCTCCACATGCGCCGAGCACGCGTCGAGCTCCTCGCCAACGACCTCTTCTACCTCTCCACGGTCAAGCGTGAGCGTGGTCTGGACTATCCCTTTGCTCGCAGCGTAGAGATGTCTCTGCGTCTCTCCTTCTAACCCTAAATGAGAAGTGTGTTTATGAAGAAGACAGCTTTATATATAGCCTTCGGAGCGCTTAGCCTTGCGGCTCTGCCTTCGTGCAATAAGTTCCTCGATGTCCAGCCTAAGGGTACCCTCCTGCAAGAAGTCCAGTTCTCTTCACTTCAGGGGTACTACGATGCCTTCTATGGTGTCTACGGGACGATGGCTAAGTCTGACCTCTACGGGCAGCGTATGACGAACGGCTTCGTCGACGAGCTCGCTCAGATGTTTGGCTCTACGGGTGCGACCTCGACCTCTGTGAAGACCCGCGCTTACAACTACGCGGACGTGTCCGTGAAGTCCGAGATCTACAGCCTGTGGCTCGGTCAGTACCAGGTCATCTCCTACGTCAATAATATCCTGGCGAACCTCGAGTCGCCCTCCTTCAGCAGCAGCCACCTCTCCCAGCTCAAGGGGGAGGCACTCGGTCTGCGTGCCTTCCTGCACTTCGACCTCGTGCGCCTCTTCGCCGAGGACTACCAGCGAGGCAAGGACTCACGCGGTATCCCTTACTCGTATGACTTCAACCTCAAGAACCGTACGGTCTACACCGTCGCAGGGACCTATGAGAATATCCTCAAGGACCTCGACGAAGCAGAGCGCCTCCTCTCCGATATCGATGAGACGGTGAGCCTCGATGGTGCGCAGTCTACGGACTTCTGGTCACGCCGTGCCATCCACTTCAATAAGTATGCGGTCTACGCTACCAAGGCTCGTGTCTATCAGGCGATGGGGAACTCGGCAAAGGCCGCTGAATACGCTAAGAAGGTCACCGATCATACGGCGAGCTTTAAGCTCGCAGGTCGTAACTCCTTCGAGTCTGTACGTCGCTTCCCTGCTACGGGCGAGCTGATCTTCGGGCTCTATTCGAATAGCTTCCTCGATGACTTCGCTACTCGCTTCCTGAAGAATGTCGCAGGTACTGATGAGGGTGTCCAGGCACACAGCCGAAGCGTCCTCGATCAGCTCTATGCTGTCACGGGAGCGGCTGCGGGTGCTATCGACAATCGTCAGGCAGCCTTCTACCGCAATGTAGATACCTACCAGCAGTTCATCCGCTTCGCGTCCAGCTCGGAGGAAGCCACGGCTGCAGCGACTGCGCAGCGCGGGCTGACCCTGATCCGTCTGCCAGAGATGTACTACATCCAGGCCGAAGCTCTCTACTCCTCCGATCCTACGGCAGCGCTTGCCGCTCTGAACAAGGTGCGCGAGAGCCGTGGTCTGAACGCCCTCACCTCGAGCGACCTGCCTACGCAGGTAGAGTTCAAGGCGGAGCTTGTCAAGGAGTATATGCGTGAGATGCCAGGTGAAGGCCAGATCTTCCCTGCGCTGAAGCACTTCAACTCCTCCTTCCTTGATCTCCTTGGGAGCAGTACGATCCAGCCCAGCTCCAGCATCTTTGTCCTGCCCTGGCCTCAGGATGAGCTCACCTACGGTAACAAGTAAAAGCCCACGACAATGAACAGAAGATATTCACTGGCCTCGCTTGCCCTGGCCGCTCTCGGCCTCCTCAGTGCTTGCTCTAAGTCGGACATCTACGACGGAGAGTACAGCAAGGATGGCTACTACAATGAGTCACGTGTGATCTACTTCCCTAACTCGGGGGCAGATACCATCGTCGTACAGAACCTCGCCCTCCTCGAGGACAACAATGGGAAGATCCCCTATACCTTCCATGTGAACCTCCTCGGGAAGCTTTCCTCGTCGCCCCTGAGCTATAAGGTGGAGTTCGACAAGTCTCGCTCTACCGCTACGCCGGGTGAGCAGTTCGACGCGCTGCAGGATAGCTATACGATCCCCGCAGACTCCATCAAGGGCTCCTTCACCCTGCAGCTCAATCGCTCGAAGATCTCGACCGTGCAGCAGGAGAACGGGAAGTACATCGTCACCCGTGATGGTGTCCGCACCCTCCTTGATGCCCTCTCGGACATGCAGCCTGGTGACGAGCCCGTATTGAAGTACGACACGATCACGCTGCATCTGTCTCCTACGGCAGACCTGCGTACAGCGGTCAATAAACGCAATACAGTCGTCCTCTGTGTGACGAACCAGCTCGAGATCCCCTTCTGGTGGGGCTTCCTCCAGGATGTCTATCTCGGGAAGTATAGTGAGGGGAAGTACCGTATGCTCATCAATGCCTACGGCCTCCCCAAGAATGGGGAAGACCCCATACAGCATGCCCTATACTCGTATGATGCTAACATCCAGTATCCCCTCCTGCTCCGCCTCGAGAAGTATATGGATGAGCATGGTGAAGAGAAGCCAGCAATTCTGGTCCGTCTCTTAGCTCAGTATCGCTAACCTCACAGAGTACGAATGAAGATGAATAAGATCTATAAGTCACTGGGCCTTCTCCTGGCCCTCTCACTCTTCTCCTCCTGCTACAAGGACCACTCGGTCAATGGCGATCACCCTCTGGCTGTCGTCAAGGTAACAGAGCCCATCGCCTCGGTGCAGACGGCTGCCTTCGGTGAGGTCACCGTGATCAAGTCGCCCGCATATACCATCACGACGGGCGCATCTGTGACGCCCTCCTATGAGTGGATCGTCGATGGCGTGGTCGTCTCTACGGAGAAGGACCTCTCCTATAGCCCTACGAGCTATGGTAAGCATGATGCCCGTCTGCGTATGTACACGCCTGACGGCTCCTACTTCTACCGCTTCACTATCGACGTGCCCTACCGCTATGTCGACGGGCTGTACGTCCTGGCGAGCAACGAAGGGAAGACCATCCTCTCCTACCTGCCTGGCGGGGAGAAGACGGATGCCTTTGACCTCGATGCCTTCGGGCGAAGCAACCCCACCATCGATATGACGGGGGATCCCCAGTCGATGTTCTTCTACCGCTATGTGCCAGGTGCAGGTGCATCTCGTAGCTATCTCGGTATTGCCCTCGGCCTCCCCACACGCTACTATCGTGTGTCGGCTGACTCGCTGAAGGTCCTCACGCCTCGTATCTCTTTCACGAACCCCGTAGATTTCAGCCACGCCAGTGGCAATCAGGCTACGGTCAAGGAGTACTTCATCTCGGGGGCTAACGTCTGGGAGATGGAGAAGACGGCTAATATCCCAGCTAAGAAGCAGGATAGTCGTCTCTCACGCGTAGCTCCAGGCTATTCGCTCGCCTCGGCTATCGTGAACTGGCGTGCCTTGACGGGTACACGTGTCAGTGAGGGGATGGCTTTCTTCGACAATGCGGGAAGTAACCTGCTGTATATGACCCTTGGATCAAGCGTCTCAGTGAAGAAGGTGCGTACCTTTACTGCGAGTGCTGTCCCCGGTGGTGCTCCTGAGGAGACGAACCCCTTCGAGGGCATGACGCTTATCGATATGAAGAGTGCGGGTGAAGGGAGCTATTCTAATTACTATACCCTGCTGCTGCTCAAGCGCAACTCGGATAGCAAGTACTTCGTCGCTCGCCTCACGGCTGGGGACTTCACTCAGTCGCAGAGTGTCGATGGTGCTACGGTCTCCATGGTCGAGTTCACCGAAGGCACGCCTACACATCTGCAGCCTAACCTCGGTGGTACGGCTGCGCTCGTAGCGACTGCGGACAAGGTGTACTTCTACAATATGGCGAATGCTACGGCGACGACCCACCCAGCTTGGATCTCGCTCCCCGCAGGGCAGACGATTGCTTCGATGGCTCTGACGTCGGACAACCGCCTCTTCATCGGGGCTAACGGCACAGGCACGGGTCTTGTCGGCTCGATCTACAGCTACAATGTAGCGGGCATTACCCCCGTCCTCCTCAAGTCTGAAGAAGGTATCACGGGTAAGATCAAGCAGATCGTCTACCGTCAGTTCAACAACTAACATCATGCCTCCTCTCCGCACCATACCCCGCGGGGAGGTGGCTTGCTCCTCCGTCGCCCCAGTAGCCTTTCCCTCCACGGATAAGGCTGCGGGGCTTCGGTCGTCCTTTGCGGCTTAGCCGAGAGAAGGGCGCACGGGAGGAGCAGGAGGCACCTCAGCCTCACCCACCACAGAATCAAGTATCACACTATAATCCCCATCCATGCACAAGAGTTGTATCCGATGCCTGCTCGTGGCTACTGCCATCTCTGCGGGCTCCCTCAGCCTCGCTGCGGCTCCCTCAGCTCTCTCTTCTCGCGCCTTCGGTGACGACACCAAGAAGGAGAAGAAAGAAGAAGACAAGTACACGAAGTTCTTCAAGGACAAGAAGGTCGAGACCGCCCGCGGGAAGTTCGTTACCCTCCACAAGATCGATGGTAATGTCTACCTCGAGCTCCCCACGAAGTACCTCGGCAAGGAGCTGATGATGGGTGCCAAGGTCACCTCGACCACCGACCCCGATTATCTGGCTGTCGGCTCGATGAACTCCGCTCCTATCGTCTTCCGCTTCGAGAAGCAGGACAGCGTCATCGTCATGAAGGCACCCAACTCCATCGTCTATCGCCGTGACGCTTCGCCCGAGCTGCAGAAGGCCCTCGAGCTGAACTACCGCGACCAGTCGGTTGAGTCCTTCACCCCCGAGGTGTACAAGGCTGATAGCTCCGCTGTCGTACTGAAGATCAATTCGCTCGTCACGGAGTCCAGCCCCTTCTTCGAGATCGTCCCTTCGCAGCAAGGTCCCTTCAAGATCACCTCTTCGCGCAATAGCAGCCTGACCTTCGTCAGGGGGCTGAAGTCCTTCGACTCCAACGCCAGCGTCCGTGTCGAGATGAACTTCTCTGTGAACGCTTCGCTCATGGGTGTGCTCACCGTGGCTAAGGATATGCCTCTGACGGCTGAGGTGACCTATACGATCCTCCCCGTAGAAGCCTCCAACGCCATCCCCCGCTTCGCTGATGCCCGCGTAGGCTATCAGACGACGCGCAAGGTCTCCTTCCCCGACTACCTCGACCAGAGTGAGCCCGTCTATCTGGCACACCGCTGGCAGCTCGTCCCCAGGGATAAGAAGGCCTACGCTAAGGGTCAGCTCACTGAGCCTGAGAAGAAGATTGTCTTCTATCTGGATAGCGCCTTCCCCGCCAGCTGGCAGCGCCCCATCCGTGAGGGTGTCCTTCGCTGGAACAAGGCCTTCGAAGCCGCTGGCTTCCGCAACGCTATTGAGGTACGTGACTTCCCCAAGAACGATAAGCAGTTCGACCCCGACAACCTCGAGTACTCTTGCATCCGCTACGTGCCCAATAGCCAGGAGACGATAGCTTCGTCCAACTGGGCGGATCCCCGCACGGGTGAGATCTTCAGTGGGAACCTCACGATCTATAATAATGTAGAGGCGCTCATGCACAAGCAGCGCTTCATCGGTACGGCTGCTGTTGACCCGCAGGTGCGCTCGTCTCGCCTGCCACAGGCCCTCTTCGAAGAGTCGCTCTCGCAGCTCGTCACGCAGGAGATGGGGAGCGTCCTCGGTCTGCTGCACAACTACGCTGCTTCGGCATCCTACACCACGGACCAGCTCCGCTCGGCTAAGTTCACGAAGGAGTCGGGGCTCGCACCCTCTATCCTCGACGGTGCGACCTACAACTACCTCGCTCAGCCCTCTGACAAGGGGGTACGCCTCATCAACGACCAGCTCGGTGTCTACGACCTCTTCGCTATCGACTGGGGCTACCGCTACTTCGACCTCAAGGGCGATCCCGCTGCTGAGGCTAAGGAACTGCTGAGCCGCGTCGACAAGCGTGCTCGTGAGCCTTACCTCCGCTATGCTCCTGAGCAGCGCTACGCTGTCGACCCCACCGTCCGCACCGAAGACCTCGGTAACGATCCTATCAAGACGGCCGAGCTCACGATGAAGAACCTTGCCTTCATCCAGTCGAACCTCTCTAAGTGGATCACCAACGACCCCGACAGCCGCAAGAAGAAGAGCCTCTATCTGGCTATCGTACAGAGCTACTACCTCCAGCTCAAGAATGCTATGAGCCTCGTCGGTGGTGTCGTCTGTCAGGAGAGCCGCCTCTCGACGAGCCTGCCCCGCTATCAGGTCGTGCCTAAGGCTAAGCAGCGCGAAGCCTTCCTGTGGCTCCTCCGTCAGGCTAAGGACTTCCAGGGCAAGGCTGACCGCAACTTCGAGCGTAAGGGCTTCATCGACGTGAGCTACTACGATCAGCTCCTCGAGTACCTCATCAAGGATATCTATGACCTGCGCTCACGTATCATCATCGCTTCGCAGGTAGACTCGAAGACGTACAGCCTCGGCGAATACTTCGACGACCTTTATCAGGCTACCTTCGCCTCGACCATCGCTGGCAAGAGCCCCAACCACATGGAGCGTCTGATGCAGATCGCCTTCATCGACAAGTCTATCGCTGGTACGGTCAATCCCCGCAACGCTACGCCTGGTATGCCCTACAGCTTCGCCGGTGCACCCGCCTCTGTCGGTGGCAAGCTCATCAGCCTCGCCTCTACGACGGACTACAGCGATGCCCTCAAGTCTGGCCGCGTCAACTATGGTGGTGGCGACCCCTCGGCAAGCATCTATCCTATGGCCAACGTCCCTGCCCTTGATACGTCAGAGCAGTACATGTACGCTGCCCTTCTGAAGGTACGCCCTCTGCTCGAGCAGCGCGCTGCCTCCACGACGGACCGCACGCTCAAGGCCCACTACCAGACCTTGGCCTTCAAGGTCGCGAAGCTCCTCGATGCTAAGAAATAGACTACCCGAAGATGATCAATAGAAAGATAGCACTCCTCCTCTCCGTAGCGACCCTCACGCTGGCTCCTGCTACGGCTCATGCGGGGATCTTCGACTTCCTCAAGCGGAAGAAGAAGCCCAAGACGGAGAAGGCACCCGAGAAGAGTGCCTACGAGAAGATCCTCACCGACAAGGCCATCGTCTCGGCTAAGGGCGACTTCCTCACCCTGCACAAGACGGACAATAAGCTCTACGTCGAGCTCCCTGTCAAGACCATCGGCAAGGAAATCCTCGTCGCCGTCACCCTCTCCTCCATCTCCAATCCTCAGCTCGGGATGGTCGGCTTCAAGAACTCCAACCCCGTGCACATGCGCTTCGCTCAGCGTGACAGCGCTATCGTGCTTGAGGCGGTGAACTCCGACCCCTACCTCACGGAGCAGTTGGAGAAGGAGCTTCGTCCGACCTTCGCTCCCAGCTACACGGACCTCGCCCTCTATAAGTTCCCCATCAAGGCGTGGAACAAGGATAAGTCCGCCGTCGTCTTCGACATCACCTCGCTCGTCACGCAGGATCAGAAGTACTTCCCGCTGATCGGGAAGAGCCTCGGCTCCTATCAGGTGCAGTCAAGCCTGCAGAGTGGCCTCAGCTACATCCGTGAGATCAAGGCCTTCGAGGACAATGTCTCCATCAAGATCGACCGTAGCTACCGCATCACCCTCAACTCCTCGCGTGGGGGCAAGAGCCCACTGAAGGACTACCCCGTGACTCTCGGGGCGACCTTCACCATCCTCCGCCTGCCCGAGGAGCCGATGACGCCCCGTCTGGCTGATACGCGTATCGGTGTCTTCCACATCTCGAAGAATGCTTACGACCCTGAGTCCAAGCTGATCGAGGCCGTCCGCTTCGCTAAGCGCTGGCGCCTCGAGCCCTCGGATGTGGCTGCATACAAGGCGGGTCAGCTCGTCCGCCCCAAGAAGCCCATCGTCTTCTACGTTGAGAATACCTTCCCCGCAGTGTGGAAGGCTGCGATGAAGGAGGGTACGCTGCGCTGGAATAAGGCCTTCGAGGCTATCGGCTTCAAGGATGCTATCGAGGTGCGTGACTTCCCCACGGATGATCCCAACTTCGACCCCGACAACCTCAAGTACAACTGTATCCGCTACGTACCCATCGCTACGGAGAATGCTATGGGGCCCAGCTGGGCTGATCCCCGCACGGGAGAGATCATCAATGCCTCGGTACTTGTCTGGAGTGATGTCTCGAAGCTGAACAACAACTGGCGCTTCGTCCAGACGGCTCAGGTCGACCCCCTCGTCCGCGCGATGAAGCTCCCCGATACGCTGATGTCCAAGTCGCTCAAGTACGTCATCGCACACGAGATCGGCCACACCCTCGGCTTCATGCACAACATGGCTGCATCGGCTGCATACACTATCGACTCGCTCCGCTCGCCCTCCTTCACGGCCGTGCACGGCACGACGCCCTCGATCATGGACTATGCGCGCTTCAACTATGTTGCCCAGCCCGAAGACCGTGCTGTGAGCCTTGACCCTCCCACTGTCGGTACGTACGATAAGTATGCCGTCGACTGGACCTACCGCTACTTCCCCGACAGCAAGGGTAATCCCATCGAGGAAGCTCGCTATCTCAATGAGCTTATCGAGAAGCATGCTGCTGATCCCGAGTACCGCTATGGCGTGCAGCAGGTCGGCGATTACCGCTACGACCCCTCTTCTATCGAGGAAGACCTGTCGAATGACCCTGTAGCTGCCAGCACCCTCGGGCTGAAGAACCTCAAGTACATCATCGCTCATCTGGGCGAGTGGTTTCCTCGCGACGAGGAAGCTCAGCACCGTGCTACGCTCTACGAAGGTATCTCCGATCAGGCCCTGCGCTATGTGTCGAATGTCTTCATCAACGTCCCTGGTATCTACCTCTATCAGACGAGCGAAGCCTCTGGCCTCCCTCGCTACAAGGTCGTGCCTAAGGCTCAGCAGAAGGCTTCGGCTATGTGGCTCCTCGACCAGGCCCTCTCTATCGACAGCCTGCGCAACGATGCGCTCGAGGCTACGATGGGTGAGCTGGGAGGCTCTTCGCCCTACGTCGTCGTCGGTGCTATGACGCGTGCTATGGCGATCCGCAATATCAATAACCTCTGCTTGAGCTACTACCTCGACTCGACGTCTTACTCTCCTATGGAGTATGCCGATGATGTCTATGCTCGTGTCTTTGCGAAGACCGAGGCTGGCCGTGAGGATCTCACCGCCGCAGAGAAGCAGCTGCAGGAGTACTACGTCCGCTACCTCACCTCTTATACGGAGGATCTTGTAGCCAAGACCACGGGTCGCTCTGCTCTGACGATCGCTGAGCTTACGGGCCTTGCCAAGGCTGGTGAGCCTGTCCGCACTGAGGGGATGAGCGATGAGGAGTTCATCGCTCTCCTGCCTAAGCTCCGCGGCTCGCACTTCTGCTCACTGGATCACGACCATTCGGATGATCCGCTCACGAAGCTCGATGCTGTCGGTTACCTCAACTTCGGGAATAGCTACGGTGAGCCTGCTGACCTCTTCACCTCTGCGATCAACAATACGGGCGACCTCTACTTGCCCCTCCAGTATCGTGCCGAGGCTCTCCTGAAGAAGGCCCTCTCGGCTACCAAGAGCGAAGCCCTGCGCCTGCACTACCAGACGCTCCTTCGCAAGCTGGAGAAGATCACCAAGTAAGCTCTGAGCCTTCTCCCTCCTGCTACGTCCTCCCCTTATCGCTCTCGAGCGGATGAGGGGAGGACGTGTTTTGTAGACTATGCTAACTTTGCTCCTATGAAACGCCTCCTTCTCTCCCTCCTGGTGTGCCTCATCGTCGCCTGCTCAGCTCTGGCACAGCGCACGCCTGACACCATCTACCTCAAGAATGGGTCGATCCTCTACGGTCAGATCATCGAGGAGCTAGCTGGTGGGCAGGTCAAGATCCGTCTCAGCGACGGCTCCCTGCTCATCTGTCCCTACGCCGACCTAGAGCGGGTCGAATACTCCTCGCACCGAGCCTCCCTCTACGAAGAGCCCCGTGTGCCTCGTGCCGACTGGCACTTTGATGCGGGTTACCTCTTCGGTGCTTCTAACCGCCAGCATGCTGGGCTCTTCGCTAGCTACGGAGCACGCTTCAATCGAAGCCTCTTCCTCGGCATTGGCTCGGGCTTCATCTATGGCATGGTCGAGACGCTAGACATGGTGATCCCTGTCTATGGACACCTCCGAGCCTACCTTCCCGTCCGTGGCCCGATCAAGCCATTTGTAGACCTGCGTCCGGGCTATAGCTTCGCTCCGATGCACGGCATCTCTGGTTTCTACGGCACGGCGCTGGTAGGGCTAGATATCTGGCGCTTCACCTGTGGTGCTGGCGTCGGCACGGTGCGCAATGCCTTCGACAAGCATTCTTTGCATGACCGGGAGGTCACTCCCTTCAGAGCGACGGGGCTCACCCTGCATATCGGCATGACCCTTTTCCTGGGCCACGCGAACGTCTCCAAGCTCCTTTGATGTCTTAGCCTGAAAGTCAGCCATTGCGCGCTCCAGACTATCCACCTTGTTGGTCATAGTAACAAGACGTCGGTCAAGCCCGTCAACCGCCACTTGCGATTGCTCTCGTGTGTGCCTCATCTCAGAGTCGATTTTTTGATTGATAGCCGCCTCTGAACCTGAAGCGTCTTTTGTGCGGCTCCACGACATACCTGCAAAAATAGCAGCGACAAGAGCGGCTCCGGCAGCTACGATCAAAATTAATGTATCTGTTTGCATAATTGCACCAACTCCGATTTGATTTGTTTTTTCTGGCTCAACACTTCACTTATATGAATCCAACGGTTCACAGTTTATTGCGAGATTTCGTTGGCATCCATAAATTTCATCACGTTCTTGTATTCTTTCTTCGTCAGTTTCGATAAGAGTCTATTTACTTTTATTTTATCGAGATATGACCAGATACCAAGTACGGCATTAATGTCTTTCTTAGCTTTATCCTTACGCTGTGTATTAATAATCATCTTATGCACGGCATAAGCCTCGGGAGTTGGTACTAAGACTGAGTAACCCAAACATACTGTTTCTATCGCATTGCTAAAGAGAATTTCCATATGACGCAAAGTCTGCGCTGTTACACCGATGTTAGTCATTAAGGAAGTCTCAACACCTGCTCCTACCTTA
>ERZ772953.578-NODE-578-length-11794-cov-5.017634_pt1 | contig 11794 bp, 10 predicted proteins | sample MGYA00580685_ERZ772953 | MGnify/ENA primary metagenome ERZ772953 (study PRJEB29015, sample SAMEA2738080) | human oral metagenome | biome: human oral; feature: human-associated habitat; material: saliva | place: China | collected 2209 ...
TCCAGTTATATTTTGAAAGCATAATGCTCTTCTCTTCGTAATCACATGTGTCAGTTGTACTTACGCACATACCCATTATAAACCGTAAATATGAAGTCCGCCACGATATATCGGTCGCCACTGAGCGAACTATTTCTACCGACGAATAACCCACCACGTAGCGGAACAACACGTGAGATAGCAGGAATATACCCCTTCCCCAGCAGACACAGCAAAGCCCCACCTCCCCACGCTCAACAGCGCAGGAGGCGGGGCTCGCTACCGAACCAAACCCTAGCGGGTCAGCTTGCGGTGCACCACGCGGTGCGGCTTAGCAGCCTCAGGGCCGAGGCGCTCAATCTTGTTCTTCTCGTAGGACTCGAAGTTACCCTCGAACCAGTACCACTGATCCGGGTTCTCGTCGGTGCCCTCCCACGCCAGGATATGGGTTGCCACGCGGTCCAGGAACCAACGGTCGTGAGAGACGACCACGGCGCAGCCGGGGAATTCCAGCAGCGCATTTTCCAGGGATGCGAGGGTCTCAACGTCCAGGTCGTTAGTGGGCTCATCGAGCAGCAGCAGGTTACCGCCCTGCTTGAGGGTCAGCGCCAGGTTCAGGCGGTTACGCTCACCACCGGAGAGCACACCCGCCTTCTTCTGCTGGTCCGGGCCCTTGAAGCCGAACGCGGAAACGTACGCACGCGAAGGCATTTCAACGTTGCCGACCTGGATGTAGTCCAGACCGTCAGAGACGACCTCCCAGAGGGTCTTCTCCGGGTCAATGTTCGCGCGGTTCTGGTCAACGTACGAGATCTTGACGGTCTCGCCGACCTTCAGCTCGCCGCCGTCGAGGGGCTCCAGGCCAACGATGGTCTTGAACAGGGTGGACTTACCCACACCGTTCGGACCAATCACACCCACAATGCCGTTACGGGGCAGGGAGAAGGACAGACCGTTAATCAGGGAGCGGCCGTCGAAGCCCTTCTGCAGGTTCTCAGCCTCAATAACCACGTTACCCAGGCGCGGTCCCGGAGGAATCTGAATCTCTTCAAAGTCAAGCTTGCGGGTCTTCTCAGCCTCCGCAGCCATCTCCTCGTAGCGTGCCAGACGAGCCTTCGACTTAGCCTGGCGGCCCTTAGCGTTGGAGCGGACCCAGTCCAGTTCCTCGCTCAGGCGCTTAGCGAGCTTAGCGTCCTTCTTGCCCTGAACTTCGAGGCGGGAGCGCTTCTTCTCCAGGTAGGTGGAGTAGTTACCCTCGTAGGGGTACAGGTTACCGCGGTCAACCTCAGCGATCCACTCGGCAACGTGGTCGAGGAAGTAACGGTCGTGGGTAATCGCGATGACGGCACCCTCGTAGGACTGCAGGTGCTGCTCCAGCCAGAGCACGGACTCTGCGTCCAGGTGGTTAGTGGGCTCGTCGAGCAGCAGCAGGTCAGGCTTCTGCAGCAGCAGCTTGCACAGTGCCACGCGGCGGCGCTCACCACCGGAGAGGTGGGTGACGGGCATGTCAGCGGGCGGGCATCGCAGCGCTTCCATTGCCTGCTCCAGCTGGGAGTCCAGGTCCCATGCGTTAGCGGCGTCGATAGCTTCCTGCAGCTGACCCATTTCTTCCATGAGGGCGTCGAAGTCAGCGTCGGGCTCAGCCATGAGAGCGGAGATTTCGTTGAAGCGGTCCAGCTTGGACTTGATTTCGCCCACGCCTTCTTCAACGTTGCCCAGAACGGTCTTCTCTTCGTTCAGCGGCGGCTCCTGCATGAGGATGCCCACGGTGTAGCCTGCGGTCAGGCGCGCCTCACCGTTAGAGGGCTGGTCGAGGCCAGCCATGATCTTCAGGATGGTCGACTTACCCGCACCGTTCGGACCGACCATACCGATCTTGGCGCCGGGGAAGAACGACATCGTCACGTCGTTAAGGATGACCTTGTCGCCCACAGTCTTGCGGGCCTTGATCATCTGATAAATAAATTCAGCCATAGTTACCTATTTTAGCGTGGATTCGGCTGAGGGTACGAGAGTTTTGGGGTGCACGCTATGCGGAGTACCGCACGGGTATTAGACTCGAAGCTATGAGCACAAACCCCTCCCCCAAACTTCTGGCACCCGAGGACCTCGAACATGCCGTTGACCGCTTCGCACTCGCCATGCCGCTGGCGACGCGCGATCAGCCGTTCGGGCCCGAGCACACGGTGTACCGGGTGGGCGGCAAGATATTCGCCATGTACACCGAGGGCATCGGCTACCCCATCGTGAACCTCAAAACCGACCCGGAAGAATCAGAGGTGCTGCGGCGCATCTACCCGAGCATCATTCCGGCGTGGCACATGAATAAGCGGCACTGGATTTCTGTGGGCGCCGGCGAGGGTGTCACCGAACGGGTGCTAGAAGAGCTGGTCGAGGATGCGTACCTGCGCGTCATGTACTCGCTGCCCAAGGCAAAGCGGCCCATCGAGTTCCGCGAGCGCCCGGTACCCGAAAAGCACTAGACCGAAAAGCACTGGGGAAACGTGGAGTTTGAGGCGAGTGAAAAGCGGTCTTAAACAGCGGAGCGGGTGAGCACCGGTCCGGACCACCGGCTTGCTCACCCGCTTTGCAAAGCACTTTCCTGTCCGCGGCTAGGAGGGTCATCAACCACAATGAACGCTCGAACCACCAAGCTCCCATCCATATATTGCGGGGTTCCGTACCATGCACCACTTGTGTGAATACGTGATAGTTGAGTTGGCTCCCTTGCCAGACCTCCTATGCAGAGGAGGCACTCACATGGGTGCACGGAATATTTCCCTTGAGTGACTCAGCTACGTCATGCGATGTGGCTGAGAGGGGATTGCTGTCTTCGCCCGAACTACCGGCACGGACGAATGTGTGCTCTCGGGAACAATAATAACCTTTTTGCATCAAGGTGTCACTTTCGGATTGAGGTATTCCGCAAGCACTTATTGAGCATATTTCAGGTGTTTTGCAGCACCAAACCCACATACCCAATCGGGGCAAAACGCCTGCAGACTTTAACCCCTGAAAAATCAAGGAGGAGCCGCCCTAAACCTTCCTTATATCACCTCCACATGGGCTAATACCCACTTAAAGCAATATGTAGAAAAGTTAGTGCGACCCCTCAGTATGTGAGATAAAAATAGGATAACCCCTAATCAGGGCGATTATCGCTGGGATTTATCTATAGTTCCCCGAGTGACCCGTTACTCGCTGAACTCCACCTTCTCGAAGCTCATGGTGCCATCAGCGTGAGAGACAACAGTATTCGGGTCACGCTCACGACGAGCCGCCGCGTACGCATCATGGCTTGCCTCATCAGCCCAGCGGGTCACCACGAAGTAGTCGCCGCCCTCATCCAGGGGGCGCCAGAGCTCAAAACCCTCAAAGCCGGGGAAAGAGTCAGCAATGTGGCGGGCAGCGGCAAAGCGCTTCTCCAGCTCAGCGTGGTTGTCGTCAACGACAGTCAAACGGTGAACCTTAACAACGGACATGTGTCCTCCTTCTGTTGAGTACGTGCTTTCAACAATGAAAGCGGGTTACAACCTCGCACCAGCTATAGGTAGGCTATATTCTTAGCGAGGTTAACCTCAGCATAACGGTTCACGGGCACAAAAAATAGGGGTTAGCGCCAACTAACAGTTATATGACGCTAACCCCCCATTCAGAGGATTACGAGGTGCCCACAGGTACCTGTTCGAGGCTTAGGACTCCGGCTAAGCCTGCACGGTATTAGACTGCGCAGTCTCAGGCTGTGCGGTATCGGCATGAGCCACACTCTCGGTCTGCGGTGCGGGGTTCTTCTTCGACTTCTTCTGAGCCGCCTTCGCCGGGTTCGCAAAATGCACCCCGCGCTCAGCCAAGAAACGGCGATCCTTCTTATCCCACTGCTCCACCGGATACGCCTCCAACAGGTCCGGGCGGCGCTCCAGGGTTCGCTCAATTTGGCGGTCACGACGCCAACGCGCAATCGCACCGTGATTACCCGACAGCAGCACCTCCGGCACCTCACGGTCACGCCACACGGCGGGCTTCGTGTACACCGGGTACTCCAGCAGACCGCCCGTATGCGACTCCTCCTCCAGGGAGGCGGGGTTGCCCATCGCGCCCGGAATCAGGCGTGTGATGGCCTCAATCATTGCCATGACCGCAACCTCACCACCGTAAAGCACGTAGTCGCCCAGGGACACGGGCATCACACGGAAGCTCTCCTGCGCCCAGTCCAGCACACGCTCATCGATGCCCTCGTAGCGAGCCGGGGCGAAGACGATATGCTTCTCCTCCGCCAGCTTGTACGCCATCGCCTGATCGAAAACGGCGCCCGCCGGGGACGGGACAATCAGCAACGGGCGGGTATCAGCCTCGGCAGCATCAGGGTTCTCACCTTCAACAGCCTTCAGCGGGGAAGCGGCAAGCACCTCATCCAGCGCCAAGCCCCACGGCTCCGCCTTCATCACCATGCCCGCGCCACCGCCGTACGGGGTATCATCCACCGTGCGGTGACGGTCAAAGGTGTACTCACGCAGATCGTGCAGGTGCAGGTCCACCAGGCCCTTCTCACGTGCCTTGCCCAGCAGGGACAGCTTCAGCGGCTCCAGGTACTCGGGGAAAATCGTGACCACATCGTAGCGCACGGACTACTCTCCCGCCTGCTCAGTTACCTGCTCAGTTGCCGCCTGTGCAGAATCCTGCTCAGTGTCCTCGACCAGGTCAATCAAACCCGCCGGAGGGGTCAGCAGCACAAAGCCGGGCTCATCCTCGGTCGAGGGAACCACCTCAGGCACAATCTCCTCAACAAAAGGAATCATGATCTCTTCACCCGCACCGGATGCAAGACGCGGCGAACGAGCCAGCTTAATCAGCAACAGATCCTGCACCGGCATGGTCTGCAGACCGGTCACCTGACCCAACGGCTTACCCACAGCCGGGTTATCCACGGGGCTCTCACCCTCGGGTACATCCGCCAGCAGGTACACGGGCAGGTTCACCAGCTCCTGCTCGTAGAAGCCCTCTTCATCGCCCTCATCCTCGGGAACCTCGTAGACCAGGCGGCTGCCGCGCAGCTCCTCAGCCTGGTTGCGGGTAGTCACCTCATCAAAACGGACCACCAGAATCTTCTTGTTCCAGCGGGCACCGGCAACCGTCAGCTCGCCGGTGGGCGCCACTGAAGCGGCAGCAGAGCCGGGCTTGAAATTCTCGATACCGAGCACCTCACCGCGGGCAAAACGCTCCTGCGGGGCATCAGTAAAGAGCTGAACCGTCACCTCACCACGAATACCGTGAGGCTTACCGATACGAGCCACCACAACCTGCATAATTTTCCTCCGCTGGGTACAAGCCAAAAACCTACGCCGTGCATGTGCACGGCTCCCACTATTCTACCGGGCACTAGGGACGGGCGCATTCTGCCGTCCGCACTACCACCCCGCGCTACCACCGAGACCCGGGCACGCGAAAGCCCCCGCCTTCCGGAAAAATTCCGGGAGCGGGGGCTTCAAGCGTTAACGAGCTAGCGTCGCTTTTTGTCGGTGTCGATAATGTCGATACGCATCGGCTCGCCATCAGAAATAGCGTCCATCACCAGACGGATGCTCTTGGCGGTACGACCGGACCTGCCGATAACTCGGCCCAGGTCATCCGGATGCACGCGAACCTCAAGGGTTTCACGGTGACGCTGGGTGCGCAGGCGCACCTTCACGTCCTCCGGACGATCGACAATCCCTCGAACCAGGTGTTCGAGTGCGTCAGCCAACATAATTACTCAGCTGCTTCCTCAGCCTCAGCCTCGGGTGCTGCTTCCTCAGCAGCCTCTTCAGCCTTCTCAGCCTTGGGGGTGATAGCCTCGGGCAGGATCACGGAACCCTTTTCGGGAACAACGAACTCAGCCTTAGCCTCGACGGGCAGAACCTTGGACTCTGCCTTCTCGCCCTTGAATGCTGCCCAGTCGCCCGAGAGCTTCAGCAGAGCCAGAACCTGCTCGGTCGGCTGTGCGCCGACGGAGAGCCAGTACTGAGCACGCTCAGAGTTGATCTCGATACGCGAGGGGTGCTCGGTCGGGTGGTAAATACCAATCTCTTCGATGGACTTACCGTCGCGCTTGACGCGCGAATCAGCGATCACGATGCGGTAACGAGGATCGCGGATCTTACCCATACGCTTGAGACGAATCTTAACAGCCACTTTAGTGGTTACTCCTGTTTCATAATTTGGTGCGAGGCACACGGTTCAGCACCCGTGGGGCGGGCCATTCACGGCGCCTCTATGGACACAACGGCGCGCGAAGAGAGGGGTCGCGCGTCGCCGGGTACTCAGCTAGGGTATCAGAGCCCAAGATTTTAAGCTAGCGACACGGAAAAATAATTGCCCAAGGCACCGAATATCACTTTTAAACAGCGTTCTGTACCCCGTGATATGCCCGTGATGCACTCCTGTAGCTCCCCGGCAAGCCGCAGCGTAGCCGCCGCCAGTCGAGGTTATTAGGAGTCGAGGTTGCTCATCTCCAGAGTCTCCCCCGTCTCCAGGGCGCGGTAGCACTCACGCAGACGCTCCACCATCGACGGGCGCACGTAGCCCTCCAGGTTCTCCGGAGCAACCCACTCATAGGTCACCAGTTCAGCATCCTGCAGGGTAATCTTCGTATCCGCTGCAATCACGCCGCCGTCATACATGTAGTAGGTCGAATCGCCCCACACGCCCAACGCCAGACCGTGGAAAATCAACAGCACGCGGCCCAGCTTCACATCCAGGCCCAGCTCCTCCGCAATCTCACGCTCACAACCGGGCTTGGGCGCCTCGCCCGCCTCCACGGTACCGCCGGGAAGAATCCAGCCGTCCTTATAGTTCGGCTTCACCAGCAGCATCTCGCCGCGCTCATTACGAATCAGCGCGCCCGCCGCCAAACGGCGCGTGGGCAAGGTGGCGATAAAAGCCTTCAGCTCTTCATCGCTCAGATAGGAATCCTTCATGGCTTCTTTCCTTTAGCGGTCAGTTTTCTTCGCAGCGCGCTGCCTGATGCTACGCACTATACCCAGGGCACGCTCACGCAGTCCAGAGGGTGCCTGCTCCGTGGACGGGGCAACATCCTCCACCGTGCGGTAGTGGCCCTCACGCAAATCATCAATCAGAGTGCGCTTCTTGGTCGAGCGCTCAGCACTCGCGCTGCCGCCCGGATGCACCAGCTCAGCATCCGCCACCGGGCGGGCGTGCTTCTTCATCTGAGTCTGCTCAAAAGAACGCAGCACCGTGGGAATCAGGGCAGATTCCACGGTGGCATTCAGCGCAAAGAGTGCGGCAGCCACCGAGAACTTACGGCTCGCCTTACCCTGAGCACGACGGCGGCGTGCCACCTTCGCCAGGGCCAGGGCGATAGCGCTCTGAGCGGTCACGTCCGCGCCCAGGACAAGACCCACACGGCGGGTCTTGGCGCGAATCTGCTCGGCGGTCAGACGCTTTTTCGAGGTAGGCTTTTTCGAGGTAGCCCGTGCGGAGGGGGCTACCTGCGTTACCTGAGACGGCGCACCTTCAGCGGATACGTTCTCCGGCTGTGCGTCATCAGAGCCCGCAGCATCAGAAGGTGCATCCTCAGCCGGGGTCGCCTCGGCCTGCGATGCGGCAGACTGCTCTACCGCAGGCTGTTCTGCGGCAGGCTGTTCCGTTGCAGACTTAGCGGAATGCGGTGCGAGGGCAGCCCTCAAATGCGCAAGAATAGCTTCTTCTTCCTCCGGGGTGAAATTCCTGCCACCCGTAGGCTGGTTCGCCTCGTCCATATCGGAATCGCGGTCCTGTTCGTAGTGAGCCTCGAAGTCATCAAACGCCTCAGAGTCCAGGACGTCTTCTTCCTCATCAAAAGCGTCTTCCGGGAAAGACATATGAGTGTACTCGAAGGGAATATGGCCTTGGCTAATGGCGTCCATCCACTCGGCGAGGGTCACGCGGCGGCCGGTCGCCACCAGTCGGTAGCTACGCTCCATGGGCGAGGTGTAGCCGCCCGGGTAGGGCTCAATCTCCTCGTCATCCTCGAAGGATGCGTCCTCTGCGAAGGTGTTCTCAGGAACAGGGTTCTCAGAGAAGGTAGCCTCGGCAACGGAGTCATCCAGCGGGAAGGTAACGTCCAGGGCTTCAGAAGTCTGCGCCTCATCAACCGAATCAGCCGCTTCCGCCTCAGCAGGCTCAGCCGCGTCTGCAGGCTGCGCGAAGCCCTCATCCTCGTTGCCGAAGATGCGCGCCGTGCTAATCGACGCCACATCAAAACCGGTGGTCGGCACCAGCGCCAGCTCCGTGGGAACATCCAGCAGCTGCAGCACCGACTCCAGCGCCAGGGTATTGCTCGTATCGCGCAGGTACGCGTTCAGGCGGCGACCGGTAATGGAGTCAGCCTCCACACCAAACATCGCCATGACATTAGCGATGCCCTGCTCGATCTCTTCCTCATCGGAACCGAAAATCTTCGAGCCCGACAGCTCCGGGGCGCTACCGGGAAGCTCCGAGAGCAAATCCTCCAGCACCCCGCCAAAACGTGCGACTTCCTCACGGCTGAGGGCACGGTTCAGGCGCTTAGGCACACGCTGCCAAGTGAACTCCTCCACGATGTTCTCGTAGGGTTCACCGAACGCCTCCAGGTACCACTCCTCATCCGAGTAGGGTTCGCGGGCGGGCTCCTCATAGACCACCAGGTGCTGCTGGTTCGCGTTGCCCTCAGCAATCAGGGCGTTGCAGTTCAGCAGGCCAAGCAGTGCCATCAAATCTACCGGATCGGCAGAAATGAGGGTCCACTCCCCCGCCGGCGCGGCAACAACCTGCCGAGTACCGGCAGGAAGGTACGCCAAAAGAAGCCCCGTCATCATATCAATGGGCAGGTCAACGAGCATGGCGGCGTCGCCATCCACCAGGAACTCCAGCTCACCCTGTCCATTGGGTAGCTCCTCCCACACGGTCGCCTCACCCTCAAGGGCGGCACCGGTCACCGGCAGCTGATCCACCAGCTGCGCCACGTAATCCTCAACGGGAGTACCCACGTGCAGGTGGCCGTCAGCGACCTCCAGCACGTTCATGTAGCCCTCATCATCCACGGCGCACAGCACGTAGAGCTGCACCTGATGCTCACCCATCTCGTAAGCAATCAGCTCCGGGGAGGCGGCGGTCGCCTCAATGAGGGCGGCAATCAGCTCCTCATCGGTGGTGGAGCGAGCCATGATGCGGCGGCGCTGAATCTTCTCCTCCAGCTCCATGGTCTGCTCGATGCGCTCATTGCGCTGCTTCTCGGCGGTGCGCTCCTCGTCCTGGGCGCGCAGGTACTCGGGGCTATCCGATTCGCCGGTTCCGGCGGGCGCGGGGGCGTCGTCCCACATGCCGGTGAGCTTATCGACGGTCCACTCTTCGCTCTCCAGGGCGACGGCGAGGCGGTCAACCTTCGTGCGGTCGTTCCAGGTGCGCTGCTTATCGGGGTCTTCCGCCTTCACCTCATCGTGCATGCTGCGGGCTTCACGAATGAGGTTCAGGATGGTTGCGGCAACGTCGTCAACGGCGGGGTCGTCGCTCTCGCTGGAGTAGACGAGGTCGCCCGCCAGTTCAGCGGCGTGCTCCCCGTACTCGAGGGCGATACGCGCCCAGACGGGGGTGTACCCGGGAAGGATGCTCGAATCATTGTCGAAGCCATCCGCAAAATCGCCTGAAAGTTCGTCTACACCATCTTCTGCGGGAGCATCAGAGAAGCCCAGCGACCCCTCCTCAGCTACAGACTCAACGGCAGACTCGTCTACAGATTCGCCGGAAGATTCACCGGCAGGGTCCTCTACAGCATCATCAGCGAAGGCGCGCTGAGACCACGGCGTGACCTGCTTATTCAGCTGATCATCCGCGTTCTCTCGATCCCAATTCTGCTCGTTCTGAGCCATTGATACCTTCCCTTCACACACCCATTTACATGCCCAAACCGGGCACCATACCGGTACGGGTGCGCCCCGTCACCACGTGCGCACCCGTACCACCCCTCACGGGGCTCATATTTGCTCTTACTGCAGGAACTTCTCGAAGCCCTTCGGCAGGTTCATGCTGGACAGATCCATCTCCTGGTTCTGAGCCTGCTGACCGAATGCAGCACCGGCGCGAGCCTGCTGCGCCTTAGCTGCTGCCGCCTCCTGCGCCGCACGCTTCTGCGGGTTGCCGGAGCGAGCCTTCTTCTTCTTGTTGTTGTTCTTCGCGTTCTTACGAGCACCACCGGCCGCAGCCGCCATACCGGGCATCTGCATACCACCGGGCATGCCGGGCATCTTGCCCGAAGCGAGCTTCTTCATCATCTTCTGAGCCTGAGCGAAACGCTCCATCAACTGGTTCACCTCAGACACGGTCACACCCGCACCCTTAGCGATACGGGCACGGCGAGAACCGTTAATGATGCGCGGAGCCACACGCTCGTGCGGGGTCATGGAGCGAACAATCGCCTCCACGCGGTCAATCTCACGCTCGTCAAAAGCCTCAAGCTGCTGACGCATCTGAGCCGCACCGGGCATCATCATGAGCAGCTTCTTCATGGAACCGAGCTTACGAATCTGCTGCATCTGAGCCAGGAAGTCCTCAAAGGTGAAGTCTTCCTGATCGATGAACTTCTTCGCCATGCGGTCGGCTTCAGCCTTATCCCACTGAGCTTCAGCCTGCTCAATCAGAGTCAGGATGTCACCCATATCCAGGATGCGGCTAGCCATACGGTCCGGGTGGAACTGCTCAAAGTCAGTGACGTTCTCACCGGTGGACGCGAACATAATCGGCTTGCCGGTCACCGAAGCCACCGACAGCGCCGCACCACCGCGGGCGTCACCATCAAGCTTAGACAGGACCACGCCGGTGAAGTCCACGCCCTCGTTGAAGGCGTTAGCGGTGTTCACGGCGTCCTGACCGATCATCGCGTCGATGACGAACAGAACTTCGTGCGGCTCAATAGCGTCACGAATATTGCGTGCCTGCTGCATGAGCTCAGCGTCAACACCCAGACGACCCGCGGTATCGACAATCACCACGTCGTGCAGCTTAGCGCGAGCCTCAGCCACACCGTCACGCGCCACCTGCACGGGATCGCCGGTGGGCACGTCAAACTCGCTGGTCACACCGGGGTGCGGCGCGTACACGGGCACGCCCGCGCGCTCACCAACGACCTTCAGCTGGGTCACCGCGTTGGGGCGCTGCAGGTCGGATGCAATCAGCATCGGGGTGTGACCCTGGCCCTTGAGCCAGTGAGCCAGCTTGCCAGCCAGGGTGGTCTTACCGGCACCCTGCAGACCCGCCAGCATAATGATGGTCGGGCCGCTCTTCGCCATGTTGATGCGGCGGGTCGAACCGCCGAGGATGCTCACCAGCTCCTCGTTCACGATCTTGACGATCTGCTGGGAGGGGTTGAGCGCCTCGGAAACTTCCGCACCGAGAGCGCGTTCCTTCACGTGGGCGGTAAATTCGCGGACCACGGGGACGGCGACGTCAGCATCGAGCAGGGCGCGGCGGATTTCGCGGACGGTTGCATCAATGTCTGCCTCGGAGAGGCGGCCCTTGCCGCGCAGGTTCTTAAAAGTTGCCGTCAAGCGGTCGGAGAGAGAATTGAACACGAGCCGTGATCACTTTCTTAACGTTGAGGTGGCCCCCAGCCGCGAAGGCGAACGGGGATGGTTAGTCAGTCTTTAAGGATACAGGATGCGCGCTTTCTCCCCCGCCTCCACCTGTGGATAAGTGGCTCCGGTTCACCCTGAGCTCAGGATTTACGCTCAACACCCCCTCCCGCACCCCGCCTCAGCCTGCTCAACACATCAGATAGATTAGATTTTCTAGACAGCCTGGGTTAGAA
>ERZ772953.580-NODE-580-length-11765-cov-4.197950_pt1 | contig 11765 bp, 7 predicted proteins | sample MGYA00580685_ERZ772953 | MGnify/ENA primary metagenome ERZ772953 (study PRJEB29015, sample SAMEA2738080) | human oral metagenome | biome: human oral; feature: human-associated habitat; material: saliva | place: China | collected 2209 ...
CCTCGTCGCTGGGTAAGCCTCTCTACGGCGTCAACCACGTCATCGGGCACCTGGCGGTCGATGAGCTGGTCGACGGCCCCCTGCCGGAGCGTTTCGTCGGACTCATCGTCTCCGGCGGCCACTCGAACCTCCTGAGTATCCGCAACGTCGCCACCGACGTCGTCGAGCTCGGCGGCACTCTCGACGACGCCGCCGGTGAGGCCTTCGACAAGGTCGGCCGCCTCCTGGGCCTGCCCTACCCCGGTGGCCCGCACGTGGACCGGCTCTCCCAGGAGGGCGACCGCGGCGCCATCCGCTTCCCCCGGGGGCTGGCCGCGGGCAAGGACAAGGAGCGCCACCGCTACGACTTCTCCTTCTCCGGCCTCAAGACCGCCGTGGCCCGCTACGTGGAGTCCCTGGAGGACTCCGACCAGAAGGTGCCCAGTGCTGACGTCTGCGCCGCCTTCTCCGAGGCCGTCAACGACTCCCTGACGGCCAAGGCGGTCCAGGCCTGCCTGGACACCGGCTGCGACACGCTCGTCGTCGGGGGCGGGTACTCGGCCAACTCCCGCCTGCGCTCCCTGGCCGCCGAGCGCTGCGAGGAGGCCGGCATCACCCTGCGCCTGCCACCACTGCGCTTCTGCACCGACAACGGCGCCCAGATCGCAGCCCTGGGGTCAGCGGCCGTGCGGGCCGGTGTCGCCCCCAGCCCCATGGACTTCGCCCCGGACTCGGGGATGCCGCTGGACGTCAGCGTCGCCCACTGACGTCGCCCCCTGACGCCGACTTCCCTCCCGTATCCGTTGCGCTCGGGGGCAGGCCCGCGGCCACTCCCCGGATGATGATCTCGATCTTTCGGTCCAGGCCGCCGCGCTCCAGCCAGCTCTCGTTGGGCGTCAGCGCCTCGGGCAGGGGAGGGTTCCCGGCGGCGGCCGCGAACCGGCTGGTCTCCTCCAGTCCCGTGGGGCCGCCCTGCCCCGAGGAGGCCACGGGGGAGCGCATGACCTCGATTTGCGCGTGCGTGGAGATGACGGTGTCGCCGACGAAGTCCAGGACCACCCCGGCCTCCTCGGCCCCCAAGCCGCCGTCGACCAGGGCCTGGCACGCTTGAGCCACGGGGGCGGCGAAGAGCTGGTGGGCCCACGGCACCCCCATGATGACTCCGGCCAGGCCGGGGTAGCGCTCCAGCATCGCCCAGATGGCCTCGGCGTGGGCCCGCACCGCATCGGGCCAGCGCCTCCCGGCGCCCGGAGTCTCCACCTCGGCGGCGATCCTCTCCAGGCAGGCGGCCAGCAGATCCTCGCGCGAGGAGATCGTGCGGTACAGCCCGGAGACCGCCACCCCCAGGTGCTTGGCCACCGCCGTGAGCGTGAACTCCGCGATGCCGATCTCGAGGGCGGCATCGACGACGTCATCGCGCGAGAAGCCCGGTCTCGGTCCGGTCGGTCGGCCCAGTCGCGCAGATCGTGTCATGGCAGCACCGTAATGGTCCGTGCGAGCTGTTGCCCGAGGTTCAGCGGCGAGAGTAAGGTGGACCTCACTAAGTTCTGAAAGCCATTCAGAATTAGGGTCGACGGAAGGTAGGGATACCTGATGAGCACGCGGACACAGTCGTCAGCTCCGGGAGCCTCGCCGCATCCATCGCCCGCGCCGTCGTCGCCGCCCTCAGCCGGTGCAGCAGCGCCTGACGACGCAGCTGAGCCGACCCTTCAGGGCAACGCCCAGCGCTCGCGCGAGGGGCAGGCCGCCATCGCCCGCCTCGGCGCCCCCGTGCGCACCCGCCTGCGGATCGGTCAGGTCCTCGTCCTGCTCTCCGCGGTCCTGGCGGTGGCCCCCTACATCGCACTGGTCCAGCTCGGCGATATCCTGCTGCGCGCCTACCGGGCGGGCCTGAGCCCGGATCCCCAGCAGGTGTCAGGCGTGGTCATGGTGCTCGTGAGCGCCTACTCCACCCGCCTGCTGCTGTACTTCCTGGCGCTGCTCATCACCCACCTGGCCGACCTGTCCCTGCGCGACCGCCTGCGCCGCGACATCGTTGCGCGCATCTCCCACGCCCCGCTGTCCTGGTTCACCGCCTCCACCTCCGGGCGCCTGCGCAAGGCCGTTCAGGACGACACGACTCTCGTCCACACCGTCATCGCCCACGGTCCCGTCGAGCGCCTCAATGCCATCGTCACCCCGCTGGCCCTGCTGGGGTGCGCCTTCTGGATCGACTGGCGCCTGGCCCTGCTGGCCGTCTCCACACTCGTCCTCTACGTGCTCACCTACTCGGTGTCCATGCGCGGCATGAACGAGAAGACCGTGGAGATGGACCGCAAGCTGGCCGCCATCTCCTCGGCCATGGTCGAGTTCGTCTCCGGGATCGGCGTGGTCAAGGCCTTCGGACGCGTGGGACGAGCGCACTCGGCCTACCTCACCGCCGCGGACGAGTTCTCCGCCTTCTACCGCGCCTGGGCGATGCCCCTGGTGACCGTCACCTGCCTGTCCTTCACCTGGGTCTCCATCCCCGTACTGCTCCTGGTCAACCTCGGCGGTGGGGCGCTGCTCATCCACGCCGGGGCCGTCACCCTGCCCCAGGTCCTGGCCACGACCCTCGTCGCCCTGGTCCTGCCCGCCGCCCTCATCACCATCGCCTCGATCTCCTGGTCCTACCAGCTCGCCGGCGCGGCGGCCCTGCGGCTGTGCGAGGTCCTCGACACCCCCGTCCTGCCCGCCGCCGACCGGCCCGCACAGCCCCGCGCGGAGCGAGTCGAGATCGACCACGTCTCCTTCTCCTACGGGGAGGTCCTCGCCGTCGACGACGCCTGCCTGACCCTGGAGCCGGGAACCGTGACCGCGCTGCTGGGCCCCTCCGGCTCGGGCAAGTCGACACTGGCCACCCTCATCGCCCGCTTCGCCGACCCCGACGCCGGAGCCGTCCGCATCGGCGGGGTGGACCTGCGGGACATGGACGAGTCCACCCTGTACTCCACCGTCTCCTTCGTCCTCCAGGACGCCCAGCTGCTCGCCACCACCGTGCGCGAGAACATCGCCCTCGGGCGCCCCGAGGCCGACCTGGCGCAGGTGCGCGCCGCCGCCCGCGTGGCCCGCATCCACGACGAGATCATGGCGCTGCCGCAGGGCTACGACACCGTCCTAGGGCAGGACACGGCACTGTCCGGTGGACAGGAGCAGCGCATCGCCATCGCCCGCGCCATCCTGCTGAACACCCCCGTCATCGTGCTTGACGAGGCCACCGCCATGGCCGACCCCGAGTCCGAGGCCGAGATCCAGCAGGCACTGAGCGCCCTGGTCAAGGACCGCACCGTCCTGGTCATCGCCCACCGGCCGGCCGCCGTGCGCGGCGCCGACCGCATCGCCGTCATGGACGGCGGACGCATCGTCGCCGCCGGCTCCCACGATGACCTGGCAGATGAGCCCCACTACCGGGCTCTGCTGCGCCAGGCCGGCGAGATCGAAGGTGCCACGGAGGTGGACGGTGACGAGACCGCCACCAGGACGGAGGGCCCCGCACTCGCCGACGGCGCGGCCGACAGTGCGGCTGACGGCGGTGTCCCGGCAGCAGTGGCCTCCCACATCGATGACCGGGGCGGGCGGACGGGGGCCGCGCGTCCGGAGCCCTCGGCTCCCGGTGGGTCCTCCCAGCCGGCGGACTCCCTGCTGTCCCGCTTCCGCCGGCTCATGACCGACTCCTCCTGGAGACAGACCCGAGGGTGCATCGCCCTGGCGGGAGTCAACGGGGTCCTGGTGGGACTCGCGCTGCTGGTGCTGCTGCCCGCCTCAGTGGCTCTGGCGACCGGTGCGCCCCGATGGGGGCTGTCCTTCGGCGGCTGGCTCGTCGTACTGGTCGTTCTCGGTCTCGGCGCGGCCGTCTGCGACTTCCAGGGACGGCGCATGGGCATGTCGGGGGCGCTGGGCTTCATGCACGACGTCCACCACGCAGTGGGCGACCGGATCGCGCGCCTGCCCCTGCGCTGGTTCACTGCCGACTCCGCCGGCACCCTGTCCCGGGCCGTGAGCCAGGAGATGGTGGCCCTGGGGGAGTCCGCCGCCCACTTCATGTACCTGCTCACCTCCACTGCTGCTGCATGCGTGGTCGTCGGGGTCGGCTCCTGGGCCTGGGACTGGCGCCTGGGGCTCCTGCTGACGCTGGCCGCGCCCCTGTTCGCCGGACTCGTGCGCCTCTCGCGCCGTCTGCTGGACCGCGGCAAGTCCATCTCCGAGCCCGCCGAGCGCGAGCTCGCCACCCGCATCGTCGAGATCGCCCGCTGCCAGGGCGCCCTGCGATCCTGTCGGGCAGCCTCCGGCTACAGCCGCCTGACCGCCGCCTTCGACGACGGGGCCCGCGCCTCCAGGCGAGCCCTGTGGTGGGAGTCCGCCGGCAACCTCGTCAACGGCGCGCTGAGCCAGATCGTCGTCGTCGCCATGATCGTCCTGACCTCCTCGCTGGCCGCCTCCGGCGCCATGGAGCCGCTGGTGGCCATCGCCGTCATCGGCATGTGCCTGCGTTTCACCACCATGCTCGACGACATCGGGGCAGCCGTCATGGGCGTGGAGGAGCGGCGCCAGATGATGAACCACCTCGATGCCGTCATGGACGCCGAGCTCATGGCCGAGCCGCAGGAGCCCAGTGCGCTGCCCGAGCCGGGGGCCGTCGAGCTCGACGACGTTGCCTTCGGCTACCGCCCCGACGAGCCCGTCCTGACCGGGGTCTCGATGAGGGTGCCCGCGCGCACCATGTGCGCGATCGTGGGCCCCTCCGGCAGCGGCAAGACGACCATCGCCCGCCTCGTCGCCCGCTTCTGGGATGTGGACTCGGGAACCGTGCGTGTCGGCGGCACCGACGTGCGCGACATGCCGACATCCCAGCTCATGGAACAACTCTCCATGGTCTTCCAGGACGTCTACCTCTTCGACGACACCCTGGCCGCCAACATCTGTATCGGCAACCCCGCGGCCGACGACGCCCAGGTGCGCTGGGCCGCAGGGCTCGCCGGCGTCACGGAGATCATCCACCGCCTGCCCCATGGATGGGACACGCGCGTGGGAGAGGGCGGACGGGCCCTGTCCGGTGGTGAGCGCCAGCGCGTCTCCATCGCCCGCGCCCTGCTCAAACGAGCCCCGATCGTCCTGCTCGATGAGGCCACCAGCGCGCTGGACGCCGAGAACGAGGCGAATATCGTCGCCGCGATGGAGGAGCTGCGCCGCACCTCGACCCTCATCGTCATTGCCCACAAGCTTGAGACGATCGCCGCCGCCGACCAGGTCATCGTCCTCAACGACGCCGGGCGCATCGCCCAGCGGGGACACCACGATGAGCTCGTGGCCGTCGACGGGCCCTACCGCAGCTTCTGGGAGCAGCGCACCCGGGCGCGCGGTTGGGCACTCGTCTAGAGGACAAGCGCGAGGGAGGTGCGGCTCAGGACTTGGCCGCCAGCGAGAGCACCTCTGTAGGGCGGAGGGGCCTGCCCGCCCGGGCCTCGGCCAGCAGCAGCCTGACGGCCGCCTCCCGCTGCCCTCCATAGGCCCCGACGGCGGCGATCTGACGCTGATAGGAGGCCCCCGTCTCCAGCGTGGTGCGCACGGACTCCAGCTCCGCGGCGCACCCGAGATCCTCGGCGACGGGAGCGAGCTCGGTGAGCATCCGCTCAACCGTGTCTCCCACCAGCTCCTCCTCACCGGCGGAGTTGACGATGAGGATCGCGTCCATGCCGTAGCGGGCGGAGCGCCACTTGTTCTCGGCGACGTACCAGTCCGGCAGCGCATCGAGCTCCTCACCCCGGTCCAGGGTGCGGGAGAAGGACTCCACGAGGCACTGGGTCAGCGCCGCCATGCCGGCCAGCTCGGTCAGGTTCGTGGCGGCGTCGCAGGCCCGCACCTCGATGGTTCCCAGGCGCGGCGAGGGGCGCACGTCCCAACGGATCTCGGTGAAGTCCTCGATGACGCCGGTGTGGACCAGGTCCCCGGTGTAGCTCTCCAGCTGCTCCCAGGTGCTGAACTGCTCGGGGGCGCCGGCGGTGGGCAGCTGCTGGAACATCATGGCGCGGTTGTCCGCGTAGCCAGTGTCCGCCCCCGCCCAGAATGGCGAGGAGGCGCTCAGGCACTGCAGGTGGGCGGTACGCGTGAGCAGGGCCTTGAGGATCGGAAGGACCTTGCTCCGGTCCTCGACGCCGACGTGGACGTGGGTGCCGAAGATGAGCATCTGGTGGCCCCACAGCCGGGTGCGGTCCACCAGGCGCGCGTAGCGCTCGGCATTGGTCACCTTCTGCACCAGCGGGTCGGCGAAGGGGTGGGTCCCGGCCGAGGCCAGGTCCACGCGCAGGGGATCGGTGACGGAAAGAACGCGGTCGAAGGCGAAGGCGATGTCCTCCATGCACTCGGCCACGGTCCTGCGGGCCCCGGAGACCAGCTCGATGGTGTTGAGCATCATCTCGCCGTGCACGTGCGGGTCCGGGCCCACCTTCTGGAGGATCTCCTCGGCGCACTGGCGCAGGTCGAGGCTGTCGCGGTCGATGAGGGCCAGCTCCCACTCCACCCCCAACGTGGAGCGGGCCGAGCCGGCGAAGGGGAGGGACTGGGGGCGGTGAGCCGGCGACGGCTGAGCGTCGGCAGGAGCGGCGATAGGGCTCGTCGTGTCAGTCGTGTCCTGCATGTCCTGGTCTCCTCGGGTTCCTCGGGGCTTTCGCGGGTGCTGACAGGGGTCTGTTGTCGCGGGAAGGGTTCTGTTACGTCGGTGAGTGAGCCGACGAGACGCCGGTGATCGGTTCGACGACGAGGACGGCGCCCTTCGCCTTGTCTCCCACCCGGGTCAGGATCCAGGTCTCCGACTCCTGACCGCTGAGCCTCAGCGAGGCGCGCAGGGCGTCGGGGGAGACGTCGACTCCGCGCTTGAGGATCTCCAGACGCCCGATACCGAGCTCGCGGCCACGGGAGCGCAGGGCCTTGAGCCGTAGCGGCAGGACCTCGGTGAGACGGAAGGAGCGCACGAAGGAGGCAGTCGCCTCATCGGGCAGGCGCTCTCCGGTGAGGTAGCCGATCCGGGGCCCCACCGGCCTGGCGTCCAGGGTCTCGCACAGGTGGGCGATGAGTCCGGCGCGTACGGCGGCGCCGTCGGGAACGTGGATGATGCTGCCCAGTTCCTCGGGCGAGCCGATCGGGTCGACCTGGACCGGCGGCTGTGAGGGGTCGGTGGTGCTGGGATCGACCAGTGTGCAGGCGGCTGGGCCCTGCGCCCCCGAGCGCAGGATCAGTGCGGAGCGCCCGGGCCCCTCCGGTGCCAGCGGACCGCACCAGATGGCCGCCTCGACGACGTCGCCGTCCACGCTCACCCACTGGGTGTGGGCGTCCGATGGCAGCGCGGCGTGGTCGATGCCGGGGGCGACCTTGACGCCCAGGGCGGGCACGGTCTCGCGCAGTGCGAGCACCTGCGACAGGGCCGGGGACCACTGCTCCGGATCGGTGATGCGACGTCCCTCGGCGCGGCGTGCGGGGTCGGCGAAGACGGCGTCCACCCCTCGCTCGACCAGGTCGATCTCCAGGGCGTCGGCGCACTCGACGCTCGCGTGGGGGAAGGGCATGAGGTTGATGGTGGCCAGGGCGGCTGCGGCCTCATCTCGGTCCACGGCGAGTACCGGCAGGTCGAGCCCGGCCAGGGCGACGGCGTCGCCCCCGATCCCGCAACCCAGGTCCGCGACCTTCGTCACGCCCGCGGCCGCGTAACGGGCCGCATGGTGGGCCGAGACCGTCAGCCGGGTGGCCTGCTCCAGGCCGTCGGCGGTGAAGAGCATCTGCTGGGCGAAGGGTCCGAACTTCGCTGCGGCCCGCTCGCGCAGGCGCTGCTGCGTCAGCGCAGCCGCCACCAGGGCAGGGGAGTGGCCCTCCTCGCGCAGGGAGCGCCCCAGGGACAGGGCCTCGGAGGGGTCGTAGGGGGGCAGGGAGGACAGAAGCTCCCAGCCCTCGGGGGTCAGGAGGAGCGCAACGTGGTTCTCAGCCATCACCCCCGATCATTCCATGCAGAACCTGCCAGTGGGCGTGATGTTCACTGGGTGGAGCGGGAAGGGGCCCACGCAGGGAGGCCGGGAGGAGATCTGAGAAGGCCCTGGGGCCCTGCCTGGCAGGCGGTGAGTAGGGTTGTGTGCCGAGGCGCCGCGCACCGGCGGGGCCGAAAAGGCGCTGGACGGGAAGGCGGGTGGGGACTGATGACTGAGGGGGAACCCCGGGGCGGTGCCAGTCAGGGCGCCGGTGCCGTCGCGGGGTGCGAGGGCGACGGCGTGAGCACAGCCCGGCGGCCTGACGCTGCGGGGCGCCCCAGGGCGCTTCTGCGGTCGCTGGTGCGGATCTCTGCGGCAGTCATGGGGGTCATGGCCCTCCTGGCGGCCGGGGCCAGTATCTGGGCGTGGACGATCAGTGCCGGGCACATCGAGATCGCCGGTAAAGGCCGCGGCGACGGCGAGGCTGCCAGGGCACCGGTGGCGATCGTCCTGGGGGCGGCGGTTCACGCTGACGGGCAGCCCTCACCCTGGCTGGCCCACCGCCTCGACGCCGCCGCCGAGCTCTACACCAGCGGCCGCGTCGAGGCGATCCTGGTCTCCGGGGACAACCGGCGCGCCGGCTACGACGAGCCCACTGTCATGCGCAGCTACCTCCTCTCCCGGGGGATCCCCGAGCAGGCGATCGCCTTGGACTACGCGGGCTTCGACACCTACGACACCTGCGTGCGGGCACGCAGGATTTTCGGGATCGAGCGGGCTCTGCTCGTGACCCAAGACTTCCATGAGCCGCGCGCAGTCGCCATCTGCCGCTCAGTCGGACTCGACGTTGACGGTGTCGGAGACTCGCGGGCCCGCAGCGACCGCATCGGGTGGACGGTCAGCTGGACGCGCGAGCGAGCGGCGGCGATCAAGGCCGTCGTCGATGTCGTCTCTCGACGAGACCCGACCCTGGGGCGCCAGGAGACGAGCGTCAAGGAGGCTGTCGCCTGGACCCGGGAGCACCGGCGCTGACGAGGGCTGACGCCCACGGCGAAACCGCCGCCACGCTTTGGCACTCGCGTTGACTGAGTGCTAACGCCGTCGTAGATTCTCCGTCAGGCGCAGCGGAGTGCTCGCCCGGTCCTGGGACGCGGGGCGGGCACCTTCTGCGACTCGCACTCCTGCATCGTGCCGGACCGACCCCCGCGACGGCGGTCGGGTACGTCTGGGGAGGGCGAACAAGCCGTTCTACTGCACGTTGAAGAGAAGGAGGAGGTCTCCAATGTCGATCTCCATCAAGCCGCTCGAGGACCGTATCGTCGTCCAGACCGCTGAGGCCGAGCAGACCACCGCATCCGGCCTGGTCATCCCCGACACCGCCAAGGAGAAGCCCCAGGAGGGCAAGGTCGTGGCCGTGGGCCCGGGTCGCATTGACGACTCCGGCAACCGCGTGCCCGTCGATGTCGCCGAGGGTGACGTCGTCATCTACTCCAAGTACGGGGGCACCGAGGTCAGCTACGCCGGTGAGGACTACCTCATCCTGTCGGCGCGCGACGTCCTGGCGGTCGTCACCAAGTGACCCGTTGAGGTCGTGTGCGCCGACTGGCGCCACGGCACGTTGAAGGGGGAGGCACCTTGGGGTGCCTCCCCCTTCAACGCGTGCGCACAGTGCCTGCTGTATGGAGGCGCCATGTCTTGACGATTGTTGTGAGTTGGAAACGTCCGTGCTGTCGATTCCCTGAAACAGGGCGGAGCGTTAGGCCGGTTCGTCGGCGAAACGGCGTGCCTGCCGCTCGTAGTAAGCGCGCCGCTCCTCCTCGCTCATGCCTCCCCAGACGCCATAGGGCTCGCGAGTGCTCAGGGCGTGGTCCCGGCACTCTTCCAGGACGGGGCAGTCCTGACAAATGGCCTTTGCTCGTTCGTCCCGCCGTCGACGGGAACCGCCTCTCTCTCCTTCGGGATGGAAGAAAACCGAGGAGTCCATGCCGAGGCAGGACCCCCGGTACTGCCACTCCCAGAGGGTGGAGATCGGACCGGGCAGACGCGATGAGTCGTGCATTGCCTCCCTCCCCTCCTTTGGATATGGCGGTCGGGCACACCGAACGTGGTGCGCTATATCTAACGATAAGATCGCGCGGTGCGTTAATCAAGAAGAATCATTCTATCTCACAATGAAATTTTCTCCAGATTTGCTGGATGTCTGCGTTCTGACTGTCTGAAAACGTGCGCCAGAATATGGCGCTCGAATAGCAGAAACGTTTTGTGAATGATGTATGTCTGAGGAGCATCTTTTTTCTGAAACGTTCCGCATTCATTGTTGCTTTATTTCTGGGACGCTCGTCACCTCGGCGAGGGGGCGGCTCTGCTCCGCCGGGCGCTTCGGTGTCGGGGGTCGGTGCCGGTGGCTGGTGGGGTGGACAGGCCGGTGCTGGCGGATATGCACAGGGTGGTCAGGACGTCCTACGATGGCCCCGTGAGCGACTCGATCACCAGCCCTGACGTCTTTGCCCCCACCGGACTCACTTACGACGACGTGCTCCTGCTGCCCAGGCTGACCGACGTCATCCCCTCCGAGGTCGATACGACCTCCAGACTGACCCCGAGGATCAGCCTGGCCACCCCGCTGCTCTCGGCCGCGATGGACACGGTCACCGAGTCGGACATGGCCATTGCCATGGCTCGCCAAGGTGGTATCGGCATCCTTCACCGCAACCTGTCCATCGAGGACCAGGCCCAGCAGGTGCGACGCGTCAAGCGCTCGGAGTCCGGCATGGTCACCGACCCGGTGACCGTCGGGCCGGATGCCACCATCGCCCAGCTCGACGAGCTCTGCGGCCACTACAAGGTTTCCGGCCTGCCCGTCGTCGATGCGGGAGGCAACCTTCAGGGGATCATCACCAACCGCGACCTGCGCTTCGTCCCCCCGGAGCGCTGGGCGAGCCTGACCGTGCGCGAGTGCATGACGCCGCGTGATCGCCTCATCACCGGCGAGACCGGCATCTCTCGGGAGGACGCCAAGGCGCTCCTGGCTGAGCACCGCATCGAGAAGCTGCCCCTGGTCGATGCCGAGGGGCGCCTCACCGGTCTCATCACCGTCAAGGACTTCGTCAAGACCGAGCAGTACCCCCACGCCACCAAGGACGCCGAGGGGCGCCTCGTGGTGGGCGCCGCCGTCGGCTACTGGGGAGACACGTGGGAGCGTGCCAGTGCCCTGGCTGAGGCCGGCGTGGATGTCCTCATCGTCGACACCGCTAACGGCGGCGCCAAGCTGGCCCTGGAGATGATCTCCCGCCTCAAGTCCGATTCCGCCTTCGACGGCATCGAGGTCATCGGCGGAAACGTCGCTACCCGTGAGGGGGCTCAGGCGCTCATCGACGCCGGGGCCGACGCCGTCAAGGTCGGGGTGGGGCCGGGCTCGATCTGCACCACGCGCGTCGTCGCCGGCGTGGGTGTGCCCCAGGTGACGGCCATCTACGAGGCGGCTCGCGCCTGCAAGCCCGCCGGGGTCCCCCTCATCGCCGACGGCGGCCTGCAGTACTCCGGTGACATCGCCAAGGCCCTCGTGGCCGGGGCGGAGACGGTCATGCTCGGCTCCCTGCTGGCGGGCTGCACGGAGTCTCCCGGCGACCTCGTCTTCGTCAACGGCAAGCAGTGGAAGCGCTACCGCGGCATGGGGTCGCTGGGCGCCATGAGCTCGCGCGGGCGCACCTCCTACTCCAAGGACCGCTACTTCCAGGCCGACGTCTCCTCGGACTCCAAGATCGTCCCCGAGGGCATCGAGGGGCAGGTCCCCTACTCCGGGGCGCTGGGCGACGT
>ERZ772953.585-NODE-585-length-11681-cov-2.949682_pt1 | contig 11681 bp, 10 predicted proteins | sample MGYA00580685_ERZ772953 | MGnify/ENA primary metagenome ERZ772953 (study PRJEB29015, sample SAMEA2738080) | human oral metagenome | biome: human oral; feature: human-associated habitat; material: saliva | place: China | collected 2209 ...
TTTTAAAAAATTACAACCTTTTGCGGAGCATAAACGACTGATGGATTTTCTGTGCGACTTATTGAAAAGAGTTTGTCCTCATTATGAGAATAAGGAATTTTATTATATTTTAGTAGTATTGACTTATTCTCAAGAGCAAAAAGCAATTGAATACTTGAAACTACTAACAGAATTTATCATTGCTAATCAACTTAATCTTTGTCATATTTTACTTACCATTTTTAATGAAATCAATGAACTACATTTATTGTCAAATAAAGAAAAACTAGAACAATATTTTTCAGAACTCTATATACAAAGTGATTATTTTGAATTTGTGAAAAAAGTAGATCTTGATACTTCAAAAATTGAGTTTAAGAAAATAGGAGGCGAAGGAAGTTTTAGTTTTGACCTTACCAATATGGAAGGAATTCAGTATGGGTTCCAGTTGAATAATGAAACAGATAAAAGAAAATTTTGCAAACTGAGTATTTCTGTTTTCACTCCAAAAGGAATGAAAAACTGTTTTGATGTATCATTATCAAGTGAACAATTCTTGCTTTATCATCATCATAAAGATTATCATGTGTCTTCTAAAGAAGAGATGAAACTGCTTAATAAAGAAACAAAGCAGGAATTTTATATAGAAAACAGTACAAATTTATTGGAACTCAAAAATATTATAAAACAGATTGAAAGTGTTTTACAAACAAAATTTGTTTCAAAGATAGTGCATTCTTATTTTACAAAACCTTTGAAAGGAAAGAAAGAATTACAAAAATGGTGGGAAAATAGCAATTTTTGAGGATAGATTTAATCAATATAAAAAATGTACCAAAGATAAAATTGATTATCAATGGTACATTTATTTTATAAGTTAATTAAAATCTTTCAACAGCTGTAAAAGTTTCAAAAGTAAATTTATGTAAATCAACAGAATTTGCAACTTCTACCTTATGAATATTATTCTTTCTAAAAGCATACATATCTATCTTAGTAACAGATTTTGGAAAACTTATTGTTTCAAAATTATTTTTATAGAAAGCAGATGCTCCTATATATTCTAAAGTTTCTGGGAAAGCAATTTCTGCAAGTTCATTCATAGCAAATGAACTTGGTTCTAATCTTTTTACTTTGCTTCCAAATTCGACTTTAGTTAATTTATTTCTATAGAATGCAAATCCTTCTATATTTACTAATGCTTCTGGTAATTTAACTTCTTTTAATTTACAAACTCCAAAAGCATCATAACCTATGCTTTCCACTGTATTAGGTATCACTACTGATGTTAATCCTCTTCTATAAAAAGCATTATCAGCTATCTTTTTTAAAGGTAGTCCATCAGGAGTTAATTCAGGAATTACTAAATCAGTTTTACCTTCAACTTTTACTTTATCCTTACCTTTTTGAGTCATTCCTTTTAGTTCATCACCTTTAAAAATAAAATCATCATATTCCCATATATTTTGATCCATTTTTTTCCTCCTAGAATCTACTTAATTGTACTAATTCATTAAATGTTTCAAGTTGAGTTTTAACTTGTCCAAAGTCTACCATTTGTTGATCATACCCCATTTTAATTAATGGAACTTTTGCAGCATCAAATGCTTGTTTTAATGATGGATATTCCATTTCTTCTGTATCGTTGAAGTTCATCATAAATAGTAGGCAACCATCTGCATTATTTTCTTTTACTAAATCTAGTACATATTTTGGTCTTTTGATAATATCAGGATCATAAAGTAAAGGATCTTCGTCCATACGAGCAAATTGATCAGCAAGTGCTAACATTGGATCAGCTATTGATAAATCTATATCAACTTTTAATGCTCTTGATTCATGAGCTACATCATCTGCAACCACACATACTTTATAGTTATCAAATACTTCTAAAAGTCCAGGGTTATCAGTGATAACTCCACTTGTAACAACTCTCACTCCATCCCACTTTTCTTCTGGTAGAGCTTCTAATTGTTGATTCAATTGTCTTAATAAAGCTGTATGTTCATCTTTTAACATAAAATATGAACTTTTTAAAACATTAGATCTATCAGATGCTTTTATACTTTGTGGGTGTTTAGCAGCAAGTTTTATAAATTTTCTTTTTTCTTCTCTATTTTCATTATAAACCTTAAATGCTTTCTTTAAGTTTTCATCAGTAATTTTTACATCACAGATTTTTTCTAATTCTTCTTTAGCCTTATTAAATATTTTTGCATTATATTTTTTACCAAATTCTTCTTTTCTATGTTGACCATGATTTAAAAATACCATAGGTATTTTTCTTCCAGCACTTACTTTATAGTTTTGTGAAAATGGTCTTAATGTATCGTCTAATGTAGTAACCATTGATGCAGATAAACCATCTAATGTCCCATCTAAAGCCATTTCTAAACATCTTAAAGCCAATGAGTAGTAGAAAGTAGGGAAATAATCCTTTGCTTTTTCAATAGGCCCTTGTCCTCCCCATACACCAAATGGAACCATTCCACCTGCATAGACGATTTCTTCTGGTACATAATAAGGGAATATTCCTACTGCCTTCTTACCTTCAGCAAGATATTTATCTAATTGCTTCCTAGGATTTTCTGCATAGTACTTAAATTGTCCTAACAATTCCTTAATTTCAGCCATCTTTCTTTCTTCCTCCTAATTTTAATGTTTTATTGTTTCCTTAGACCAGTCAGTTTCCTTAGTGTTTTCAAAGTTTGTATACACTTCTTCACCTTTTGCTAATTTTTCTTCTTTTCTTTCTTGCATTATTTCAACAAGTCCTTGTACTCTTGTATTATATTGTTCTGTTGAGAAGTTTCTTTCATCAGCTTGGTCTCCATCAAAGTGAACAACTGGTATTCCTAAATCTTCTTTCCATCTTCTTTCTATTTCAGGCATTGCACCACTCCAAGGTTTACAACTACGGTTATAGTTTACAAGTGCTCCACTTATACCATTTTCTTTAGCCATAGTTTCTCTCCATTCAACACCAGTTTCTATACATACAGAACAAGGTGCTTTACAGTATGCTGCTGCCATTTCTCTTACATTGTTATATCTAAATCCGAATGCTGGTGCATAAACAACTGCAGTAACATTTACTCCATTATCTTTTAAAGGTTCAAATAATGGTTTTAATCCTGGCCAACAAGGGATTCCTTCAAATAGAATTCTGTGTTCTTCTGGATATTCCCAAGTAGATGTTCCCTCTTTTATAGATTGTTCAAATTCATCTGCAAGTAATTCAAATCCCATAGCTGCTTCTTCATCGCATCTAGCAGCAACTATATCAGCCATGTGGTTAAATAAGTCAAATCCACTTAATGGAGATGGCTTATATCCCATATATTTACAAGATTTTAACCAAGCAGCAGCAGTTCTATTTGCTCTTGCACAGGCATCTTCAAATTTCTTTTCATCAAATTTCTTTCCTGTTAATTCTTCTAATTGTTTAATAGCATGATCAAATTGTCCTATTAAATAATCAACTTTTTCTTCTGGTGTATCTACTGTATTTGAAAATGGTATATCTATCATTATTAATGGAATATTATGTATTCTTGCTATATTTTCATACCATTTAGTCATCATATTACAGATATTATTACAACATAATAAGAAGTCTGGTTGTGGCATTCTTCTTGAATCTGTTGGTTCACCAGCAGCATAAGCTAAACTGATTCTTGCATATCCACAAATATCATTATCATATCCCATATCTTCAGCAGCTTGACAAAGTCTTAATCCATCTTTTTTAGCTGCTGTTGATGCAGCATGATTTTCAGGATATACAACATTTAAGTCAAAAGCTTTTGCAAGTTCAATAGGAAATTTAGATGAACTCCATCCAACTAATTCTCCTCTCTTTTTTGCTTCCCAAGCATTTGCATAAACTTTATCAACAACACCTCTCAATATAGCCGCAGCAGGTTTATGTCCTTCTATTGGTCTAGGTTTTTTATTAGGTAATTTTTCCATTTTTCCAGCCATTTTTGTTTCCTCCTATTCATTTCTAAGTACATTTATTCTATAATCTTTATATAGAAAATAGGTAAGTTACATTCTAGATTTTAAAAAATCTAGCTAGTAACAAACTTTTTTCTATTAAGTTAATACCAAAGTTTTCAATTATTGATGAGTCATTGTATATTTTTGATAAGCAAATAAAGCAGCTCCTATTGCCCCATTTAATTGACAATATTCATTTGTATGTAATTTAAAACCTAGATTTCTTTCTAATGCTCTAACCATACCTTTATTAAGTGCCACTCCACCTGTCATGACAACATCATCTTTTATACCTATTCTTTTTGCCAAGCTACCAACACGGCTAGCTATGGCAGTATGAATACCTTTTACTATATCTTCAATCTTCGTGCCTTTAGCAAGTTGTGAAATTACTTCTGATTCTGCAAACACAGTACAAGTTGAACTTATTGCTACATCAACAGTTGATTTTTCATCTAATTTTTCTAAGTCTTCTAAGTTTACTTCCAAAACTTTTGCAATTACATCTAAAAATCTTCCTGTTCCTGCTGCACATTTATCATTCATAACAAAATTTTCAAGCATTCCATTGTCTCCAATTTTTAATGCTTTTGAATCTTGACCACCAATATCTATAATTGAGTGAACATTTGGAAATAGAAAATATGCTCCTTTTGCATGACAAGATAATTCAGACATTTGAGCTGGTACCTCTGCTAATGAATTTCTTCCATAACCAGTTGCTACTGCTCCTTGAAGCTCACTGACAAAAGATAATCCAACTTGTTCTAATGCCTCTTTCATTGCTCTAGCTGGTCCACTAGTCCCTGTTCCTACTGATATAACAGATTTTGCAACGATTTCTTTACCATCTTTTAATATTACACATTTAGATGCTGTAGATCCAACATCTATTCCCATAGTAAACACATTACTCATTGTTATACTATCCTTTCCTTAAAAATAAATTAAATTATCCAATCCATACAGAATGCAAATTCTTAGCAAACTCTAAGAATTTTGTTATTATTACTGCATTTGTAAGATTACTGATAAATCCTCCAATTACTGGAACTACAAAGAATGCTAACTTAGAATATCTATATTTTTTACAAACAGCTTGCATTGTAGTCATTGATACAGGAACTGCTCCTAATCCAAATCCCATATGTCCAACTGCCATTACTGCTGCATCATAATTTTTCCCCAATAATCTAAATGTTAAGAAATAACAGAATGTTACTATAAGCACTAATTGTGCTATCAGTAATACTACTAATGCTAATCCTAGTCCAGATAATTGCCATAATTTCATAGTTATAATTGACATAGAAACAAACAATGCTAATGAAAATTCCCCAACTATGTCAATTGATGCATATAAAACATCATGATTTCCTTCTTTTCTATCATAAATCAGTCTTATTACAATCCCTGCAAACATACAACATACATGTATTGGTAATGCTACTTTCCAACCAGTACTATTTTGTATAGATTTAAGTCCTAGTTCTATCAGCTTCCCTACTCCTATTGCAATACACATTAAAAATACTGCTTGAATAAGATTTGGTTTATCAACTAATATGCTCCCTGATCCCTCTACATCTATCTCTTCCATTACTTGTTCATTTGACATAGAGTTTTCCAATTTGAATCTTTTTACTAAGAAATTTCCAAAAGGTCCTCCAAGCATACAACCTGAAATCAATCCAAATGTAGCTGCTGCTATTGCAACTTCTATAGCTGCTGGTGCTCCTGCTTCAACTGCAATAGGGGCAAATGATGCTGCATTCCCATGTCCACCTGTCATTGGTATACTTCCAGTCATCATTGAAATTAGTGGGTCTATATTCATAAACTTACCAATCACTAATGCTATCCCATTTTGAAAAGTTGCTAAAACTGCTGCCAATACTGCAAATATTAGAACTAACTTTCCACCTTTTTTCAAAAGTGCCATACTTGCTGCTGCTCCACTTGCTGCAAAGAATATACAATAGAATAATTGATTTATTGCTTTATAATCAAAATCCAACTGAACTATTCCCATTTTAAAAAGTAACAATGATATCACCGCAAACACAGTTCCCCCGACAACAGAAGCTGGTAAACAATATTTTTTCAAAATTGGAAATATTTTCCTCAAAAAATCTCCAAAATAGATTGCTAAGACTGCTAACATTAATGTTGTAAATATATCAAATTTTAATACTTTTAATTCTTCCATATTTCTCCATTTCTAATTTTTATTATAAATATTTAAGTTAGAATCCCTATACTATTTACTATGCTATCCATAGATTAAGTATTTATGGATAACATAGCAATAACATTTTATTTAGTTTATTTTTTTGTATAAGTTTCAAATTCTCTTATAGCTCTTGGTAAAATCATTTGATGGAATGCACAAATTGATTTTGGATTTTGATATACTGCATTAGCAAATGCTTGTATATATCCTCTTAAATCATATAAAGGTACTATTTCATCAACCATACCTGTTTTAGCACAGTATGCTGGTCTTGATTTAGCTGTGTATTCATTTATCAATTGATTCATTTTATCTATTGTAGGTTGTAAATCTTTTCCAGCTTTATAATCTTTTGCAAGTCTCCTTGAATACATTGCTGAAGCTGCTGTTTCTCCATTCATTACATATACTTCTGTTGCTGCTGTTCCTAATGAGAAAGCATTAGTATTATTACCTTGTGGTCCACCCAATACATAGTGAGCTGCTGCTGAACCTTTTCTTAAAGTAATTTCTATTTGAGGTACATGTGAATTTTCTATTGAATAGATTAAAGATTGGCCTAATCCTAATAATTCAGCCTCTTCGGCAGGATTTCCTACATCTATACCACTTGTATCTTGCAACCAAACTATTGGTAATCTATCTCTTGAACAAAGAGTTACAAATTCACTCATTTTAATAAGTCCTTGACGATATAGTTTACCACCAATACCTACTGACTTTTCTCTATATTCAGGATAGTTCATTAAAAGTCCTTGTGCATTTGCAACAACTCCTACAAGTAAGCCATCAACTTTTGCAAGTCCTGTTACAACTTCTGGTCCATATCCTTTTTTATATTCAGAAAATTCACTGTTATCAAATAAACGACCAATTACATCATAAATATTGTAAATTTTCTTTTGATTCATTGGAATTATTGAATATAAATCATTTGGGTCAAATAGAGGTTCAGTTGGTTCATCAACTCTAAAAAATTCTAAATCATAAGATGGTAAATAATCCATATATTTCTTTATTCCATCTATAACTCCTATTTCATCATCATAAACTTCTCTAAAAAATCCAGTTTTATCATAGTGAACATGGATAGTTCCTGGAACTTCAACTTTTTTAGCAGCCATTGTAGCTTCTGCTATTTGGATAGCTCCTTCCATATCAATATATCCTTTTGGATTCATTCCTCCAACTATTCCTGCTCCTCCAACTGCCATATTAGCATCTTTATGAGCTATTAATATTGTAGGACTGATACTATGATACCCTCCACCTGCTGGGTTAGTTCCATAGATTCCAACTATTACAGGTATACCTAATTGTTGTAGTTCTGCATTACGGAAGAATGGAGTTCCTCCACCTCTTCTATTAGCATAAACTTTTTCTTGTTCATCAAGTTTAACACCACTACAATTTAGAACATAAACTAACGGTATTCCTAAGCATTTAGCAGTATCTGATGCTCTTAATAAGTTATCTGCTTGACCTGGAACCCAAGCTCCAACTATTTTCTTATTATCAGAAGCAACAACCACTGCCCATTTTCCACCAATTCTACCTAATCCTTTTACTATACCTGTTCCTGTTTCAAAATTTTCTGGATTATATAGAGTATTTAAAGGATACCAAGTTCCTTCATCTACTAGCTCTGCTACTCTTTCTAATGCAGTCATCTGACCTTTATCATGAATTTTTTCATCAGGAGTTCCTGAATCTTGCATTGCTTGAATACTTTGGGCAATAGCATCTTCAATTTCTCTTACTGCATTTTCATTAGCTTCATCAATATTAACTAATGAATTTCCTACTTGTGGCATATTTTGAAAATATTTAGGCATTGAATAATTCATTTATCTTCTCCTCTCTTATTCTTCCACTGGAACTTTTATAAATGCTTGTCCTGGATCTATGTCTTCTCTTATCATTTTTATGATTTCTTCACTTGGAGCTTCTAATTGTACTGCTCTTGAAGTATCAATTTCAAATCCAGTGTTTTCAACTATATCTTCTATTGTAACTCCTGGATAGTATCCTGCTAAGTACATTCTCTTAGTTTTTTCATCAAATCTTAAAATACCTTTATCTGTAACAACAGCAAGTGGTCCTCTATTTCCAGGAAGTCCTAACTTTTCTCTTCCTCCTGGTCCTCCTGCCCAACCAACACTTGTTACATAGTCTATTTTATCTATAAATCTTCTTTTTTCATGTTGCATCATTATTACAGTATTTGAATAAGTAGCTATACCATTAGCTCCTCCACTTCCTGTAAATCTTGTTTTTGGTTTTACATAGTCATCACCAATGATAGTAGAGTTTAAATCTCCATAAGGATTAATTTTAGCTCCTCCTATAAAAGCTATCATTCTATCATTTCCATTTAAGTATTCATTAGTTTCAAAACCTATAAATCTTACATTTGGCCATTGAACAGCACAGTGTCCCATAAGTCTTAAATCTCCAACACTTCTTGGAACTTCTATTGGGCTACAATCCATAAGTCCACTTTCAACTATTAGTTTACAATTAGGGGCAAATTTATTTTTAGCAACAGTTGCTCCTATTAAAGGTAATCCTGTTCCTACTATAACTATTTGTCCATCTTTTATTTCTTTAGCAATGGTAATAGCTTGCATTTCTTTATTTGTATAGTTTTTATAATTCTTTGCCATTATTATTCACCATCCTTAACTAATTTTGCAGCATATTGGAATCCTGGAACTACTTTTAATTTACATAGTCTTGGTGCTCCTAATTTATTTAGATATCCTTCATGATCCTTAACATCTATAACCCATTCTTGTATGAATTTTTCAAAGTCTTCATCTGTTTTAGTTACTTTATCATACATTTTATAGAAATCAGCATCATAATCATAGTAATTATATAATTGTGAAGGATGTGTTCCATAAGGAACATGAACCACTGCATCTACACAAAATTGTGGTATTGAGTTTTTAGCTGGATCTCTTCTTATTTCTTCTTCTGTTACAATTTCTTCTGCTATAACTATTACTTTTCTTGCAGCAATAGCTATATCTATATCATGAAATTCATCTCCTTCTATCGAACAAGTTCCATTAATAGAAGCCTTTTGAACAGAAATTATAGCTGTATCCAATCTTGGAACTGGAACTGCTATTACTTCATCTCCTTCTTTAAAAGGATTAGGTATTCTTTCTAATTTCTTATCAGGCAATTTAGGAATTGTCTTTCTGATTTCTGCGCTTATTCCCCATTTATATTCTAAGTCACTACCTTCCATTAATTTTACTGGTAAGTACGGTAAACCTAATGAAGAAGCATGTAACATTAACATAATAACATCTTGAGAATAATCTTCTAATAATAAATTATGTTTCTTTTCTACTGCATCTCTGAATCTTCTACAAACATTAGTATATCCTGAGTTAGCTATATAACAGTTAATGAAAGCTTTAATTCTTCCACAGCCTATTAACATATCCCAATCTCCACCTGCTGGACCAGAATATCCTATAAAATCTGTTTGTCCTTGTCTAATAATTTCATAAACAGCCGCATAAGGCTTTCTGTTTGTTGTGAATCCTCCAAAACATAAGCTATCTCCAGATTCAACATACTTTGCTATTGCATCGTGTAAAGACATTACTTTGCTCACAAAAATCCCTCCTAAATTTTTTTATAAATAGTATAAGATTGAGCCTCAACCCAACCTTATAGCTATTTTTTATATTATATTATTTTCTTACATTGTTCCTTTAAATATCATCATAAAGAATCCAGCTGCAACTGCTGAACCTATTACTCCTGCAACATTTGGTCCCATTGCGTGCATTAATAAGAAGTTAGTTGGGTTTTCTTTTGCACCAACTGTTTGAGAAACACGTGCTGCCATAGGAACTGCTGAAACTCCAGCTGAACCTATAAGAGGATTTATTTTTCCTCCTGTTATAAGATATAGAAGTTTTCCTAAAAGAACTCCTCCTATTGTAGAGAAACAAAAAGCTGCAAGTCCCATTGCTATGATTTTTAATGTACTTATATCCAAGAATGTTGCTCCTTCTGCTTTAGCTCCAACACTTAATCCTAACATAATTGTTATTATATTAATCATAGCATTTTGTGCCGTGTCAGATAATCTTTGAACAACTCCAGATTCTTTAAATAAATTTCCTAACATCAATAATCCAAGTAATGGAGCAACTGATGGTAATAATAGAGAAGTAAATAATACAACTGCTATTGGGAAAACTATTTTTTCTGTTTTAGATACTTTTCTTAATTGTCCCATTTTTACTGCTCTTTCTTTTTTAGTAGTTAAAGCTCTCATAATAGGTGGTTGAATTAATGGTATCAAAGCCATATATGAATAAGCTGCAACTGCTATTGGAGCTAATAAATGTGGTGCTAGATTATTTGCAATATATATAGATGTAGGTCCATCTGCTCCTCCAATGATTCCAATAGCTGCTGCTTCAGCTGGTGTAAATCCTATTTGAGTTGCAAATATAAATGCTACATATATACCTAATTGTGCTGCTGCTCCTAATATTAAACTGATAGGATTAGCTATCAATGGAGAAAAGTCTGTCATTGCTCCAACTCCCATAAATACTAAACAAGGGAATAGATTACTTTTTACTCCATAAGACATTATGTTTATAACTCCACCTTCATCCATAAGTCCTGCTAATGGTAAATTTACCAAGAACATACCAAAAGATATAGGTAGTAATAATAATGGTTCAAATTTTTTAACTATTGCTAGGTAGAATAAAATAAACGATACTAATATCATAGCAATATTCTGCCAAGTAAGAGCTGCAAAACCTGACGCCTCTAATAGTTCTGCTAATACACTAAAAAAACTCATCTAAAATCCTCTCCTTATTTTAACACTATTAAAACTGAGTCAGTTTCTACAACGTCTCCTTTTTTAACTCTTATTTCTGCAACTTCACCATCAACTGTTGCTGGAATATCATTTTCCATTTTCATTGCTTCTAGTATTGCAAGAGTTTGTCCAAATTTTACTTTATCTCCTACATTTACTTTAACATCTAAAATTGTTCCAGGCATTGGACTTGTTATTGTAGTTCCACCAGTAGTAGTTGCTGCTGGAGCTGCTTCAACTGGAGTTGCTGCTACCTTAGTTTCAACAACAGGTTCTGATTTAATTGCTTCTCTTCTTTCTGCTCTTTCAACAGGTTGACGAGATAATGATTTTGCTGCTCCTCCGACTTTTTCAACTTCAACCTCAAATTTTTTACCATTTACTGTTACTACGTATTTCATTTTTTCTCCTTTCCTTATTCCTCAATTTTTTTAATTTTTAAATTTCTGTTATACTAACAATAGTAAATCTTTCAACAGGTTCTCTCATTTCTTCACTAATAGCTGAGATAATAACTGCTAATCTTTCAACTTCTTCTTGGTTGTGAGTGTGTAGTTCTTCATAGCAGTATCTGTTTTTTGTTTTGTTTTGTTTTTT
>ERZ772953.587-NODE-587-length-11664-cov-4.107675_pt1 | contig 11664 bp, 11 predicted proteins | sample MGYA00580685_ERZ772953 | MGnify/ENA primary metagenome ERZ772953 (study PRJEB29015, sample SAMEA2738080) | human oral metagenome | biome: human oral; feature: human-associated habitat; material: saliva | place: China | collected 2209 ...
TTATCCAAGAAGGAACTCGTATCATGTTTGAAACAGTTGTCCGTGTTGACAAACCACGTAAGAACGTGATTATCCCTACTTTGGAAGAAGATCTTGATGGACTTGGTTACCTTCAAGGAAAAGACGTTGACTTCGTTAACAAAAAAGCAACTGACGGTGTTCTTCTTGCCCACACAGATGGTGACGTACCAAATATGTACGTGACTCTTCCTGAGCAAGATGCCTTCACTCTTGGTTACACAATCTACTTCTTCGAATTGGCTATCGCCCTTTCAGGTTACTTGAATGCCATCAACCCATTTGACCAACCAGGTGTTGAAGCCTACAAGAGAAATATGTTTGCTCTTCTTGGTAAACCAGGATTTGAAGAACTAAGCAAAGAACTCAACGCACGTTTGTAATATTAAATGCAACCTCCCCAAAGGGAGGTTTTTTGCTCTTTAAAAAATCAACTTCTAGCCTACTTCGTTAGCCAGTTAGCCATCTAGCTTTTTCACTTACTTGTCGACTCAGCAACAGTTTTCCTTTCCCTGATTATATGTTACAATCAGAGAAGATGCAGTAGCAATGCGATAGACTTTTATCTAGAAAGTTGAGCTTGCTGCTATTTGGACGGTTCTAGAAAAGCAGAGGACCAAGATTGGAAAGGAGTCCTGATGAAGTTATTATTGGTGGAAGATGAAGCGGATCTGAACCGCAGTTTGACCAAGCTTCTCAAGAAAGAGCATTTCAGTGTGGATAGTGCTTTTGATGGAGAAGAAGCCTTGGAATTTTTGCAGATGATGGACTATGATTTGATCATTTTAGATATTATGATGCCCCGCATGGACGGCTTTGCCTTTTTGGAGAAAATCCGTCAGGCTGGACGGCAAGTCATCGTCTTAGTTCTGACGGCGCGTGATAGCTTGGAAGACAAGATAAAGGGCTTGGACTTGGGGGCAGATGATTATTTGGTCAAGCCTTTTGAGTTTGAGGAACTCTTGGCGCGGCTGCGGGCTCTTTTGCGGCGACAACAACGCGAACTAGTGAGTCAGAAGATTGATCTAGGCGATCTAGTCCTAGACCTGACTAAGAAGGCTGTCCTCAAGAATGGTCAAGTTCTGGAGCTGACAGCCAAGGAATACGAAGTGTTGGAATACCTGGCACGCAATCTAGATCATATTTTATCGCGGGAGCAGATTCGGGACCATGTCTGGGATTTTGACTATGAAGGAGAATCCAATATTATCGATGTTCTGATTAAAAATATTCGTCGCAAGATCGATCAGGATAAGAAGCAGTCCATTATTCAAACCAAGAGGGGAGTAGGCTATGTTATCTGGAGCTCGGAATAAGGAGAAAAAAGGCAGCATTGTTCTACGCATTACACTTTGGTACAGCAGTTTTCTCTTTGTCTTTATTCTAGTGCTGCTGGGTCTGGCCTTTCTGTTATCCAGCAATCTGGCAGATGCAGCAGCCAAGCGGGAGCTGATTGAGTCAGCAACTGAGATCAGTCAGAAGCCCAGTGAGTATGAGGCTATAGACGATGGCATTTTTTATTCAATCTACGACAATTCGGGAGCCCTTGTCAAAAAAAGCTTGCCTTCTGGTTTTGATGAGACTCTACCTTTCAATAAATCGGTCGTGATGACTATAAATGTTGACCAAAGAACCTATCTTTATTTTGATATTGAGATGAAGAGTGGTGGGCAATGGCTGCGAGCGGTCACGTTGAGCAGCCATACGGATCATGAATTGATGGATTCCCTGAAAGCTCTGGCCTTCATTTCTCCTTTTCTCCTAGTCATCATTATAGTTGGCGGTTGGGGGATTCTAAGGAAAGCCCTGAGCCCAGTGGATCAGCTATCGCAGACAGCGTTGGATATTCGCGAGAGTGGGGACTTCTCCAAGCGCTTGGTCCTGAAAGATAAGGATGATGAGCTCCATCGTCTGGGCAAGGCCTTCAACCTCATGCTGGATTCGGTTGAGGCTTCTTTCCAGCGGGAGAAGCAGTTTAATCACGATGTCTCCCATGAGTTGCGGACACCAGTGGCAGTAGTGTTATCGGAGAGTGAGTATGGCCTTCATTATGCGGAAAGTCTGGAAGAATCCAAGGAATCTTTTGAGATCATCAATCGCCAGAGCAAGCGGATGAAGGAAATGATTGGTCAGATTTTGGATTTGTCCAAGCTGGAAAATCAAGCTAAGCTAGTCAAAGCGAATCTGTCCTTATCCGACCTGCTGGCAGATAAGCTGACGGATTTTCAGAAGCTGAGTCAGGAGCGTGGACTTGTTTTAGAAGCGGCTATTGATCAAGATTGCTGGATTGCTGGCGATGAGCTGCTACTCCACCGACTTTTGGACAATTTGATTAGCAATGCCTTAAAATTTACCAAAGATCGCATTGATCTGTCTTTGCAGAAGCTTGACGGTGTCTGCCGCTTGACGGTGTCGGATAATGGTGCTGGGATTGCTCCGTCCGAAGTGGATAAAATCTGGGATCGTTTTTACCAAATTGACCAAGCCAGAAGCAAAAGCAACCGAGAGGGAAGTGGTCTAGGGCTATCTGTGGTGCGAAAAATTGCGGATCTGCATCAGGCTCAGATAGAGCTAGTATCCGAACTTGGCCAGGGGAGTCGCTTTATCCTAACCTTTCAGCTAGAGGAGCAATAACAAATTCTTTAATGAATGTTAAGTTTTTTCTCAAAATTCATTTTAGGTTCATTCAGTCCTTCTATACTAAAAGTGGTAAATGAATAACATTTGCTATCCCTCTCCTTTGAAATGAAAAAATGGTCTCGGGTGTGTGCCAGCGATATCGGCGCTCGCTTCGTCTAATTTTGATTTTAAAGGGTGTCATTTATGGAAAGGAAGGATACAACCATGAAAAAAATGAAGGGAATCATTTTGTCCGGTTTGGTACTGGGAATGTTAGCAGGAGGAGCTACATCAGTTGTTTCAGCGGACACAACCAAACAAGCTAACCGCATTGCGGCAGCAAGTCTAACTCTTTCTGATGCGAAGACAATTGCTTTGCAGACAGCTGGTTCAGGAAAAGTCGTTTCTATTGATTTAGATGGAAATAAAGCTGGTTATGTCTACTACGATGTAACAGTATTGGACGGCTACACAGAAAAAGAGTATAAGATTGATGCTGTAGCAGGAAACATTCTTAAAGCGAAACAAGAATACATTGATGATTACGAAGATCTGCAATTGACTGAGACAGATGCTCAGCTGAGCTTTGAAGATGCTGAAAGTATCTTGCAGCAAAGATATCCTCAAGCTAAAATTTACGATGAAGAGCTGGATATTAAGGCTGGTCAGTTGGTTTACAAGCTGGAAGCCTTGAATGGAAGACAAAAAATTAAAATGACGATTGATGCCAACAGCGGTCGTATTTTGGCTGAAAAAGTGAAACAAAAATAGTCATATATAGTTGGTTTTGTGGGCACGGAAGAGAGTTCGTGCCTTTTTGCTTGTGTGCTTTCAAGCTAAGCCAGTTCAAAATATGATATACTGGAATAAAGTTATATTAGCATGACAAGTTTCATGGTGCATACAATCGCTGTCTATTATTCGGTATGAATGGTATAGAAAAGAGAATAGCAGCATTCAGCGGGTAGGAATTGTGAACTGTTAATAGAGTCGTCTTTTCAATGATAGAAGAGCCAATAGATGAGGAGGAGTTATGGGAAAGAGAAATCTGGAAGCTTTGAGGCAGAAACATCAATCAAAATTCAAGAAGGCCCAAACGAAAAAGCCAGCAAATAGCCAACCATCCTTTCTATCCAAATGGAAAGCCAAGGAAGGCCAAGACATCAAACCGTCAGCGGGATTGCAAGAAGCGCAGAAAGGGGCAGAAGAAAATCAAGCTCGTCCTTCAGGTTCGTCTCCATCAAAAGAGGTCTTTCCAATAGAGAGCTCAAGCAATGAGCCGTCTGCCGTCTCTTCGATAGAGGACAAAAACGGCTATGGGGCTAAAACAAGTTCTCAAGACCAGCCGGTGTTTTCTGAGCAGTTAGCAGGAGCTCAGCAGGTGAAGGAGCCTCTGTCGCTTCTATCACAGAATTTGTTGGAATTAAAGCAGAGGGAGCTGAAGCGTCTCATTTCTAGTTTAGAATCACTGAAAGCTAAAAAACAAAATCAAGTCTTTCGTGGAAATCAAGCTAGCCAGTCGATGTCAGGCCTTATAACTGAAGCAAAACAGACCAAGCTTTCTCCGCGAATAAGCTCCAATGAGCTTGCTAGAGAGATAGATAAAGTAGAGTTTAAGAAGAAAAAACTAGGAATCTTTTCTAAGATATGGATGGTGATACTTTTCGTTTTAGGGATTATAGCCTCAATGTATAGCATAGTAGAGCAGTGGAAAAAGAATGCTGATTTAAAACGCATGGAAGAAGCCGCAGCTATTTCTCGTATGTTAGACTCATATGGAAAGGATCAAGATTTAAAATCTGATAATCGTCCAGAATGGATTGCTAAGAAAGAGGAGTATCAGTTTCATATTACCTATGATGATATCACTTCTTTGTTCTCAGACTTCACTTCATCGGTTCCAAATCTGACAAAGGTCGACGAGGTGGTTGCAAAGTTAGGGAAAGCTGAGTCTGGTAGGGAAACGAACCAAGATAATCTAATCAAGACAATAGCTTTAAACTATTCACAAGCAGGGACAGAAGCGAAAGTTAACCTCTCTTTTAAGAGCTATCTTGGTCCTTCTGAAACTCTTAAGTTGGAATCCCTAAAATGTACGCATCTCAGTAGTGCGCATCTACCAAACCGAAATGCTCAGCTCACTCGTCAAGAACTTTCTGGTATAGAGAATGGGAAGACCTATCAAGAGATTGTCAGTCAGTTGGGACTTCCAGAGCGCCTTGATTGGCATGGGGGAATCCTTGGCAATGCTACTCTATCAATTTATTACCGTTTGGAGGATGGGAAAGAGGTCGGTTTTTCTTTTGAAAATAATAAGTCTCAGAACTATCAATTGACAGAGAGTTCAGGTTTGGCAAGTGAAGCGGGAGATGCAGGTACTCAGTAGCGCTTGCCTAGTAGGAGAATCAGTCGTTTGTAGAAAGGGAATGAGCAATCAAGTATTTAGTTGATAGGTGAAAAGGTGAAAGATAGAAATTTAGAGGCATTGAGGCGGGAGCACAAATCCAAGTTTAAAGCCAGAAACACTTCGTCGGTCAAGAATCAGTGGGAACGGGGAGGAGCTGCCCTCGAACAGATAAAGGCTTTATTCAAGCCAATTCATAAAACGAAGTCTAGGAAACTAAAGGTATCACAAAAATCCTCTTTTTTCAGGGTAGTGAGTGCTCTAGCCCTGATAGGTCTTGTTATTGGCCTGCTTGTCTTAATCGGGAATTGGACCAATTCTTACAAAAAGAATCCGTTAGTAAGAACAGAAGCAAAATATTCTTCTTCAAATGCCGAAGTTTTGGATTGGGAACCAAGGGATTTTATAAAATATAAGATTGAAGAGGACGAGGATAAAAATATGATAGTGTCCGATTTTGTTCGTCAACATGGTTTAGCTAAAAGCAGCGATGAAACGGTGATTGGCAAGAAGGATAAATTATTATCACTGATCTATGATTTGAAGGGAGGAGGCTTTGCTGTCCTTCAATTCTGGGATTTTGGTTCAGGTCTACATCTTACTAGCATAGCTTATAATATTTATCAAAATGAGGATTTGACAGGGGAACGGCTTTCCTTCCTTAAGGGAATGACGTCAGATGAAGAAACTGGCATCACGGATCTAGAAGTGATAGAACATTTGGGACTTCCCAACAACTACTACAAAGCAGTGGTGAAAGGATATTACAGTATGTCTATGGGCTATAGGACAGAAGATAAAACCTTCTTCCATTTAAACTTTGTGAAGGGCAAGGACGGACAATTTCATTTGAATAAACTTCAAGAGTCCAAATAACATATTAGCTGCTAATAAAGTCCTAACTGTATAACCGAATTGTGTTATAATAGAGAAATAAAAGAGATAGGAGAGGGACTATCTTCTCCCAACAAAGAATAGAAAGAACAAAGAGGTGACGCCATGTCTGCTACGAAAATGAACGCTCAAGAAATTATCAAATTTATCGCTGATGCCAAGAAAAAAACTCCTGTCAAGGTAACCTTTGATGGAGAATTGCACGGATCAATCCCTTGGTCTGTTGTGAAATTAGGCAATGTTCTTTTTGGAGACTGGGAAGAAATTAAGCCACTCCTAGCGAACTTAGAGGAAAATAAGACTTATGTCGTAGAGCAGGATGCCCGCAATTCAGCGGTGCCGCTTTTGGATAAGCGGGACATCAATGCCCGTATCGAGCCGGGTGCTATTATCCGTGACCAAGTCGAAATTGGCGACAATGCTGTCATCATGATGGGGGCAGTCATCAATATCGGTGCGGAGATTGGTGCGGGAACCATGATTGATATGGGTGCTATTCTGGGCGGTCGAGCGATTGTCGGCAAAAACAGCCATGTCGGTGCTGGCGCAGTTCTGGCGGGAGTCATTGAGCCAGCTAGCGCAGAGCCAGTTCGGGTTGGGGACAATGTGCTAATTGGTGCCAATGCGGTTGTGATTGAAGGTGTACAAATTGGCAGTGGTTCCGTTGTTGCGGCTGGTGCGATTGTGACCCAGGATGTTCCAGAGAACGTAGTGGTTGCTGGCGTTCCAGCGCGAGTTATCAAGACTATTGACGATAAGACCCAGCAGAAGACAGCTCTGGAAGATGCTCTTCGCACGCTCTAATTTTGGTTAAAAGAATATTGCCGCCCTTGAATTGCATCAGGGGCGGTCTAGCTCTTTGTTTGCTCTGACAGGATTTTAAAGGAAAAAAACAATGCTTGATTATCTGAAAATTCGCCGTGATTTACACCAGATACCGGAAATCGGTCTGGAAGAATACAAGACTCATGCCTACCTGATGCAGGTCATTGATGGACTGACAGCAGGTCTAGACTTTGTGGAAATTCGAACTTGGCGGACTGGTATTTTGGTCTTTATCAAGGGAAGTTCACCGGATAAGACGATTGGCTGGCGGACAGATATTGATGGTCTTCCGATTGTGGAGGATACAGGACTGGACTTTGCCAGTACTCATGAAGGTCGGATGCATGCCTGCGGACACGATATGCACATGACGGTTGCCCTAGGCCTGCTGGAGCAAGCTGTGAGCGCTCAGCCTACCCACAATCTGCTCTTTCTCTTTCAGCCTGCTGAGGAAAATGAAGCTGGCGGCATGCTCATGTATGAAGACGGTGCTTTTGGCGACTGGTTGCCAGATGAATTTTACGGTCTCCATGTGCGGCCGGACCTCAAGGTCGGTGATATTGCGACTAACAGAGGAACCCTCTTTGCTGGCACCTGTGAAGTCAAGCTGACCTTTAGAGGGAAGGGAGGCCATGCGGCCTTTCCTCACGAAGCCAATGATGCCTTGGTAGCGGCTAGCTACTTTATCACCCAGGTGCAGACCATTGTCAGCCGCAATGTCGATCCGATCGAGGGAGCGGTTGTAACCTTTGGTTCGCTCCATGCTGGCACGACCAACAATGTTATCGCAGAAACGGCTTTTCTGCAAGGCACCATTCGGACCTTGACTCAGGAGATGAACCTCTTGACCCAGAAGCGCTTACGGGAAATAGCAAAGGGCATAGCCCAAAGTTTCGATCTGGAATTGGACTTGGAACTCAAGCAAGGCGGCTACCTACCCGTAGAAAATGATCCAGTTCTGGCAGATGAATTGATGGACTTTTTCCAGAAGGAAGAAGGAGTGCAGTTGATTGATATTGCGCCGGCTATGACAGGCGAGGATTTCGGCTATCTGCTCAGCAAGGTCAAGGGCGTCATGTTCTGGCTGGGAGTGGACAGTCCCTACGCCCTCCATCATCCCAAGATGACACCGGACGAGGCAGCACTGCCCTTTGCTATTGAAAAGATTGGGAAATTCCTAGATTATAAAATCAACGAAAGATAAAGAAAGGTTGGACGAACTGCATGAAAAAAGAGCTGAGACAAACTGTACTGACCCAGATGAAGAAACTATCAGGAAAAGAAAAAGAACAGGCAGATAGCTGGCTGACCCAGCACTTGCTCAGTTCAGCAGCTTATCAAAAAGCTCAGGTTATCGCTACCTATCTTTCTATGCCGCATGAAGTTTCAACTGCAGCATTTATTAAGCAGGCTCAGTTGGATGGTAAGCGGATTTTGGTGCCTAAAACCTATGGCCAGGGTCGGATGATATTTGTGGATTATGATGAAAACTGTCTGCAAAAGAGCTCTTTTGGTCTTCTGGAGCCGACGAGTGATGATGCTGTGGAGAAGACGGAGATTGATCTGATTCATGTGCCGGGTGTGGTCTTCAATTCTCAAGGCTTTCGGATCGGTTACGGCGGTGGCTACTATGACCGTTATCTGGCTGATTTTGCAGGAGCATCCATCAGCACTATTTATGCAGCCCAGCAGGCAGATTTTACACCAGCTCAACATGATATTGCGGTAAAGGAGTTACTTATTTATGAAGCAAATCTTTGATAGAGACTATCCTGTGACAAGCATCCTGCTTATCCTAACGAGCCTTGTTTTTGTCTTGATGTTTCTTTCTTACGGTTTTCAATACAGCAGTTCCGAAGCCTTATATCACTTTGGGGCAGTACGTGGCTATACAATCCAAGAGATGCCTATGGAATTTTGGCGAGTTTTTGCCGCCATATTTGTCCATATTGGTTTAGAGCATTTTGTGGTCAATATGCTCACTCTGTATTTCCTTGGCCGTCAGATAGAAGATATTTTCGGACCATGGAAATTCTTATTGCTCTACCTCATGTCTGGGGTGATGGGGAATGTATTCGTTGTATATTTCTCACCAAACAGCCTGGCTGCAGGGGCTTCTACTGCTCTTTTCGGTCTTTTTGCTTCCGTTGTCGTGCTTCGTTATGCTACGCGAAACTACTATCTGCAGCAGCTGGGTCAGTCCTATATGAGCCTGCTAGCTGTTAATCTGGTCATGAGTTTTTTACCGGGAATTAGCCTTGCAGGTCACTTGGGTGGTCTAGTCGGCGGAGCTTTAGGAGCTGTGATCTTACCAGTATCGGGAGAGCGCTACGCTTTTAGCAAGACTCAACGATTTTTAGCACTGGCAGCCTACCTTGGATTAGCAGCTATTTTGATTTTTCTGACTTTTCAACGACCAATTTTTTAAGAAATGAATTCAATTACCGCTTTAAAAAGCGGTATTCTTTTTATAAATATGATTTTTATAAAGCAAGGAATTTTACTTTAAAGAGGTATAATCAGTCATATATTAGGAATAAACTGGGAATGTTTCTATCTCTACTTTTTCATCAATGTATGTTTTCTCTGTTTTCTATCTGTAAAAGGTATAAAAAAACATTTTTGTAAGCGCTTGCAAAAAGATCTAAAAAGGACTATACTAGAACTATAAACATCAGGGGTATCCCCAAAAAATAAAAAGGAGTTCATAATGAAGAAGACAATCTTTAAAATTGCTATTTCATTAATGGCAATCATGCTCTTACCTATCCAAGCTGTGCAAGCCTGCTGTGGCTTCATTATTGGTCGGCATTTGACTAAGGATGGATCAACACTTTTTGGTCGTACAGAAGACTATCCTTACTACCCGAATGGTGGCAAGCACAACAAAAATTATGTTGTTGTGGAAGCAAAAAAATATAAGGAAGGCGACCAGATTGTGGATGAGTCCAATGGTTTCACCTATCCACGTGCAGCCAGCGAAATGAAATATACTGCAACCTATGATTCTGCGCGTGGTGATGGTAGTAACGGTGCTTTTGGAGAGCATGGCTTTAATGAAGCAGGTGTTTCTATGTCATCCACAGTCACAGCAATCCCAAATAAAAAGGTCCTTGAAAAAGATCCTTTAAAAGCAGATGGGCTGGCCGAAGCTGCGATGTTAGATGTGATTTTGCCTCGTGCCAAAACAGCTCGTGAAGCAATCGAGTTGCTTGGAAAAGTCATTCAAGAAAAGGGCTCTGCTGAAGGGAATACAGTTGTTGTTGCTGATCAAAAAGAGACTTGGTACATGGAAATCTTGTCTGGGCACCAATACGTAGCCGTGAAAGTGCCTGAAGATAAGTACGCAGTATTTGCTAATACTTATTACCTTGGCCATGTAGATTTGAAGGACAAAGAAAATGTTATTGCTTCTGAAGATGTAGAGAAAGTAGCCAAAGAAGCAGGAAACTACAAGACAGATAAAGATGGCAATTTCCACATTGCTAAATCATACGGACCTGAAAAATATGCAGAAGGCGACCGTTCTCGTACGTATGCTGGAATCACCCTACTTGATCCAAAATCTAAAATTACTTACGAAGATGAGGAGTACGAACTTTTCCGCTCTCCAACAGATCCAAACAAGAAATTCACTCTTGAAGATGCCTTTGCTTTGCAACGGAACCGCTTTGAACACTTAAATGGTCGTTTTGTACCTGATGATCAAATTGGGGTCAAGAAACAAGGCGACAATGGGGCAAATGATGCTGTTCGGAAAGATCAATACAAATATGCTCTTGGTAATGAAAATGTTATCGATGCCCATGTTTATCAAATTGATCCGAAGTTGCCAAAATCTTTTGGTGGTAAAGTATGGCTCGGTTTAGGACCATCACGTAACACACCATATGTACCTTTCTATGGTAACGTTCAAGATACTTATCAAGCCTTTAAACCTCAAACTGCTACTTATGATCCAAACTCATGGTACTGGACTGTATGGCATATTGACCAAATGGCTATTAAGAACCAAGATATTTTCGGCAAGACTGTTCAAGATCATTGGAAGATGCTTGAAAAACAATTTATCATTGATCAAGAGAAGAAGGATATTGAGTATTATTCACTGAAAGACCAACCAGAAGCTGCTAAAGCTGCTGAACACAAAGTTACAAAAGATGCACTTGATTTATCAGATCGTCTTTTCCAACACTTCAAGGACTATGAAAAGTTGATGGAAAAACAATTAGAAGCTGCTGGACGTAAGTCTGATCCTTATCGCGCTTCACAACCAGATGATAAACAAGACCCATCAACACCTGAAAAACCAGATACTCCAAAAACTCCAGAAAAACCAAAAGCAACTGAAGAAGTAAATAAAAACGTACTTCCTGCTGAATACTATGTTGCAGCACCTCCGACTCATGATATTCCTGCTAATGCAGAAGGGAATCCAAACAATCGTTTTGGCTATGCAGCTACAGCAAATGTGCAAGTATTCGGACAAACATCTACTCGCGCTGAAGCTCCTCAGGTACAAAGCCAAGCTTCTCAAGAGCCAAGTCAAGCTCCACAAACAACAGTTGCCAATGCAGAAGGCAATCCAAACAACCGCTTTGGTTTTGCAGGAAATTATGAAGGCGGAAAAGATTTCAAGAATATTGGGACATTCTCTAACGGAAACTAATTTTTCTGTTGAGAAAGCCAGTCATTGGATATAAGAAAACACCTAGTTAAATCTAGGTGTTTTTGTGTTTTGAGTAATAGACCAATCGGTCGTATTTCATCCTTAGTTTTATTTTTTAGTTTTCTCTTCTAGCTTTTTACCAAGTTCAATAATATATTGTTCCAAATCATCTTTGACCTGCGGATGTTTGAGAGCGTAATCGATAGATGTTTTCATGAAGCCAAACTTGTCACCA
>ERZ772953.589-NODE-589-length-11634-cov-2.489075_pt1 | contig 11634 bp, 10 predicted proteins | sample MGYA00580685_ERZ772953 | MGnify/ENA primary metagenome ERZ772953 (study PRJEB29015, sample SAMEA2738080) | human oral metagenome | biome: human oral; feature: human-associated habitat; material: saliva | place: China | collected 2209 ...
ATGAGTTTTACTCATGAACAGCGGATAATGTATTTTATGATTTCGTAATTAATATAATCCTTTAAATATGTGGAAAATATTGTATAATAGTTATATGTAATTATGAATATAATGCTCATCATAAAAAATGATGAGCTATCCAAATATATTGTTTTGGCTATAAGTATAGGAAATATTCATATATTAATAAAATTGAAAGCTGATAGTTCACATTTGTGGAAGCTAGTAGGAGGCAATACATGAGAAAAATTAAATCCGTATTGGTTGCCAACCGTGGAGAAATTGCGATCCGCGTGTTCCGTGCATGTAATGAAATGGGAATTAAAACTGTAGCCATTTACTCCAAAGAGGATACATTATCCTTGCACCGCAACCAAGCTGACGAAGCCTATCTCGTAGGGGAAGGTAAAAAACCAGTTGAAGCATATCTTGATATTGAAGATATTATCCGTATTGCAAAAGAACATGACATCGATGCTATCCATCCAGGTTATGGTTTCTTATCTGAAAATGAAGGCTTTGCTCGTCGTTGTGAAGAAGAAGGTATTATCTTTATCGGGCCTAAAATCAAACATTTGAATATGTTTGGTGATAAAGTAAATGCTCGTGAGCAAGCTAAATTAGCAAAAATTCCAATGATCCCAGGTTCTGATGGGGCTTTAAAAGATTATGCTCAACTAGAAGAATTTGCTGATACACATGGGTTTCCATTGATGATCAAAGCTGTTAATGGCGGCGGCGGTCGTGGTATGCGTGAAGTTCATCATAAAGAAGACCTTAGAGATGCATATGATCGTGCTAAGTCTGAAGCAAAAGCTGCGTTTGGCGATGATGATGTATATGTAGAAAAACTTATTGTAGAGCCTAAACATATTGAAGTTCAAATCTTAGGTGATGAACATGGTAATGTAGTTCATTTACATGAACGTGATTGCTCTGTTCAACGTCGTCACCAAAAGGTTGTTGAAATGGCACCAGCTTTTGCATTGAGTTTGGAAACTCGTAAAGCTGTTTGTGATGCTGCCGTTAAAATCATGAAAAATGTTGGCTACGTGAATGCAGGTACTGTAGAATTTTTGGTAACTGCTGACGGTAGCTTCTACTTCATCGAAGTTAATCCACGTATTCAAGTAGAGCATACTGTAACAGAAATGATTACAGATATTGATATTGTTCATGCTCAAATTAGAATCGCTGAAGGCTTTAGCTTACATAGTCCTGAAGTAGGTATTCCTGAGCAAGATAAAGTTCCTTGTAAAGGCACTGCTATCCAATGTCGTATTACTACAGAGGACCCTAAGAATAACTTTATGCCTGATACCGGTAAAATCTTGGCATACCGTAGCTCCGGTGGTTTTGGTATCCGTCTTGACTCTGGTAATGCATTTACTGGTGCCGTTGTAACACCTTACTATGACTCTTTGCTTGTGAAAGCGACAGCATTTGGCCCTAATAACGAAGAAACTATTCGTAAAATGCTTCGTTGCTTAAAAGAGTTCCGTATTCGTGGTGTAAAAACAAATATTCACTTCTTGATTAATGTATTGGAACATCCTGAATTCCAAAGTGGTTCTTATAATGTAAACTTCATTGAAGAACATCCTGAATTATTTGAATTGAAACCAGATCGTGACCGTGGTACCAAATTGTTACGTTACATTGCTGATGTTACAATTAATGGTTATTCTGGTGCAGGGGCTCAAGAGGTTCCTGACTTTGAACCCATTCAAATGCCATCTACTTTGGATGTAAGTCCAGCATCTGGTACAAAACAAAAATTTGATGAACTTGGACCAGATAAATTCAGTAAATGGTTATCTGAACAAAAACAAGTATTCTTTACTGATACAACATGGCGTGATGCTCACCAATCTTTGTTTGCTACACGTCTTCGTACAATTGATATGGCTCGCGTAGCTGGTCATGCTGCAAAAGGTGTACCTAACTTATTCTCTTTAGAATGTTGGGGTGGTGCTACTTTTGACGTATCATATCGATTCCTACATGAAGATCCGTGGGAACGTTTGCGCATGTTCCGTCGTGAAGTACCGAATACATTGCTTCAAATGCTTCTTCGCGGTGCCAATGCTGTAGGTTACACATCGTATCCAGACAACGTAGTTCGTCAATTCATTCAACGGGCTGCTGCTAATGGTATTGATGTTTTCCGCGTATTTGATAGCTTGAATAGCCTTGATAATATGCATGTTGCTATCGATGAAGTGCGTGCACAAAATAAAATAGCTGAAGTTGCATTGTGCTACACTGGCGATATCCTTGATGGGGCTCGTACAAAATACAACTTGGACTATTATGTAAATATGGCAAAAGAGCTTGAAAAAGCTGGTGCCAATATTATTGCCATTAAAGATATGGCTGGCCTTTTAAAACCACAAGCTTCTTATAATTTGGTATCTGCTTTGAAAGATGCTGTTACTGTGCCAATTCATTTACATACTCATGAAGGCTCTGGTAACTCTATTTATACATATGGCCGCGCTGTAGATGCTGGTGTTGACGTAATCGACTTAGCATACTCCGCATTTGCTAATGGTACTTCTCAACCTAGCATGAATTCCATGTACTATGCATTGTCTGGTCATGAACGTCAACCAGAAATGAACATCGATTACATGGAAGAAATGTCTCATTACTTTGGTAGCATTCGACCATACTACAAAGGTGTAGATAAAGCAGAAGCATATCCTAATACTGAAGTATATCAACATGAAATGCCGGGTGGTCAATATTCCAACTTGCAACAACAAGCTAAGATGGTAGGACTTGGTGATCGTTGGACTGACATTAAGAAAATGTACCACCAAGTAAATATGATGTTTGGTGATATTATTAAAGTAACTCCATCTTCTAAAGTTGTAGGCGATATGACATTGTACATGGTACAAAACAATTTGACTGAAAAGGATATCTACGAAAAAGGGGATGTATTAGACTTCCCTCAATCCGTAGTTGAATTCTTTGAAGGTCGTCTTGGTACTCCATACCAAGGTTTCCCTGAAGAGTTACAAAAAATCATCTTGAAAGGTGCTCGCCCAATCACAGTTCGTCCTGGTGCGGTGTTACCACCAACAGACTTTGAACATATTCGGCATGAGTTAGGCGAAATGGGTGCTCAAACAACTGATGAAGATATTAGTGCATACTGCTTGTATCCTAAGGTTTACCAAGATTACAACAAATTTGTTAAAGACTTTGGCGATGTATCTGTATTAGATACGCCGACATTCTTCTTTGGTATGAAACGGGGCGAAGAAATCCAAGTAACTATCGAGAAAGGTAAAACACTTATCATTAAAATGAATGGTGTTTCTGATCCTGATGAAGATGGTAATCGTATCGTATTGTTCGAGTTTAATGGTCAACCTCGTAGTATTAAGGTTCATGATAAACATGCTAAAACAACTGGTGTAGTTCGTCGCAAAGCGGATGAATCTAACCCTGGTGAAATAGGTGCTACATTGTCTGGTTCCGTTGTTAAGATCCTTATTAAGAATGGTCAATCTGTAACTAAAGGTGAACCATTGATCGTTACAGAAGCGATGAAAATGGAAACAACAATCACAGCTCCTATCGATGGTATCGTAGAAGAAATTCTTGTACGTGAAGGTAGCCGTATCGAATCTGGTGACTGTTTGCTTCGCATTGAAGATGCTTTGAAACGATAAGTTAAAAACCATTTAAAATTAAAAATATTATTTTTCAAGTATTTTATAAAATGAAAAATTGAAGAATAATGGAAGAATCCCTAGGAAATCCTAGGGATTCTTTGTATTTTCAAGGGTTTCATGGTAGTATATAAAGTAGAGAAAATGGGCGTATTATGCGTTATTTCAGAATGATTAGTAGAAAAGGAGTAGTAACAGATGAGATGTCCTTATTGCCAACACACAGACACGAAGGTAACAGACTCTAGAACGACTGATGAAGGTAATAGTATTCGCCGTCGCCGTGAATGTATCAATTGTGGCCGTCGCTTTACTACCTATGAAATTATAGAAGAAGTACCACTTATGGTATTGAAGAAAAATGGACGACGTGAATTATTTGATCGAGGTAAATTATTGAATGGTTTATTGCGTTCTTGTGACAAACGTACAGTTCCTATGTCCGTGATGGAGCAAGTAGTTAATGATGTAGAGCGCGATATTCGGAATGAAATTAACCAAGAGGTTACAACTGATCGTATTGGTGAGCTCGTGTTACAACAACTGAAAGACATAGATCAAGTTGCATATGTTCGTTTTGCCAGTGTATATCGTAAGTTTGATAATATTGATAGCTTTATGGAAGAGTTAAAGGCTCTGAAAAAGTTAGATGCTAAAAAGCCGAAACGCAAACCTGTCGTAGAAGAATAATGGATTTTGTATTACTGATTGGTTATACATGGTTTTGAAATTAGCGATGTGTGAGGCTATTATGATAGATTTACATTGCGATACGATGATGCAACTGCTAGATCATCCTGATAGTGGTGATTTATATCGTAATACTTGGAAAATTGATATAGAAAAATTACAAAAGGCTCACAGTAAGGTACAAGATTTTGCACTTTTTATCAATATTGGTGAGACGAATGACCCTTATGGTCGCTATGAAGAGATGCGTAATTTGTGTACATCACAAATTCATCACTATGGAGAGCACATACAGCATGTGCTCTCTTATCAAGATGTAGAGTCTGTATATGAGTCTGGTAAGATTGGGGCGCTCATGTCTATTGAAGAAGGTGGCGTACTAGGTGGCGATTTGAATAAACTTAACCAAGCTTACCAAGATGGAGTTAGACTTATAACACTAACGTGGAATTATCCAAATGGACTTGGCGAGCCACATTGTGGTGAGCAGCATAAACAATTAACATCTAAAGGTGTTGAATTCGTTGAGGCTATGCAAGATTTAGGGATGATCGTTGACTGCTCACATCTCAATGATGCTGGTACAGAGCAACTAGGAGATATTCTAGATGTTCCTTTTATAGCATCCCATTCAAATGCACGGGAAGTTAGGGCTCATACTCGAAATTTGCCGGATAATCTTATTAGACTTATCGCTAATAAGGGCGGTATTATAGGACTTAATTTTGCACAGAATTTTCTCGGCACATCGCCAGTTAGTCGCATTGAAGATATTGTAAAGCACGGTCTATATCTTATCGACAAGGGCGGTGAAGAGGTAGTGGCGTTGGGAACTGATTTTGATGGGATTCCACCAGATACAGAGATTGAAGATATGTCTCAAATAAGTCGTCTATATGATGCATTTAGAGAGGCAGGCTTATCTGTGGAACAGTGTGAAAAGTTGTTCTGGAAAAATGCAGATAGACTACTAAAGGAGATTTTATAATGACTGATTTAAATCCAATCATTGCTGATCGTTTTACTGAGCATCTCGAAGTGTTTGGTAAGACGATGGAACATATGGATACCATTCAAGAAATCGGATATCGCTGTAAGACAGCTATCGATAATGGTAATAAAATTTTATTCTGTGGTAATGGTGGTTCTGCTGCGGACTCTCAACATTTAGCGGCAGAATTAATCGGTCGTTTCAAAAAAGAACGCCGATCTTTTGCGGCTGTTGCATTAACGACAGATACATCTGCTTTAACAGCTATTGCCAATGATTATGATTTTGATGCTGTTTTTGCTCGACAAGTAGAGGGACTGGGCCGTACAGGTGATGTTCTTATCGGTATTTCCACCTCTGGGAATTCCAAGAATGTTGTGAAAGCGGCTGAAATGGCTCGATCTATTGGTATGCATACCATTGCTTTCACCGGTGAAGGTGGCGGCAAATTAGCCGAATTATGTGACATTACATTGGCTATCCCTAGCAATGTGACGGCTCGTATTCAAGAAATGCATATCTTAGCTGGCCACATTATGTGTGAAATCATTGAAGAAGATTACTAACCACTAGGTTATTAGATATAGGTACATGTTATTTCAAACAAAGGCTATTATAAATAAGAAGACATGTATATTGGGGTAAGGAATAGGTGGATTATGATAAATACTACCATTAATCAATTTTTAACAAAACAACTACCGAACTTAAAGATTGCCGTTGTAGGTGATGTAATGGTAGATCGTTATGTTTTTGGTGATGTAAGTCGTATTTCTCCAGAAGCACCGGTTCCTGTAAACCGCGTGTCCAAGATGAAAGAGGTCCTTGGTGGAGCTGGTAATGTTGCATCTAATTTGTCTAATTTAGACTGTAAGGTGTATCTTGGTGCATTAGCAGGTAATGATGACCATGGCCGTTTATTACAACATTTACTTGATACTGATAAAATCGATACGACTGGTTTAATCACTAGTGATGACCGCTCTACTATTACTAAGATGCGCATCTTAGGTGATCGTCAACAGATGATGCGTCTTGATTTTGAAACGATTACAGATCTAACGTACCAAGAAGAGAAACAACTATCTAGTTGGCTTGAAAATCTATGTAAAGTTGGTATTGATGGTATTGTCGTATCCGATTATGGTAAAGGCGTTTGTACACCTACCTTATTGAAGACAATCTTTAGTTTGGCTAAGGAATATGGTGTGCAAACAATCGTAGATCCTAAGGGTGCTAATTGGTCTAAATACAATGGTGCTACATGTATTACACCGAATGTGAAAGAACTTGGTGAATGTGTAGGCCGTAAATTAGAAAATGATGATGCTACCATCGTAGAGGCTGCTAAATCTGTACTCGCTACTGTAGATTTAGATTATATTGTAGCTACGCGCTCTGCAAAAGGAATTACGGTTATTGCAAAGGATGGCCGTACATGGCATAATCCTGCTACTCAACAAGAGGTATTCGATGTGAGTGGTGCAGGAGATACCGTTGTATCCATGATGATGACCTGTCTTGCAAGTGGTTTATCGATGCGTTTAGCCTTGCATATCGCCAATGGTGCAGCGGGTATCGTAGTATCTAAGGTTGGTACGTATCCAATACATCGTTCTGAGCTATTAGACTTATGGCATTCCTATAAACATAGTATTCAATCTAAACCATTATATACAAAGGAAGAAATGAAAGAACTCGTTTCACAATGGCAAAGCAAAGGTGAGACAGTAGTGTTCACAAATGGTTGTTTTGATATTCTTCACCGTGGACATATCACGTATTTACAAGAGGCTGCACAACTGGGGGATCATTTAATCATTGGATTAAACTCTGATTCATCTGTTCAACGCTTAAAAGGGGAAACGCGACCAATTGTAAGTGAAGAGGATAGAGCCGCCTTGTTGAGTGCGCTGCGATGTATCGATGGGGTTGTGTTATTCGAAGAAAATACGCCGGCTGAATTACTAGCGTACTTACGTCCCAATACTCTTGTTAAGGGCGGAGATTACAAAATTGAAGATATTATTGGACGGGAGTCCGTTGACAATGTAGAGGTTCTTTCGTTTAAAGAAGGCTATTCTACATCAGATATTGTAGGGAAAATAGCTACTATGGCTAAGGAGGGCAAATTATGATTATCGTAACAGGTGGTGCTGGTTTTATTGGCAGTAATATTGTGAAAGCACTGAATGACCGTGGTCGTACAGATATTCTCATCGTAGATGATCTTACAGATGGTCGTAAGATTCGCAATATTCAAAATCTAGAATTTCTTGATTACATCGATTGTGATGATTTTGATTGTGCTATTGCTGATGGTACATTCGATGTAGGCCCGATTGAAGTCGTATTCCACGAGGGTGCTTGTGCAGATACGATGGAATATAATGGCAAATATATGATGAAGAACAACTATGAAGGTTCTAAAAATCTATTCCATTATTGCCAAGACCGCCGTATTCCATTCATTTATGCATCCTCTGCATCTACATATGGTAATGGTACAAATGGTTTCGTAGAAAAGCCTGAAGCTGAAGAAGCACTTAATCCATATGCGTATTCTAAGCTGTTATTCGACCGTTATGTACGCAAATATGAAGGTGAATATACTGCACAAGTTGTAGGTTTGCGTTACTTTAACGTATATGGTCCAAATGAAGCTCATAAAGATAAAATGGCTTCTTTAGTACGCCAAATGTTCTACAAAAATAAAGAAACAGGTATCATTAACCTCTTTGAAGGTACGGATGGCTACGAAGATGGTGGTCAAACACGTGACTTTATCTATGTAAAAGACGTAGTTAATGTAAACTTTTATTTTTGGGAGCACCCTGAAATCTCTGGTACTTTCAACTGTGGTACAGGTAATGCTCATAGCTTTAACCAATTCATGCAAGCTGTAATTGACTACAATGGTCAAGGCAAAATTGAATATGTGCCATTCCCAGAGGTGTTAAAAGGCAAATACCAAAGCTTTACAGAGGCTGATACTACTAAATTGTTAGCAGCTGGCTATGATAAAGGGTTCCATAAAATGGAAGATGCCGTTAAAGAATACTGTGAACTATTAGATAATAACGAAGGGTATTTACGCTAATGCGCAAGGTTTTATTTTTAGATCGCGATGGCGTTATTAATAAAGATGTTAACTATCTATATAAAGTCAGCGATTTAGAGTGGGTAGATGGTGCAAAAGAGGCCTTAGCTTATGCGTATAGCAAGGGATATGATCTCATTGTAGTGACAAATCAGAGTGGTGTGGCTCGCGGTTACTATAAAGAGTCTGATGTTCAAATTTTACATGACCATATGGCTCATGAACTAGACCGCAGTGGGGCACCGATTTTACATTTCTATTACTGCCCTCATCATAAAGAAGGATCTGTTCCATTATACGCGGTAGAGTGTGAATGTAGAAAACCTAAACCTGGCATGATTAATCAAGCCATTAAGGATTATGATGTAAATCCTGCAGAGAGTTTCCTTATAGGTGACAGTCAGCGTGATGTTGATGCCGCTGAAGCCGCTGGTGTAAAAGGATATCTATTTACAGGTACAAATCTGTTAGATTTTATTAAGACTATTATTTAGTTAATTATTACCCTTACTTTGTTTTACTTTTCACTTAAGTTTGTTTTAAGGTGAGATAATGTTGTTAAGGTGTGGTGTTGTATTTTGGGAGGCTATATGAAAGATTACAAGAATATACTCATCATCAAGATGAGTTCCTTAGGCGATGTAATTCACGCATTGCCTACCTTGTACGCTATGCGCAAGAATTGGCCTAATGCTCGTATTACATGGGCCATTCACGAGCAGTTTGCTAGCCTCTTGCCTGGTACACCATGGGTCGATGATGTGATTATTATCGATAAAAAACGACTCAAAAAGCCTGCTTATTTATATCAATTGCGTAAAGATTTGCATAGTCGTCATTTTGATATGACCTTGGACCTTCAATGTATTGCTAAAAGCGCTATTGTATCTTTATTATCTGGTTCTCCTGAAAAGTATGGCTACTGGGAGCTTCGCGAAGGAAGCAATCTAGTTAATAAAGCCTTAGTAGGTGAGCATAAATACGACCATGTTATTGAACGCTATCTAGATACCGTACGCGCCCTTGGTGGTGAGGTGGAGGAGATTGAATTTCCGATGCCAGCTTACGTTGAGGCTGAGAAATCCATAAAACAAAAGTTGAAATGCCATGGTGTAGATGACGAATATGTTGTAGTTGTACCTGGTGCTCGTTGGATTGTTAAAGAGTGGCCACTTCTTAATTTTGGAGAACTTTGTATTCGTCTATGCGAATCTGGTAAAAAGGTTGTTGTCGCCGGTGCCCCTGATGACGCAGAGAAGGGTACTTTTATTGAGAACTACGTAAAGAATGATAATCTCATTAATTTAGTGGGATCTACAACAATGCCTGAACTCATTGAGTTGATTCGTCATTGTCAAATTTTTATTAGTGCCGATACGGGACCATTGCATATTGCAAATGCCTTGAAGCGTCCTTTGATTGCTATGTTTGGCACAACATCTCCTAAACGTACAGGTCCTTATGGTGGCAGTCATGTACATCTCATTATTTCACCTACATCTAAGGCTACACCTGAGCAACCACTAGTAGATGATCCAGACTGTATGGCACAAATTCCTGTAGACGCAGTATGGTCAGTGTATGAACAAGTACTTGGAAAGGAACTATAATGGAACTAGATTATAAGCGCATTGTGGTAACCTTTTTAATGCATTTAGGAGATGTTATATTAACGACTCCATTTTTAGAAGTGCTTCGCAAAGCGGCTCCTCATAGTCATATTACGTATGTAATAGATGAAAAATTACAACAAGTAATGCAATATAATCCAAATATTGATGAACTTATTGTTGTAGATAAAAAAGGTCGCCATAATAGTATCTCAGGTCTCAATGAAGTTGCTCGTGAAATTAATGCTAAGGGAAAACCTGATATTGTCATTAATTTACATCCTAATGAGCGTACTTCATATTTAGCATGGAAGATTCATGCACCTATCACAACTGGCATGAGCCACTTTCTATTTAGACCATTCATGACAAAGTATACGCGGTTAGATCGTAAAACTCGTCATGCCGTGGATATGTACATTAATGTACTAGAGCAATTAGGTGTAACAGATACTTCTAACTCTGGTTTACATATTGAAACCTGTGAAGAATGGCGTCGTCAGGCTCAAGAGTTTTACGCTACACATGGATTAACTGATACTGATATACTCATTGGTTTTAATATCGGTAGCGCCGTTCCTGAGAAACGCTGGCCTGCTGAACGTTTTGCTCATGTAGCAGATTACTTTGGTCGTTTAGGTTATAAGACGATTTTCTTTGGCGGATCTATGGATCTTGAAATGGTGCAGCCCGTAGTGGAACAAATGGAAACAAAGCCTATTGTGGCTACGGGAAAATTCCAGTTAGGGCCTTTGGCAGCTGCTATGAGCCGTTGTAATCTGTTAATTACTAATGACTCTGGACCGATGCATGTAGGCATCAGTCAAGGTGTGCCAATTGTGGCACTGTATGGGCCATCAAATCCATTCTTTTATGGTCCGTACCAAGCTCATGCTATCGTTCTTGAAACGATGGATTCTTATGAGATTGGTAAAAGCATGAAGAAAATTATTAAAGAAGGAAATTATAAAGGATTATCTATAATTTCTGAAGAACAGGTTATTAAAGCTGCGGAAACGTTGCTTTTAGAATCGAAATAAACATATGAACTATATTGTATTTGATTTAGAATGGAATCAACCCTATAGCAACGACATTAGCTTTATGAAGCGCACTAAAATGCCGTTGACAGGGGAAATCATTCAAATCGGAGCGGTAAAACTGAATGAAAAGATGGACATTATAGATCATTTTACAATGTTCATTAAACCTCAATACTTGCCACGTATGCATAAACATGTGCGCGAATTGACGGGCATAACTTCTCGTGAACTCGATCATGGTGTGCCGTTCAAGACGGCTATGCAATACTTTCAAAAATGGTGTGGTGATGAATACATGCTACTTTCATGGGGGTCAGACGATATTCTCATCCTACGAGAGAATCTTATGCTCCATAAAATGAAAGCATTATCTTATGATCAATGGGTCGATGCGCAAATGATTTATTCCTATCAACGATATGGTTCGAGTCAACAGTATTCTGTGGCTCATGCCATGGAGGACCTCAATATATCAACGGAGCATTTATCAGCTCATAATGCGCTACATGATGCT
>ERZ772953.590-NODE-590-length-11630-cov-3.520518_pt1 | contig 11630 bp, 8 predicted proteins | sample MGYA00580685_ERZ772953 | MGnify/ENA primary metagenome ERZ772953 (study PRJEB29015, sample SAMEA2738080) | human oral metagenome | biome: human oral; feature: human-associated habitat; material: saliva | place: China | collected 2209 ...
ACCACCGGGATCGTCCTCAACACTACCGAGCAGCCGGTGGCGATCGAGGGGGCCGGCAGGCCCCTCATCACCTCCTGGCACCGGACCGAGGTGGACGGGGCGGAGGCTGGGGACGCCGTGAACACTGCGTGCGCCGTCGTCGTACCATCCAACGGCGCCTGCTGGCTGGATGACTCCGCCGGAGGAACCGATGGCGGCGACCCGCGCTGACGTGGCCCGGGCGGCGGGGGTGTCGCCCTCGACCGTCACCTACGTCCTGAGCGGGCAGCGTTCGACGAGCTCGAGCACGCGGGAGCGGGTCATGCGGGCCGTGCGCGAGCTCGACTACCACCCCAACACCGCCGCCCGCTCACTGGCCTCGCCGGTGCTGCGCACCGTAGGAGTCCTCTTCCGGCGCCAGCGCTCCACCATCGACGCCAATGACCTGGACTATGTCGACGGTGTGCGTCGCGCACTGGCGCCCAGCGGAATCCAGGTCGTCATCCCGGTCATGACCTCCTCGGCGCCGCTGATCGAGCTGCGCTCGCTCGTGCGCTCCGGCGCCCTGGGCGGGGTGGTTCTCATGGACGTGGCTGATGGCGATGAGCGCGAGGCGATGCTGCTGGAGGAGAAGGTCCCCACCGTCCTCATCGGCTCCTCGGATCGCGCCAGTGGGGCGCCCGGCATTGACGCGGACTTCGCCCAGATGGCCCGCGCCGGCGTGGAGCACCTGTCCGAACTCGGGCACCGTCGCATCGTCGCCCTCATGAGGGAGACCGCATCCGATGACGCTCACGCCCGCCAGGACCAGGCCCGCGAGCTCCTGCGTGCCGCGCAGGATCTGGAGGTCGAAGTCCTGGTGCACCAGGTGCCCGAGGCAGCACTGGCCGGCGCCGAGATCGTGGAAGCCGAGGGCCTCATCGAGGGGTGCAGCGCAGTCCTGTCCAACAACCCCGCCGCCGTGGTGGGACTGGCCTGCGCGGCGCAGGCCCACGGGCTCTCTGTTCCCGCGGACCTGTCCGTGCTCACCCTCGGGATCTCGCAGGACAGCGGACGCCAGGGGGAGGCCTTCAGCGAGCTTAGCGTGGACCGTGAGGCCATGGGGGCCGAGGCGGGCTCACTCCTCCTGAGGTGCCTCTCAGGAGAACCGGACCCGGCCCAACGCCGCAGGCTCATGCCCGCCCTCCTCACCGACCGCGGCACCACGGCGCTCTGCCGGAGCTGAGGAGCGGACGTGAAAGCGCCCGAATTGCTGCACTCCCTGTCAGACTGGTAATGGGCATAGGGCGTTGAAGGAGAAGGGATGATGCCGAGCAGAACCCGCGTGGTCGACACTCTCGTCGGCCTGCTGGTCCTGACCGTGGTAGCTCTCGCCGTTGTCCCGTGGCTGGTTCCTAGAATCCAGGAGGCAGCGCGCGACAAACCTGACCCCGACCTCGTCCTGACTGCGGTCAAGAAGCATCAAGCGGTGCTGGACGCCGAATGGACCAATCCTGAGGCCTCCACCGGAGTCGCCCCACCTATGCAGGCCGAACTGATGATCCGAGATGCGCGCAAACAGCTGACCCAGGACGGTATCCCGGTGACCTCCGCGACGAGCGAGGTCAGGCGCATCAGGGTCACCTACCAGGGTGACGGCAATGTTCACGTGATAGCCGAGGTCTCCACCTCCAAGACCTACGCAGACATTTCCAGCACGACCAGCGTGGAGACGAACCGTCACACTCTCGTCCTCACTGGGAACGATGACCGCGGGTACTCGGTGGTGAGCGACGAGATCGTTGATCCGGCGCGTCCCAGTCCTCCCGTTGACATCCAGCACCGCGCCGACCTCATGGGGCTGGGGGTGAGCATCGTGTTCGTCTCCATCGCCGTCGTCGCGGTGGCGCTGTCCTGGCGGAATCGAGCCCATCTGCCCCGTGGCTTCGCCCGGCTGCCTTTCGGCGGAGCCTTCGCACTGATGATCGGGATCGCCTGGGGCTACACGGTCGGAAACGCAGGCATTCAGGACGACGACGGGGACGCGATGAGCTGCCTCGGGGAGCGCGCGACCTCGCTCGACTCCCGACTCATCCCCTTCCTCAGCCGCGACTGCGTGACTCAGAGCCGCATCGACGTGCTTGCGGCCCTGCTGGCCGCCGTGACCACCGTCCTCATCGAGTACAGGATCCTGCTGAGCCTCCGGCAGACAACCGGAGACGCGGACCTGCTCGACAGGCCCTAGAACGACGACGGTGGCGCCGCCCGAGGGGCGGCGCCACCGTTCGTCACAGGACCGGGTGCTCGCGGCTCACTTCTTCTTGGCCGGGGCCTGGCCGAGCTCGGCGGCGGTCACGGTCACCGGGGAGGCGCCTTCAGCCGAGTCGGCTGCCGGGGCGGCCTGCTCCACGGTGAAGGGGCCGGTGACCTTGGCGGCCTCCGTCAGGTCCGCACGCACCGCCTCGATGGCCTCGGCGTACTCGGGCCGGTCGGCAGCAACGGCCAGCGTCACCGAGAGGATCGGCGTCTTCTGACTCGTCTTGGCCTCCGACTTCACCTTGCGCAGTGCCGCCAGGGCGACTCCCGCCCGGGCCACCAGCTCGGCGTCGGCCCCGGTGGAGGCCTCCCGCAGACCATCGGACTGCGGCCAGGCGGCCCGGTGCACCGAGCCGGTGCGGTACCAGCTCCACACCTCCTCGGTGGCGAAGGGCAGGAAGGGGGCCAGCAGGCGCACGAAGGTGTCCACGGCGATCGCCAGCGTCGCCCGCGCCGAGCGGACGGCAGCGGCGTCGTGAGAGCCGTCCAAGTCATTGGCCCGGTCCTTGACCAGCTCGATGTAGTCATCGCAGAAGGTCCAGAAGAAGGACTCGGTGACCTCCAGGGCCCGGGCGTGACCGAACTCCTCGAAGGCCGCCGTGGCGGCGTCGACGACGTCGGCCAGAGCCGCCAGGACCGCACGGTCGATCGGCTCACTGACCACCGAGGCGTCCAGGCAGGGGGCGGGGGCCGCGGCCATGGTGGCCTCATCGGCGTCCCAGGGGATCCCCATGGACAGGGCGAACTTGGAGGCGTTGAGGACCTTGATGGCCAGGCGACGGCCGATCTTGATCTGGGTCTCCTCGAAGGCCGCGTCCAGGCCCAGGCGGGCCGAGCTGGCCCAGTAGCGCACGGCATCGGAGCCGTACTGCTCCAGCAGGCCCATGGGGGTGACGACATTGCCCTTCGACTTGGACATCTTCTTGTGGTCGGAGTCCAGGATCCAGCCCGACAGGCCGGCATTCGTCCACGGCAGGGCCGCGAACTCCAGGTTCGCGCGCACCACCGTGGTGAACAGCCAGGTGCGGATGATGTCCTGCCCCTGAGGGCGCAGGTCCATCGGGTAGACCCGGCCGAAGAGATCCTCGTCGCTCAGCCAGCCCGAGGCCAGCTGGGGTGAGAGGGAGGAGGTGGCCCAGGTGTCCATGATGTCGAGCTCACCGACGAAACCACCGGGCTCGCCGCGCTGGTCCTCGGTGTAGCCGGCCGGGACGTCGGAGGAGGGGTCCACGGGCAGCTCGGACTCGGCCGGCGTCAGGATCGCGTCGTAGTCGACCTCGCCGTCGGCCCCGACCTTGTACCACAGCGGGAAGGGGACGCCGAAGAAGCGCTGACGCGAGACCAGCCAGTCGTTGTTGAGGCCGCGCACCCAGTTCTCGTAGCGCACGCGCATGAAGTCGGGGTGGAACTCCAGCTGGCGGCCGCGCTCGAGCAGCTCCTCGCGCAGGTCGGTGCCGGAGGCCGGGTTCGTCCACTCCTTGCCGCCGTTGCGGATGTACCACTGGCGGGAGGTGACGATCTCCAGGGGCTTGTCGCCCTTCTCGAAGAAGTTGGTCTGACGCACCGTCTTGACGGGCTCGCCGCGCATCTCACCGGTCTGGGCCAGGCGGGCCACGAGGGCCTCGCGGGCCGAGAAGGTGGTCTTGCCGGCCATGGCCTCGTACATCTCGCGGCCGGCCTGGGAGGTGATCCACTCGGGCGTCTCGGTCTCGATGCGGCCGTCCTTGCGCAGGATGGCGCGCAGCGGCAGCTGCAGGTCGCGCCACCAGTCGATGTCCGTGGTGTCACCGAAGGTGCAGCACATGGCGATGCCGGCGCCCTTGTCCTTCTCCGCGGCCGGGTGAGGCAGGACCGGCACCTCGACACCGAAGACGGGCGAGGACACGGTGGTGCCGAACAGGGGCTGGTAGCGCTCGTCGTCGGGGTGGGCCACCAGGGCCACGCAGGCGGGCAGCAGCTCGGGGCGGGTGGTCTCGATGCACACGTCGACGCCGTTCTCCACCGGGGCGCCGGCGGCCTCGGCCTTGGCGGCGGCGGCCTCATCGACGATGTGGAAGGCCAGACGGTGGTAGAAGCCGGGGTACTCGCGCGACTCCAGCTCGGCCTGAGCCACCGCCGTCTGGAAGGTGACGTCCCACAGACCCGGCGCCGCCGCCTGGTAGGCCTCCCCGCGCTCAAGGTTGTGCAGGAAGGCGGTCTGGGCGACCTTGCGGGCCCGCTCGCCAATGGTCTGGTAGGTGTGCGACCAGTCCACGCTCAGGCCGAGCCTGCGCCACAGGGCCTCGAACTGCTTCTCGTCCTCCACCGTGAGGCGCTCGCACAGCTCGACGAAGTTGCGACGCGAGACCGGCACCTGGTCGCGGGCCTTGATCGACTTGCCCTCGCCGCCGGTGTGCGGCGGGGTGAAGTCCGGGTCGTAGGGCAGGGAGGGGTCGCAGCGCACCCCGAAGTAGTTCTGGACGCGGCGCTCAGTGGGCAGGCCGTTGTCGTCCCAGCCCATGGGGTAGAACACCGCCTTGCCGCGCATGCGCTGGAAGCGAGCCACGGTGTCGGTGTGGGTGTAGGAGAAGACGTGCCCCACGTGCAGGGAGCCGGAGACCGTCGGCGGCGGGGTGTCGATGGAGAAGACCTCGGCGCGCTCGGCGCTGCGGTCGAAGGCGTAGGTCCCCTCGGACTCCCAGCGCTCGCCCCAGGTGGTCTCCAGGCCGTCGGTCGACACCTTGGCCGGCACTCGCGGGCTGTGGGGCTCGGAGGGCAGCAGACGGCTGGATGACGACGGGGGAGCGGAGTGGCTCGTGGGGATCTCAGACATGGGTCGATTCTGTCACGGCGCTGCCCGGGGCCTCGACCGGCTGCGGTGTGAGGTCGGTGGGCGTCGGCGCCGCCCCACCTGCCACATGGATATGGATTCGGGTTACGAGACGGGTGCAAATTGGTACGCTTGTACCAACACGGATCGAGGGGGACCGCAGCGGCCCCGGGTGGCAGTCGAGGAGGACGCGCATGGATGAGGAACCGGCGGAGCACAAGGATCCGGTGGCGCAGACGCTGACGGGCGCCTCCCGGGACCAGTCTGAGCAGGCCGGCAGCCAGTCTGGAGGGGACGTCACCGACCGCCTGCGGGAGCTCAGCGAGCACGCCGGCGTGCTCAGCCGTAAGAACACCCACCTGGCCAACGCCCTCAGGGCGGCGCGCCAGGAGCTGGCGGCCCTGCACGAGGACGTCAAGGCCCTCCAGCTCCCGCCCCTGGCGCACGCCACCGTCCTGGCCGTGGACACAGGCGAGCGCACCGCCGACGTCTCCATCGCCGGACGGCGCCACCGGGTGGGCGTGGGGCCCGCCGTCGTGTCCTCCTCCCTCCACCCGGGTGACGACGTCGTCCTCAACGAGCACCTCGTCATCACCGCCACCTGCCCCTCACCGCGCTTCGGGGAGGTCGTCACCGTCAAGGAGACCTACGACGACGGCACCGTCCTGGTCCTGGCCCGCCACGACGAGGAGCAGGTCCTCAGCCTCTCGGAGACCCTGAGCGACCACCGCCCCCGGGTCGGCGACGCCCTCGTGGCCGACCTGGCCGTGCGCATGGCGCTGCGCCCCGTGGTGCGCTCCGAGGTCGAGGAGCTCGTCCTGGAGGAGGTGCCCGACGTCGGATACGGCGACATCGGGGGACTGGGCGAGCAGATCGAGCTCATCCGCGACGCCGTCGAGCTGCCCTTCCTCCACCCCGACCTCTACCGCGAGCACCGGCTCACCCCGCCGCGCGGGGTGCTGCTCTACGGGCCGCCCGGATGCGGCAAGACCCTCATCGCCAAGGCCGTCGCCGCCTCCCTGGGGGCCGGCGGGCGCGGCGAGGCCTACTTCCTCAACATCAAGGGCCCCCAGCTGCTGGACAAGTACGTGGGGGAGACCGAGCGGCGCATCCGCGTCATCTTCGCCCGCGCCCGGGAGAAGGCCGCCACCGGGGTGCCCGTCGTCGTCTTCTTCGATGAGATGGACTCCCTGTTCCGCACCCGCGGGTCCGGGCGCTCCTCGGACGTGGAGACCACCGTCGTCCCGCAGATGCTCGCCGAGATCGACGGCGTCGACGAGCTCGACAACGTCGTGGTCATCGGTGCCACCAACCGCGAGGACATGATCGACCCGGCCATCCTGCGGCCGGGCCGCCTGGACGTCAAGATCCGCATCGGCCGGCCGGACCGGCGCGGCGCCGCCGAGATCCTGGCGACCTACCTGACGCCCGACCTGCCCATCAGCGAGGAGCTCCTGGCCGCGCACGGTGATGCGCAGGGCGCGGTGGACGCCCTCATCGAGCAGGTGATCGATGCCCTCTACACCCGCCGCCGCGCCACCGAGATGGTCGAGCTCACCCGCGCCGACGGGGAGATCGAGATCCTCCACGTCGCCGACCTCGTCAGCGGCGCCATGCTCGCCAACATCGTCGACCGCGCCAAGAAGGCAGCCGTCAAGGACCTGGTCACCAACGGCAGGCGCGGCCTGACGTCCGAGCACCTGCGCCGCGCCGTCATCGAGGAGATCCTGGAGAACGAGGGCCTGCCCGCCACCGTCCACCCCGACGACTGGGCCCGCGTCAGCGGGAGGCGCGGCACGCCGGTGGTCTCCATGAGCGTGCTCCAGCGCTCGCGGGAGGAGTGAGTGCCGTGGCGCCAGCGAGCACCCATCGGATCCCCGGCCGTGAGGTCACGGTCATGGGCCTGGAGACCGAGTACGGCATCCTCGGGGCCGAGCCCGAGGACGTCGTGGCCGCCTGCCTGGAGGCCGAGGGTGAGGCCGGGCGCAGCCGAGGCGTGCGCTGGGACTACTCCGGCGAGTACCCCCTGCGTGATGCCCGTGGCTTCGAGATGGACCGCGCAGCGGCCGACCCCTCCATGCTCACCGACATCCCCGGAGCCGCCTCCGTCGAGGCCCCCGTCCCCGGGCGGGTGCGCACCACCGCCGTCGTGCGCCTGACCGCCCAGGAGGAGGCCTGGCAGCGCGGCACCGCCACCTGCGTGGGCACCGGCGGGCGCCTCTACGTGGACCACGGCCACCCCGAGTACGCCACACCCGAGTGCACCGGTGCCGCACAGGCCGTCCTGGCCGACCGGGCGGGGGACCTCCTGGTGGCCAGCGGGGCTGAGCGGCTGCGCCGGCGCGGGGTGAAGGCCCGGCTGTTCAAGAACAACGTCGACGGCAAGGGCGCCACCTACGGCACCCACGAGAACTACCTCGTGCCCCGCGCCCTCGACTTCGACGACCTCGTCCAGGCCCTGGTCCCCCTGCTCGTGGTCCGCCCGCTCCTGGTGGGCTCGGGCCGGGTCGGCACCGGCGCTGTCGGCCAGGGCGCCGACTTCCAGATCAGCCAGCGGGCCGACTACCTGGAGAAGATCGTCGGCCTGGGCACCACGGTGGACCGCCCCCTGGTCAACACCCGCGACGAGCCCCACGCCGACCCCCAGCGCTGGCGCCGTCTCCACCTCGTGGCCGGTGACGCCAACTGCTTCGACACCATCGCCTGGCTCAAACTCGGCATGACCGCCCTCGTCCTCCAAGTGCTGGCCGACGGCGTCCCCGCCGCCTGGCGCCGCCTGCGCCTGGCAGACCCCGTGGCCCAGGCCCGGGACGTCTCCCGTGACACCCGCCTTCAAGGCACGCTGGAGCTGGACGACGGGCGGCGCCTGAGCGCCCTGGAGATCCTGGAGCACTACCTGCAGGCGGTGCGCAGCCACCTGAAGGACCACGGCCGCCCCGCGCCGGCGCCGCAAGGCGACCCCCTGCGCCCGGACCTGGCCGCGCTGGCCGACGGCGCCGACACCGATGGCGCCGAGACCGGCGCGATCCTCGCCTTCTGGGAGGCCTCACTGGCCTCACTGCGCGAGCTGCAGGCCCAGTGCGCCGGTGGCCACGAGCCGGGGGAGTCGCAAGGAGCGGCCGGGCACCTGGAGTGGGTCGCCAAGAAGCAGCTCCTGGACGCCACCGCCCACCGCCATCCCGGCGCCGGCGGACACGATGTCCTCCACGCCGTCGACCTGGCCTGGTCCGAGCTCTCCCCGGCTGGGAGGGGCCTGGCCGACCGGGTTCCCGCCGGCGTCGACGCGCGCGGCGGGCTCAGTGACGAGGTGGTGGAGGCGGCCCTCGCCGAGCCGCCCACCACGACCCGGGCCTGGCTGAGAGGTAGGCTCGTGAGCGACTTCCCCGGGCAGGTGGTCGCCGCCGGCTGGCACTCCATGGTCCTGGAGACCGGTGAGAGGGCCCAGCGCCGCCTGCCCCTGACCGACACCCTGGCCTTCACCCGCACCGCCACGGCGCCGGCCCTCAAGGACGCCGCCGACGTCGTCGAGGTCCTCGCGCGCCTCACGGGCGAGCGCCCCGGCGACCCGGGGCGATCCACCGAAGCAGTGACCACATCCGCCACCCTGTCAGGAGAGCAGACATGAGTGAGTTCGCCCAGCCGTCCCGCAGCCGCCAGGACGACCCCGCCCCCGATGACGACCCGACTCCCGCGCCGGCTGGACCTGCCCGGGGCCAGGGTCTGGACTCGGTCCTGGACATGATCGACGACGTCCTGGCCGTCGACGCCCAGGAGTTCGTGCGCGGCTTCGTCCAGAAGGGCGGCCAGTGAGCACCAGCGCCCCGGGGCCGCGCGTCACCGGCCTGGAGACCGAGTTCGGTGTCCTGTGCGCTCCCGCCGGGCCGTCGGGAGCGGCGAAGGAGGACCTGCCGGACGTCGAGCGGGCGGCGGCGCTCATCTTCCGTCACCGGCCGGTCGGCTACCGCAGCACCAACCTCTTCCTGCCCAACGGCGGGCGCCTCTACCTCGACATCGGTGCCCACCCCGAGTACGCCACCGCCGAGTGCGTGAGCGTGCGCGACCTCGTCGCCCAGGACCAGGCCGGCCGGGCGATCCTGGCCGACATGGCCAAGCGCGCCGCCGCGGGCCTCTCCCAGGAGGGGACCGCAGTCCGCTTCCACCTCCTGGCCAACAACACCGACTCCGCCGGCCACACCTACGGCTGCCACGAGAGCTACTCCGTGCCCCGCAGCCTGCTCGACGCCACCGACGACGCATCGGCCGCCAGCAGTGAGACCACCATGGCGGTCCTCACCTCCTTCCTGGCCACGCGTCCCGTCCTGGTCGGCTCCGGGCGCCCACTGGCAGGCGGCCCGACGGAGCCGAACGACGGCGGCCGCGGTGAGGGGGAGGAGACCGCCTGGGGCCTGTCACCGCGCGCCCCCCACCTGCAGGCCCTGACCTCGGCCGACACCACCGGGCAGCGCGCCCTGGTCAACACCCGCGACGAGCCCCACGCCGACGCCACCCGCCTGCGCCGCCTGCACGTCACCTGCGCCGACACCACCATGGCCGAGCCGACAACGGGCCTTCGCAGCGCCGTGACCCTGCTGCTCCTGGACGCCCTTGAGGCCGGCTGGGACTTCACCGACCTGATCCTGGCCGACCCTCTGGTCACGCTGTCCGCACTGGGGGAGAGCCCCTGGGGGGACGTGCCCGCCACCACCGTCCAGGGCCGGTGCCTGAGCGCCGTCGACATCCAGGAGGCTTTCCTGGAGCGGCTGACCTCCTACCTGGACGACGCCGGAGTGCCGGACTTCCTGCGCGGCGCCGAGCATCTGCTCACCGACCTGGCGCCCCGCGTCATCTCCGCGCTGCGCCACCACGACGACAGCGCCATCGACACCGAGATCGACTGGGCCATCAAGCGTCGCCTCATGCGCGCCCAGCGCGAGCGCCACCCCCAGCTGAGCGGCCAGTCCCTGGAGACCCTGCGCTCGCGGGTGGACCTGGCCTACCACGACCTCAACGCCGAGACCGGTCTGGTTCCGCGTCTGGTCGCCCAGGGGGCCATGGCGAACCTGTGCGATCCGGAGGAGATCGAGCGCGCCCGCCAGACGCCCCCGGCCACACGCGCCGCCCTGCGGGGGGCCTTCGTGGCGGCCTGCCTGGAGGTGGGCGCCGACTTCTCGGTGACCTGGGAGAGCCTGCGCCTGGACTCGCCGCCCACTGCGCCCGTGGACCTGCTGGACCCGCTGCAGACGGTCCATGAGGCCGCCGAGTCCCTGACCCAGCGGGTGCTGGGCCTGCGTCCCGAGGAGATGCACCGCATCGACCTCGTGGGCCGCGGCGGCCTAGGTGCGCCGGGCTGAGACTCCTGAGGGCCTGGGCCCCGTCGCCCTTCAGTGCTGTCCACTACTAGTTTCTCCTGTCTTTTCAACGGTCGGGGCCGGGTGCTCCCTCACGGCCCGGTGCCTGGTCGACCCTTGCGTGAACTCCCGAGAAGGAGTACACACTTAGGTATGCCTCACCAAAGCCGGTGAGGTGCTGACGAGAGGATTCGGTATGGCCGGCACAGCCAGTTCAGTCAGGTCAGCAGCGACCAACCCCGCCAGTGGCAACGGTGGTGCCCGGGCGGCGAATATCGCCTCGCCGCGCAACCTCATCAACGTGGGAGTCTTCACCGCCCTGTACTTCATCGCTCTGTTCGCCTCCGGGATGCTCGGGGCGATCCACCCGATCATGATCTTCATCGGCGGGATCATTGGCATCATCGTGGAGGCGATCATCTGCATGCTCTACGTGGCCCGGACCCGGGCCTTCGGCGCCTACACCATCCTGGGGCTCATCATCGGCATCCTCATGGTCGCCACTGGACACGCCTGGGTCACACCCCTGGTCGCAACCGTCCTGGGACTCGCCGCCGACACCATCACCCGCGCCGGTGGATACGCCAGAACCGCCACCAACGCCCTGGGATTCGCCGTCTTCTCCATGTGGGCCATCAGCCCGATCCTCCCGGTGATATGGGCCTCGGACGCCTACTTCGCCGACATCCGCGAGTCCATGGGGGACACGTACGCCAGAGACCTCCAGTCGCTGATCAGTATGAAGTTCCTTCTTGGGTGGATACTCGTCATCGCACTCGTGGCCGGTGCCAGCGCTCTGCTGGGAATGAAGGTGCTGCGCAAGCACTTCGAGCGCGCAGGCGTCGCCTGAGCATGCGGCGCCCACAGATCTCGATGTCCCCGGCCGGCCCGGCGGCGCCGGGCCCGCAGAGCCGCTCGCTCCTCGACGCCCCGTTCGGGGCGCGCCCCCGCTCCGGCGTCGGCGCTATTGCCCGTGTTCGCGCCGATCCGCGCAGCAAGTTCCTGCTGCTCCTGGTGTGCAACGTGCTGGTGATGGGGGTTGCCCCCACCGGCGCCGTCGGACTCATCGCGGTCCTGGTGGGGATGCTCATCGCCCTGGACGAGCCGGTGCGCGTCCTCATGAGCTACTGCGCCATCACCGCGATGTTCTGGGGACTGACTCAGCTGCCTCAGTGGCGGCCGAGCGGGCTCGCGGTGTT
>ERZ772953.596-NODE-596-length-11585-cov-4.261752_pt1 | contig 11585 bp, 10 predicted proteins | sample MGYA00580685_ERZ772953 | MGnify/ENA primary metagenome ERZ772953 (study PRJEB29015, sample SAMEA2738080) | human oral metagenome | biome: human oral; feature: human-associated habitat; material: saliva | place: China | collected 2209 ...
CCCGGTCATGAAGACCGGGAATACCAGAGAATCTTTCGGGGGGGGTTGCATCCACAGCGGCCTCAATGGAGCCCGGTCATGAAGACCGGGAATACCACGCTGTGGGTGCCGCCCGACCTGCGCCTGACCGCGCCTCAATGGAGCCCGGTCATGAAGACCGGGAATACGCGAGTCATCGCGCAGCCCTCTCGGTGAAGTCGTCCAGGCCTCAATGGAGCCCGGTCATGAAGACCGGGAATACATCGCCGACGCCGCCCACCGGCTCGACGGCACCGTCGCCTCAATGGAGCCCGGTCATGAAGACCGGGAATACCTCGACGAATGACATGGCCGATGTCCGAAGGCTTCGCCTCAATGGAGCCCGGTCATGAAGACCGGGAATACGGCCGCGTCACAGCAGGCCGTCCGCCAGTACGGCCGGCCTCAATGGAGCCCGGTCATGAAGACCGGGAATACACGACGAGGGCGCCCGCGAGCTGCTGCGCCTCATCAGGCCTCAATGGAGCCCGGTCATGAAGACCGGGAATACGGCCTGCCAGAAAGTCCACCTGCTCGGCGGTCGGTACGCCTCAATGGAGCCCGGTCATGAAGACCGGGAATACCTGCGCACGTCCTGGGCGGCGAACTCGACGTTCATCATGCCTCAATGGAGCCCGGTCATGAAGACCGGGAATACGCCGACCCCGACATGCTCTGCCGAGCCCCCATGCGAGCCTCAATGGAGCCCGGTCATGAAGACCGGGAATACCCGGGATGGTGGTACGCGGCGAAGGTCGGCTGGATGCCTCAATGGAGCCCGGTCATGAAGACCGGGAATACCATGCTCGACGACGAGTATTCAATCAAGGATCTGCTGCCTCAATGGAGCCCGGTCATGAAGACCGGGAATACCCGAGAAGGCCGAGGGCTCGTCCGGCGAGGTCAAGATGCCTCAATGGAGCCCGGTCATGAAGACCGGGAATACCCGGGCGGCGGGCCTCAAGCCCAAGATCCGCAGGGGGCCTCAATGGAGCCCGGTCATGAAGACCGGGAATACATCGAGATCCCCGAAGTTGACACCGACGACATCATCGCCTCAATGGAGCCCGGTCATGAAGACCGGGAATACCACGTACGGCAATGGCTACCACTGCTGCCGAGTCGTGCCTCAATGGAGCCCGGTCATGAAGACCGGGAATACGTTCCAGGTTCCGTATGTGTTCAAGACGCTTTTCAGGCCTCAATGGAGCCCGGTCATGAAGACCGGGAATACTCATCTTCCGCAACTTTTCCGGGGAGGAGCGAAGGTTGCCTCAATGGAGCCCGGTCATGAAGACCGGGAATACGCGGACTCCGCGGTCGCGCGCGAGGAGTTGATGTCGCCTCAATGGAGCCCGGTCATGAAGACCGGGAATACGGCTCGCTTGCTTCGGTGCCGTTGGCTACCAGTGTTGCACACTCTTGCGAGGACTGCCACTCGGCACCCCCAGCCGATGGGAGGGAGCGCCGGCAGGGTAGACAAGAACCAGCCCTGACTAGGGCGCGAGCACTGTCGGGTGACCCAATCGGCACCAGAGCGCTCGCTAGACAATCTGGGATCCTCTCGTGGGGAGCTGCCTGCGGTGTCCGACGAACGTGAACCGGTCCCCGCTGGGGTCACCCAAGTCGACGATCACCACCGAGTCCACAGCCAAGTTCATGATATCCTCACCATCCGCACGCAGATGAATGAGTTCAGTCCTGTTCAAGTCGCAAACGAAAACAGAGTACTGGAGACGTTCACCGTTGGCCTCCATCAACTTGCAGATTCGACGAAGTCGCGCCGGATCACGAATATCATAGGCGATCAGGTATCTTCTTCTGTTCGTCCTCATCTGGTCATCATCGCCGTGTACTGATCGAGCTCTCCAAGCATGACCGCACCCAGCATCCGGGCCTGGATGTCCATGACACGCCGATACGACGCTTTGTACCCGAACTGTGGATGGGTCACCTCTTGGTCGAGCCGCCGCTCATAGGCCCTCAGGACGGCCTTGCGGCCATCAGCCTCAAGCATGCACCCTCCGGCGCGGAACTTGAAATCCCGAGGACCGACCTCACCATTGTTCAGCACCTGCAGCACAACGCTCTCAGCGATCAAAGACCTGAATTCTTCCGCCAAGTCCAGAGCCAGAGCAGGACGCCCGAACCGAGGCCTGTGGAACATGCCATAATAAGGATCAAAGCCAACCGCCTCAAGCGTCACCGTCAAATCCTTGATGAGCAGAGAATAACAGAACGATAGAAGCGCATTCACTGGATCCCCGGGAGGACGCCTGGTGCGTCCACCCTCACTGAAACCGGAAACATCAATTCGCACGTTCTCACCGAGAAGCGAAATAAAGTTCTCGAAGTAGAGACGTGCCGCAGTACCTTCGATTCCCAGCAGCCGCTGAGGAGAGTCAGCCTGCATGGCTTGAAGAGCCAACGACTTCAGCTGACCCCCGACATCGTCGACCACGCCGCGAGAATTACGGCGCAGCATTGTGCGACTATTACGAATCTTCCCGGAAATCATTCGACGGGAAATCTCCAGTCTTCTCAGCTCCGTGGCGCAGAACTGCGCGATCCTGAGATCGACGTTCTTCCCCGGCAGCCCTTCAGCAATTCCAGAGAACCATCCCCCGTAGCTGAACCACAGCACTGGAATGTCCCGTGACATCAGTGCCCGCACGGCTTGAGCCGATACCGTCACATTCCCGAAGACGCAGACCTGGCTGATGTCGATCAACCGATAGCTGACTTCCAACTCACTCTTGAGACGAATCTCCAGCCGCTCATGGCGAACGCCGATGACAGCTCCTTGCACGGTCACGTACACGGGACGACCCTCCAGAACCGGCGCCATCAGACGCTTCAGTGGACGCCGTTGCGCAGGAGGAACGCGCAGAGATTCCAGCTCGTCAGGAAGACAGATCCCCACCAGCGAGCACCGCGGGCACCTCGGGCTGTCATGCAGAGGCGGTGGCGCCACGGGGTCGGCTGCCACCTCCCATGCCCGCTTCACGGTATCGGTGATCTCCTTCAGCGCGGCATCGTCCACCATGATGTGCACGCGTTGACGGGTCTCGGCATACCAGATCTCGGCCCGCTCGACGACATAACCGGCCTCTTGGAGCAGCAGCGCTTGGACCAGTACCTGCACACGATCGCTCGGCCAAGCCTCACCGTTCTTGTCAGGATGGCCCTTCTTGTAGTCGACCGGCACGACAGTACCGTCGCCGCCGTCCTCCACCAAGTCCATCCGCGTGGCCATGCCGAGCCGCTGCGATGACAGCGAGACTGATCTGGCAGCCCTCCCGGCCAACGCCTCGGACTCGTCGGGAAGATTCCCCGTCTCCTGGTCGACGACGCGATGCAGGTAGCGGCCCTCCTCGACATCATCACTGGTTGCGAACTCCTGTTGAACCCATTCCAAGTGGAACAGTCTGGGACAGTACACGAACTCGTTCAGCATGCGGGCCGGAAGCGTCTCAGGCAAACCCGGAAGGTCGGGTCTGACGGTACTCATGGCAGCGGCACCAGGACGCCAGCAGACTTACCGCCCTCCGCCTTGCGGCGGTGGGCTCTGCACACATGGATCACACCCAACGTCCGGAGTGCGTTCTGGTCGATGTCATCCCAGTCCCCCTCGAGCGCAGGGTGCTCGACGAGCGCCTTGACAGCCGCCAGCCCCAGCGGTTCGCTCCACAGGGGGAGCCTGAGTTCCTTCTGTTCTGCGCTCACAGTGTGCCAACCGCTAGTCCGCACGTGCGATCCGGTAGCACTCGTGGTCCACAAGGGGTAGGACATCAATGCCAACCACGTAGCTCCCGGGACACCGCGCATCTTCGCTTTGCCCTGAGTCTCTTCATTGCCCCTTGGGCAATCTTCTCCACCTTCCAAACTTGCTCTATGATCCAAATATTCACCTGTCACCCCAGAAATTCTTCGCCATCCGACCAAGGCTTGGCGCAAATAATCGGGATTGGCTCGTACCTTATCCAAGGGTTTCTCAAGCATCGTTGCCATCTTTTGCTGACCTGATGAAGCAATGAACTGACTCACGGCGCCACGGTTTTGATTGTCAGTCGCCAAATCAGTCACAAGTCCCGGAATCCACCTTTGTAATGTCTCACGTTCAGGCAACGAAGCGTTTTCAGTGATCTGTGCTATTAACTTTGGCAACTCTCCTTGCTTGACCTTCAATCGATCTTTCGTGCCACCGGGAGGAGGAAACCCAGGAGGGCCGCCGGGTATTACAACACCTTCGGGCATGGCTTCGACGACCTCGGTAAGTCGCGCCACCACGTCGTCGATTGATGTCATTGAGGAGTGCAATACTGGAACATAATCTGCGGCGTCCCAAGACAGCAGGGCATGATCATCAACGAAGTCGCAGATCAGCTTAAGAGTGCCGATGGCGGCAAGGATGGCGAGCGGCGAGTCGCCCACGAGGGCGGGGAATTTGACGTCATTCATGATCCCTCCGATGAAACAGTCATGTCTGCGCACCGCACAATGGTCTCCAGCAGGGCGAGACCCCACCTGCCGTATCTGGCGTTGAGTTCAACGAATCTGTCGGCGTCTGCCAACCGGACTCCAGTGGGAAGTGAGACGTGGACGTGGACGTCTTCCACGTCGGCGTCCACGGTGTGCGTTCCCGGGTCGTCGACGGGTGGCAGCAGGGGCCGGTCATGGCCGTGGTGGCTGGCAACCAGATGGCGCAGCAGGTCCTCATCGCCCGGGTAGGGCTCCTCCAGGCTCTGCAAGTGCGCTGCGACGATGGTCTCGGACCATGCCTCGTGTCTGGCACCCCTGGGAAGGCCGCTGAGCCGTAGGGCACGAAGGCGTTGAGCCCTGTCGTCTTGGGGCATTCCCGACTTGGCCAGCGGTTCCTCGGCCAGCTCGGCAGCGATCTCACTGCCACCGAAGAGCATGGCTTGGAACCGCCGGTCGACCTTCCCCAGATCATGCCAGCGTGCGGCATCAACAATGACGCGGCTCAGTTCCTGCGGCAGACCGAGATTGTCAGCGATCTGCCCGCTGCGAGCAGCAACCGCCTTCAAGTGGTCGGCCAGGCTCACTCGCCGATTCAAACTGGAGCTGTCAGCAGGAGTCCCTTCGTCCACGCCCTGCCATGCCTTTCGGGGCGATGACGTGTGGAGAAGCAGGGCCGGGGGAGTCGAAGCGTCGTCGCCGTCGGAGACCACAGCCCCTTGGGAGAGGGCCTTCCGCAGGTCGGCGAGGTCTTCCGCGGTCCACGGGCTGCCGTCAGCGGGGACAATCTCACCGCTGAGCCATTCACGGACGGTCTCGACCAAATGCTGCGCTACTTCTTCGCGCTCTGTCGGGTCTTCGGCGTTCGACCAGGCTGCTCTCGATTCCGCCAGTACCGGCGGGGATTCCAGCCCCAATCGGTCGCCGAGCCCGGGGTCGAGTCGGAGCACGGCACGCCCACGGCGCAAGGACGCTAGTTCGGCAACGTCCCTGACGCTCTCGTGATCCACCGGGTTCCAGCCGAACCGGTCGAGACCGCCGTAACGGCTGGGCACAACAATGGCGTCCCCAGGCCGCAGGGCCGCGGCCGCGACCCACTGCCAGTCGGCATCGGCCGCGCGACGAAGCACCCGAGCGTCTGACTCGCCCTCGCTGAAGGGGATGTCGCCGAATTCGTCGACGTCCGCCATGACCGACGGCTTCTTGTTGAGAAGCCAGTCCCTCACCGCCCGCAAGGAGAGCTCGGCGCACTCCTCGCTGCGAACGGGCAGCGCATCGACAGCGGCACCCGCCTCCCGGGCCGACAGCAGTTCTCCCATGGCATCGACCAAGCCGTCTCGCCACGCGACGGTGACCTGGGTGGTGGCCTTCTTGATGCCGTGCAGGTAGGGATCGAGCGGCGGATCGTTCGAGGGAGCGGGGCCGGTGCGAGCCCACGCATCGAGTTGCGCCGGAAGGAGCACCGGCAGAAGTGGGGGCTCAGCGGTCAGGCCGCTGGGCACATCCACGTGTCGCAGGGCCAGCGGTGACACATCGAGCCCATCGCAGGCAGCAGCACGCAGGAATGCGGCCGTTCTGCTCTTGGCCTGACCGTAAACCGGAGGTTTCTCGGCATTGTCCTCGACGACCGTCACCGTGGCGTCCGAGAAGTCTCCGCGCCGGTTCACCCGTCCGAACCGTTGCACCAAGGCGTCCCACGCAGCGGTCTCGGTGACCATGTCGGTGGCGTCGAGGTCGATGCCCACCTCGATGGTCTGGGTCGCAACGAGGATGACCGACACCGGCGTCTGCTCACGTTCGGCTCCGAACAGTTCGGTGACTCGCTCGGCGATCCGCTCGCGATCCAACGGACGTGACCTGCCCATGAGCAGCATTGTCTCGGCGACGCAGGATGGCTTCTTCCTGGAGATCAAAGCGTCGTGCACCTCACGTGCCCGGTTGACCGTGTTGCACACGACCAGCACCCGTGCCCCGGGCCTGCTCGCCAGCTCAGCAGCCCGCCCAGCCACCTCCTTGACGATCGTCTTCTCGCTGGAATCGACGAAACTGAGCGTCTTGGCGGCCCGCAGCCGCCGATCCGCCGTCACGTTGAGACGGTGAGCCTCCTCATCGAACTGGGCACTCCACCCATCGGACTGCTCGACTGCTGTGGCACTCAGGTGGACGATCGACGTGCTCGGAAGACCGAGGACCTCACTGGAATCCAGCTCCGAGGCCGACGCCAACGCCGCCGTGAAGGCCTGAGCGAGGTGCGCCTCATCGATCATGATGACCGAATCCGTTCCCACCAGAGCAGCGTCGATGGGACGCCGTCGAGCACTGACCCCGTAGCCGCGGAAGAACAGTCGACTCCCCACCTGGTCAACGGTGCCGGTGACGATGGCTGGAAGATCGGGGCGCGACAGCCACGCCGCGTCCCATGTCGTGCCCCCGCGCATCTTCACCACGCGCAGTGCAGGATCGCCTTCACGAGCGGACGAAAGGCTCCGTAGTCGCTCGGCGATCTCCCAGCAGATCGTCCCTCGCTCCGCCTCATCCAGGGCATCGGCGATGAGCCGGCCGTGCTGCTCCGCCTGATCGACGACGATCCTCCGATCCACCACCATGTAGATCCGGCGGCGGCCCAGGCCAACCGGCGCCTCGCCGCCTGCGCTCATGGCCAACAGGAAGACGGCGATGTCCAGCATCGAGGTCTTGCCCAGACCCGTCGGTGCGTCGACGAGCGCGGGCCATGCCCCCCTTTCGACGGCCTCCGTCACCACCTGGGATTGCCAGGGGAAGGGCGGGTGGCCGTGCACCTGGCCCATGAACGAATCAAAGTCCCCGACGTTCATCGTTGCTCTCCCTCCTTCTCCGGGGCGAAGAGCCCGACCCCGAAGTAGCGACCGGCGCCGGCAAGAACCGGCCCCTTCACCGGCTGGTCGAACATGACGCGGGCATGGGTGTAGAGACGCCCGCGGCAGCGCTTCGGCAGTTCATCGGGTCTCAATCGGATGGCCCCCTGGGCCATCGGCTGCTTGCTCAGCTCGACCTCGCGGGGCGCCGGGAGACCCGCCTGGACGAGGGACGTGGTGGCGGCCGAGGCCAGGTCGCGGTCCTTCGGGTAGCGGTCCAGCACCAGGGGCGTCACCGACACCCAGGTGTGTGAGGGCCTGGTCCAACGCTCGACGGTAGCGCTTCGGGGCAGCGGGTCGTTGGGGGCGTACCGCAGCTCGAAGCTCCCGTGGATGCCGGGCGCATAAAGTGACACGCTGCGATCCGGATCATTGCCGAGGATGCCTCGCAGGATGCGCCGCCGCTCGGTCCGTTCCAGACCGGGGATGGCCACGGCGAGAGCCATCAGCTGCCCGTCAGCATGCTCGTAGCCGGCGAACGGGAGCCCGAGGTAGGCGACGTGCGGCGCCCCGGGAAGGCCGTGGCCGTGCAGGGCCGGCGGCAACGGCTCCTCGGTCTGACCCATCACCTTCCGACGGAGTGCCTCCGTGAAACGCCCGACGAGGCTCCCCGGCGGACGCCGGCCGACGAACCTGAGGACGACCAGGTCGGGGTAAGGGGATTCGACGGGTTGCCGGCCCGGAGCCTCTTCCTCGGCGCCCGCCTCCCGGTAGGAGCGTCGGGACCGTGCCCCGGCGGCCTGCCAGGCGGGCTGGTCCGCCTCGTGGAGTGCGTCGAGTTCGTCGAGGTAGCCGGGGTAGGGGACTCTGATGCTCGCCGTCCCGGGCCCTTCCACCGGTTCGTAGGTGGTCAGCCCGGGCAGCGGTTCCGGATCCCTCACCCGGCTGAAGATGAGGATGGCCGGGGACGTCGATCGTCCGAGGTACGGCACCCGGCGGGCCAGCCTATCGAGGCAGACCAGGGAGTCGTCGGACAGCGCATCACCGTCAGGCCAGTCGAACTGGACGCGGGCATCGTGAGGAAGGCTGCCGGAGCGCTGGCGGAAACCGGCGGTTCGAGCAGGGTGATTCTGATGCGTGCCCTTCTTCTTCCGGGCGTTCGTCACCACATAGCCTCTGGCGCGGTATGCCCCAGCCACAGAGGCATGGATCAGGGGAGGCGAGAGCCGCTCCAGCTCGGCCAGCGGAGCCAACTCGTCATCGGCCGCCACTGCCCGCAGGGCCGAGAAGACCCTGGCCGGGTGCGGCGGCCACTCCGCCGCATGGGGGTCATCCCCGCCGCCGGCGTCATAACGCCCGCTCAGCAGCGTGATGTCCAGACGGATGGGCATGTCATTCCCCTGCCGACTCGGCCTTGGTCAGGCTGAAGTCAAGGGCCTCGGCCAAGGGCTCGGACGGGGTGAGTTCCACGGTTTCCAGGTGCAATGGCACCCCGGCCGCCTGGGCCGCGCGGAGCGCCTCGTCGTAGAGCTGAACGGCTCCGTGCGGGGACAGGGCGAACTGCTCCGTCGTTCCGCCACGGCCGATCCACTCCAGTGTCTCGGACTGCGTCACCAGATCGCAGCCGCTGCGCAGCCACAGACCCGCCTGCCCGAAGGCGAGCCGGTCACCCAGCAGCCCGAAGGCGGCGAGCAGGACGTGGGCGGCATCGACGGCGGCGCGGTCGAGGGAGCCGAACCGGATGCGGCGGGTGGCGGTCAGGCTGAGAACGGCGGTGCGAGTCGCCTCGGTGATCGTGACGCCGCCGTGCGTGGTACTCGGGGCGATGTTGCCGTGCCCGATCTCACTCAGCTTGGTGTCCTCCTTCTTGTCTGTCACGGGCGAGTACGACCACTCGTCGCCCTCGCCCGTGCGCGACCCGGTGAGGTTCGCCGGGTCCATGCGCCCCGCCCTGCGGACGCCCACCACGGGATCCCAGCCGATCATCTCGCTGCTGTAGATCCGCGGGAACTTGGCCTGCCTTCCCTTCCGGTGGCTGTTCCAGCCGCCGTAGACGAGCGTGCCGGGGTCGTATTCGAGCAGCGCCGTCGCATCCGTCAACGAGGAGTTCAGCAGGGCCTGTCCGATCTCGGTGCTGTCGAACTTCGCCCCGTCGAGCATCGAGTCGCGCCAGTAGGCGTCGAACGCCCGGTGCGGCGCATCGAGCCCTGTGAGCTCGAAACTCGACGCGCCCCTGTGAACGAGCCGAAGCATCGGCATGCGCACAACACCTTGGCGCCATGCCAGGGCCTCTGCTTCTTCGCACCTGTTCGCCTGTGCAGGCACCTGGTCCAGGACAGTCGCCCTGCGGACCTCGCCATCACGATCACGCACTCGTTCCTCCATCAGGTATGGCGAAGGGTCTGTTTCCGTGGTGGGGAATGTCGGAGGGAACACCCGACTTCCGCCGGTGGCGGCTTCACCCCGGCGCTCTTCATCGCGAGTGGCGGGGAATGTCGGAGGGAACACCCGACTTCCGGGCCCCCCGCTGGGCTGATATGCGGCAGTGATGCGGGCAGCCGCCCACTCCGTGTCCGACAGCTTCTCCTGCAAGGTGCTGAGCGTGAGCTCCGTCATGGTCTTCCCTTTCTCACTGGCCAAGCGCCCTCGAAGCTGGCTCCCCCGCGACCTTCCGGCGGAGGAGCGTCCGAGCGCAGAACGACGCACACAGCTGTCAACGCTGACTGCGCGAGGGCACGTTTCTTTCATACACGCCATGCTCGCGGGCACCACTGACATTTTTCGTGTCCTGCCGGATCCGCCGAGCCGCATCGCCCCACCGGGCCAGCAGAGGAACCGCTCCGTCGACCAGAAGGATCCGCAGCACTACCCTTGTGCAAGCACAATCACCGAGACCAACTGGGAACGGGCCCACCTGGGAAGACGGGGCAGGATCATCGGCTCGCCCAGTCGAGCACCCCACTCACACACGGCGGCCCGAGTCACGTCCGGCCGGGTGACCAAGCTCCTCGACCCGTGGGGACGAAGAGGAGAACCGACGGCGCGAACCTGAAGAAGGCCGTCGGTGTCGACCTCGGGCCTCGGTCCGAGGAGAACGGAGGGGGAGGACTGCTCGATGAAGCACATCTGCATGTACGTCCAGGACACCATGGCCGACTGGGAGCACGGCTATCTGCTGCATGGCGTCTCGCTCCAAGGAGCGACCCCGACGCCAGTTTGCACCATGAGCTTCGCAGCTGATGCGCGCGATGCCGTGACCACGGCGGGCGGAATGAGGATCATCCCCGACGAGACTCTCGCGGAGACTGATGCGGAGGGCATCGACGCGTTCGTCCTGATCGGCGGGGACACGTGGCTCTCGGAGGACAGGCACGCCGCCCTCGACCTTGCAGAAGCCGTACTGGCCGGGGGAGGAATCGTCGCGGCAATATGCGGCGCCACCCTCGGCCTCGCCAGTAGGGGTCTGCTCAACAACCGCAGACACACGAGCAATGCACCAGAACTCCTCGCTGCGATCACCGCGTACCGGGGCAATGACCTGTACGAGGGAACGCCCGCCACCGCGGACCGAAACGTCATCACCGCGGGCTCGGCCGGCTCCCTCCTGTGGGCCAAGCTGATCCTCGAGGAGTTGGAGCTGTACGGCAAGGACGTGCTCGATGCCTGGTTCGACTACTTCAGAACGGCGGACCCGGCGCATTTCACGCGGATGACGAGGGCTCTGGAAGCCGAATAGCTCCGGGAGAGGGAGGCGGCCCGGCCGCCTTCACCCCGCCCGGGTCGGCCCGCGGTTCCGCACCGCGCCCCTCCCCCGCTCTCACAGGAACGCGATCCCGACGCACACGACGGCCAGCAGCGGCAGCACGCCCTGCTTGAGCGCCGCCGGGCGCTTGTCGGGCGAGCCGGCGAACAGCACGACGGCCGCGGCGAGCATCGACCCCGCCCCCGCCAGCATGAGCGCCGCGCCGGCACCGTGCGCGCCGCAGGCCGACAGAGCCACGCCCAGCCCGGTGACGACGGCCAGGAAGAGGTTGTAGAAGCCCTGGTTGAAGGCCATCTCGCGGGTGGCCAGCGCCTCCTCCTCGCTCATGCCGAAGGTGGCACGGGTGCGCCCGCTCGTCCACGCCAACGACTCCATCGCGAAGATGACGACGTGCAGCAGCGCCGCGAGCACCGCGAGAACCGAACCGAGACGAGCATGAGCTTCCTCTCTGACGGAACGGCCGCACGACCGCGTCCCCCGGGGTACAACGC